>Ga0123335_1002875_pt1 | contig 24896 bp, 19 predicted proteins | sample BiotimSIPDNA_2_FD_89707 | JGI IMG/M metagenome (GOLD analysis project Ga0123335, IMG submission 89707) | Anaerobic biogas reactor microbial communites from Washington, USA - Biogas_R2 time_0 SIP DNA | ecosystem: Engineered > Bioreactor > Anaerobic > Unclassified | place: Washington, USA...
GTGAAGAACCTGTCGAAGGCGAAGGTGAAGAACCTGTCGAAGGTGAAGGTGAAGCCCCTGTCGAAGGTGAAGGCGAAGAGCCTGTCGAAGGCGAAGGCGAAGAACCTGTCGAAGGCGAGGGTGAAGTAACCGCCGAAGGCGAAGGTGAAGTAACCGCCGAAGGCGAAGGTGAAGAACCTGTCGAAGGCGAAGGCGAAGAACCTGTCGAAGGCGAAGGTGAAGAACCTGTCGAAGGTGAAGGTGAAGCCCCTGTCGAAGGTGAAGGCGAAGAGCCTGTCGAAGGCGAAGGCGAAGAACCTGTCGAAGGCGAAGGTGAAGCCCCCGTTGAGGGCGAAGGTGAAGTAACCGCCGAAGGCGAGGGCGAAGAACCTGTCGAAGGTGAAGGCGAAGAGCCTGTCGAAGGCGAGGGTGAAACCCCCGTTGAGGGCGAAGGCGAGGGCGAAGAAGAAGCCTGCGGTTGCTGCCAGCAGAATGAAAAAGCCCTTACCATAAAAGAAATGGTAGAAAAGAGTTTGGGCGACTGGCTGTTAATCGGCGTAAGCCTTCTTGGACTTACGGCTTTGGCCGGTATGCGCAAATAATCTTCCATAATTAATTGCGGGGCCGCTTCAGCAATGAAGCGGCCCCGTTTGCTTTATAACGCTGTGGAAATTGATGTGATGGACCTCACCCTGAATACAGCGGCATGAAACACAGGACTGTTTCCCGAACGACCAGTCCGCGCATCACCAGCGCAGTGCGCGCATTACAGGCGGAGAATGCCGGTATAGTTCCTGTGGCAAGGACAAAAACTGCCTTAAATCGTCAGACAATCAATCGCCCGCCCAGCGGGCTTTCTTGCTGAGCAGCCCCTCTATGATCAGGTCGGTGGCCTCGTCCTCGGTCAGCCCCCTGCTCAACAGGGTCTGGAGCTGCCTGGAATCCACGCTGCCGATGGCGGCTTCGTGGGTGATATGGGCGCTTGGATTGCGCACCTCCACGGTGGGCACCGCCCTTGCCACGGCGCGGCCGAGCACAATTTCCTTGCAGTCCACATGGCCGCGTGCACGGTCGCCGGTGGCTACAAGGTCGTTATAGATTTCGGCAGAGGCATCGTCACGGAGCGCGATATGGGAGATCAGGGCTGCCCGGGCGTCCTCACCCGACAGCAGGGCTTTTTCATGAATCACAATGGTATCGTCGCCGCGCCCGTTGATGCGGGCGGTCATCTCCACCACACTTCGGGCGTGGCACACGGTATCGTATTCGAAATCAATCCGTCCGGCCCGCCCCTTGATTAATTCAAATTCCGTGGTGAACTCCGCCCCTTCATGAACGATCACTTTTGCGCGGGGCACTACATTGACCCCACCGCCGGGCCCGTGGACATGGCGTTCGAAGTAAGCGTAACGGGCGCCGGGTTCCACCGCTATCACCGCATCCATGGTATGCTGCACGTTTATCGCGTTCGGGAACGTGCAGTGGGCCAGGAAGGACGCGCGGGCATCCTGTTTGACTCGAATGTCGAGGGCGATGTGCTGCAGGCCGTTTTCGGGCAGCACACCGAAACAGATATGAACCGGTTTTTCAAGGTGCGCGCCGTCATCGACGGATATCACGGCATTGATGCCGGTGTCCGTTTCGTCGGCGTCCACGTGAAGTCCTTTCACGAGTTTGAGCCCCACAACGCGGTTCTCATGAATTTCTATGCGCGCCACATCGTCCCCGAAGGGATGCGCGGGATCCATGCCGATGGATTGAAGCAATTCCGCCACCACGTCTTTTTTGGTCATGCCTTGATCTCCGTCAGCGCAGGCTGGTTGATGTGGTCGCAGGCAATGCATTTGTTGGCGAAATATTTTCCGATTTTTTTCACGCCGCCCTTGTCCAAAAGTTTCCCCTGGCAGATGAGAAAGGCATGATCGGCCTGTTCGAGCACAGCCATGCTGTGGGTGATCATAACAACCGTAACGCCCTTGTCTTTCAGGTGGCGTAGCCCCTCGAAAATATACTGGAGCGCCTCCACATCGATGCCGGAATCCGGCTCATCCATGAGAATAAGGCGCGGTTCCATAGCAAGGATGGAAGCCAGTTCAATCCGCTTGCGCTCTCCGCCGCTCAGGGTACGGTCCACGCTGCGGTGCATATATCGCTCCGGTTCAAGCCCGAGCGCCCCAAGCAGTTCCTTGACATAAGCGGTGTCTTTGCGTTGCGAGCCGGCTGTAATGAAACGCGGCACAGACAGTCCCTCAAAGCGGGCCGGTTCCTGCCAGGCGAGGGTAATGCCCCGACGCGCCCGTTCATCCACAGCCACCCCCTTCAGGGATTGCCCGTCATAAAGAATGTCGCCCTCGTAATTCGTATAGCCGTGGAGGCCCATGATGGCGCTGGCCAGGGTCGACTTGCCGGCGCCGTTCGGACCAATCACCGCATGGATGTGGCCGCGCCAGAAGTCGAGGGAGAGGTCGTCCAGTATCTTCTTGTTATCAAGGGTGAGCGTTACATTGTTTACGGATAGGATATTCATTTTCGTTCCGTTTTTAGTGGGAAAATACGCGTTGACGGCGCCCGGAACACACCTGTCTCGGATCAGGATGCCATCACAAACCGGCGCGGGAACCGTGCCGATATAGTACCACAAAGATTCGGCGGACTGCCCACTTTACCGCGTCTTGGGTCGCGTCGCCCTTTTTCCCGGCGCATCAGGAATAAGCACCGGGCAGAAGGTGTTTGTTATAATAGTGTAAGTGTTTATACGTGTCAACGCATGCGTTGGTAACTAAACCAAAAACGGGAGGATACCCCATGAGTTTCAAACAACCAGAACTGCCCTATGACCTGAAAGCGCTAAGCCCCTTTGTGTCCGAAGAGCAAATGAGTTTCCACTATGGAAAGCATCATGCCGCGTATTTTACCAACCTGAACGGCCTGGTGGACGGCAAGGCCGAATCGGACATGCCTCTAAAAGAGGTGGTTCTGAAATCGGAAGGCCCTGTGTTCAATAATGCGGCCCAGGCATGGAATCACAGTTTCTTCTGGCACTGCATGTCCCCTTCGGGGGGCGGGGCGCCTTCAGCGGACCTTGTCACGCATATTGAACGTGACTTCGGTTCCTTTGACGACTTCAAATCTCAGTTTTCCACGGCCGCGGCCAAGTTGTTCGGTTCCGGCTGGGCCTGGCTTGCGATGGACAGCGCGGGTAAACTGGAGATCATGGCGCTGAGTAATGCTGACACGCCGCTGCGTCACGGCAAGGAGCCCATCCTGACGCTGGACGTCTGGGAACACGCCTACTACATCGACTATCGCAATCAGCGCCCGAAGTTTATCGAAGGCTTTTGGGATGTGGTCAACTGGGATTTTGTCAAGCAGTCCCTCGGCACACCCTTTAAGGAATAGGCGCCTAAGGGCAAAGACTTAATTCAAACCGCCGGAAGGGTATGCATCCTTCCGGCGACTTTCATTACGTAGTAAAGCGCAAAGCCCGGTCAGGGCAGTTCGCGCAGTTTGATGTTCCGGTAGTCCAGCCGGGAACCATGGTCCTGCAGCCCGATAAATCCCGCAGTGCGCAGAACGCCGGGGTGGTCTTTCGCCCTGTCCTTGAAGGTGCTGATATCGCTGTTCACAATCTCCTCGCCGTTCAGTTTGACCTGGATGTTAACTCCTTCATACCGGATATACATGGTCTGCCATTCACCGGCAGCCTTGGACGCCCGTCTCGAAGGCGCGACAAGGGAATACACTGAGCCGGTAAACTGCCAGGGCTTCAAGTCCCCGAATACTTTCGTGTCATCGTCAAGCACCTGTATCTCCAGGCCCTGGTAAGCGGGGTTACCCTCAAGCGTTGAACGGACAAAGACGCCGCTGTTGCCGCCCGCGGGCACCTTGAATTCAAGTTCGAGTTCGAAATTCGCGAATTCACGGGTGGTGCCCAGCCAACCGCCGCCACCACCGTCGGTAAAGAGCATGCCATTATCCACGCCCCAGGTCAGTTTTTCCCCGCCGACCTGGCTCCAACCGGTCAGATCCTTGCCGTTGAACAAATCGCTCCACCCTTCTTCCCCCATCAGGCGGGCGATGGTCGGTTCAACCGCATGGGCCCACAGGGCGTAGCCGAGTTCATTAGGATGGAGGAAATCGGGCATGACTTCTTTTGTCAACACGCCTTCACGGTTCAGAAAGGCCCGGTTGATGTCCAGGAACTCGACCATGGGATCTTCGGCTGCCGGGGCAAAGAGCGCGGTAGCCTGGCGCAGTTTTTCCTGGTTGTCCTTGTCGACATCCGTGCGTGGGAAAATGGCCAGCAGTAGGATTTTCATGTCGGGCAGCGTTGCGCGCAGTTTGGCCACAATGGCTTTGACGCCTTCGGCGATTTCTTCCGCCGTATTGTCGCCAAAATTGTTGGTGCCGATCATAATGACCGCCAGTTTCGGGCTGATACCCGCCAGGTGTCCATTCTCAAGCCGCCATAACACATGCTGGGTACGGTCGCCTGAAAAGCCCATGTTCACCGCGTTGCGTTTGGCGTAGTACGTGTCCCATTCCGCTTTTCCGGCGCTTTCCCACCCGTGAGTGATGGAATCGCCTATCATGAGCAGGTCCACGTTGCCCTCCTTGATGCGGGCGTTGACGGCGTCATTCCGCTGGGTCCACCAGTCGTCCGGTCGGGGCACGGGGGTCACTGTGGATTCCGCGCAGGCAACCGAAACCGCAAGCGCCATACAACACGCCGTCGCGAGAAATAAACGAGAAGCCCAAATGCTGCCTTGGTTTTTCATGTCTTCTTTTCCTTCATCGTCCGGGTTATCACCTTATACCTTACACAAAAGCCGGGCGCGTCATGGCCGCCCAGTCTTTCTTGAACACAAAGAAATTAATGCCGTCCGCGCCGTTCTCTCTTGCAAGGCGGGCGGTGTCTTTCATCATGGGGTCATCAATGTAAATGATGGGCGCCAGTTCTTTGTCCTTGCCCAGGAGTGCTCGGGCACGACCCGTTTCGAGGCCGACTGTTTCCGGGGGCAGTTCTTTTTTGACGGTTTCCACGCGAGGCGCGATATCGAGCCCCGCGAATCCCGCCCAGGCCAGGATCGCGTTCACGACGGCCGCTTCTTCCGGGGCACCCGCAAGGCCGAGCTCGCCGGGCAATTCGGCCAGTTCCCAGTTCAGGCACGCGGGACCGGGATGATCCGGGTAGTTACGATAAATCATGGGCGCGAAGACGTCAACGAACTCACGCAGGTCATGATAAGACTGGCCCACGAGGGGCGCCATGCACGGGGTAAAAATATAAACGCCCATTTTCAGTCCGGCGCCGTGTATGATTGCCGATAACGCCTTGAAATGGGACGTGGTATGGGTCCGCCGGAACCGCAACCACTCCAGGATTCCGGGATGGCCCGTAAGCCATTCCAGCATCCCGGAAGACGAGGCGAGCCGGGCGAAGAAAGATGAACGCTCTTCGGCCAGGCCAGTCAGCAAAACGTGCAACGCCGTAACGTCCCGTTTCATCAGCGAGAAATCAAAGCCGAGCTCGCCGGCCCGTTTTTCAGCCTGCTCCGAAAAATCCGTGAGGAAGGGCATCAACCCGCTGGCGGGTGACGCGAAGCGGACGCCGTCCACCAGAATGCCTGTGATGCCCTCCGTTGCCGCCATTTTCGTGTAAGACACCAAAGACGCTTCCTGTATTTCCGGGCAGCAGGGGGAGCCTGAACCGAACCATACTTGCGGTGCGCCGTGGACATCGCGCGCTTTCAGGGCGTCCTCATCGCGCACCAGGGGAAATCCGCCGCCACAGAGCCAGGCTTCCATGCCCGCACCAGTTACCGCTTCTATCACCGCGGCGCCACCGGCAACAACCACATTAAAGCCCGCATCCCGAAGCGCCCCGGCCAAAGCATTTGGATCTTCGCTTTCAAAGCCGTGCATCCAGTATTTTATGCTTGCGGCTGTCTGGTTGTCCTGCGATTCCACGGGCGCGTCCTCCGCTTTCGAGGTGACAGCCATTCCCGCGCCCAGGGCGGCCGCCTGTAAAAAAGCCCGCCTTCCAACATGCCGGTTATTCATGAGAAATCCCTTCCGGAAACAACATTCCCCGTAACAGATTGGGGGGAATCCACAGTCGGTAATAGTATACCCCTAAGGCATTCGCGTAACAAATGCTGGAACATCATATCAGCGCCGCATTTCCGGGCGCTCCAGAATATCCAAGACGCCCCGTATATCCGGCCAGGGCGACACATAATCCGCCACCGCCTTGAGACCCGGCACGGCGTTGGCCGGACAGGCGAAGAAATGCACCGCCTCACGAATGGAAATATCGCCCATCGTGTCGCCGATGCCGGCGATATCCTCTTTTTCCAACCCGAGGCCATGTGCCAGGCCTTGAACGGCCGCGCCCTTGGTAACCCCCTTCAGGTCGATGTTCAGGTAAAAGTGGGTGGGGGTCACCTGGAGTTCCAGGCCGGGAACCGTCTCCGCGAAGGCAAGAATCCTGGGGGTAATCTCTGTGAAACACGCGGGCTGCTCGGAAAACAGGGACATCTGCGCTTCTTTGCCGAATTGATAGATCAGCCCGGGATACTCCGGAAGCAGTTCTGAGGAAATATACTCGCGCACCCGGTGCAGCCCCCGGATCATTTCGGCGGTAACCTCGGGGACAAAGACAGAACGGTTGTCATTTAGGGTGTAATACACCGCGCCCGCCTCGCAGATGGCCGGATAGCGGATGTCCAGCAGCTTCATCAGGACTTCCACGTAAGGCTGGGGCCGCCCGGTGCACAGGGTCATGGGTGCGAGGCCGCTTTCTCCCGCAGAAGCGGCCCGGCTCAATCCGGCCAACCGCGCGAAAAGATCCATCTCCCAGGCGCGGGACTCTTCAGGAGAGATGCATCCGTCTATATCGGAAATGATGAGTTTGGTCATGAGAAGGCTTTCTTTCACGGGATTCTTGGGGAAAAAGGCGTGTATTCACCTTAGGCAGTAGTATATCATGCCTTCGGGTTTCAATCGCACAGACTAAGTAACACAGGGTAAACACGCGTGACACCACTGAACAGTAACGAAGCGGCCCGGGTCGTACAAATACGTGCGCAATCCGCATCAGCCTTGTCCGATAACCTGATGCCCTTCTGGGCGAACAATACCTGGGATGAGGAATACGGCGGTTTCCTGACCCGGCTGGACCGGCGGGGCCAGCGACTGGACGACTTGGAAAAAGTACTGATGATGCAGGTGCGCATGATCCACAGCCTGTCGGCGGCACACCGTCACGGCCTGCGCGACCGCGGTTACCTGGAGTTGGCGGACCGGGGCTTTGACTACCTCATCCATACCTTTTGGGACAACACAAACGGCGGCTTGTATTTTTCCGTCAACCGCGATGGAAACCCCCGCTCCACGCGCAAGAATACGGATTTCCACGCGTATGCCTTGACCGGGCTTTCAGAATATTACCTGGCGTCCGGACAGTCCGAAGCGCTCCAGTGGGCATGCCGCGTGTTTGACATGCTGCTGGCAAGCGCGGCTGACCGCGACCTGGGTTTTATCGAAGACTTTGACGGTAAAGACTGGCCGGCGTTAAACGCCGAACAGATGGGCCTGGGCGGCCGGACCGGCATCAAGACCATCGACATGCATACCAATGTGCTTGAGGGGATGACCTACCTGGCGCGGGCATCAGGCGAGCAAAAACACAGGGAAGCGCTGGACGCCCTGCTTGACCTCATCTGCCGGAAAGGCATTCACCCCAGCCCCGGATGCACCATCACCGCCTTTGACGCGGGCTGGTATCCTGTGAGTGACGCGGCAGGACGGATGACCACCTCCTATGGGTTGAACGTGGAACTTGCCTGGCTAATTTGGGAGGCCATGGATGTACTGGGAAAAACAGAGGATTTTTATCACCAGATCGCGCTGGGCTTGATTGACCACGCACTGGCCTTCGGCTTTGACCAGGAACGGGGCGGCCTCGCGGCGAATGGGCCGATTACCGGCTTCATTCTGGATGCGGGCGAATTGGGCGAAGCGCGCCTGCATAAGTCATGGTGGGCCCAGGCGGAATTATTGAACGCCCTGTGCGGCGCTTTTGCACGTACCGGGAACCGGAAGTATTTTGACGCCCTGGTCAAAACCTTCGACTGGGTCTACCGCTTTCAGATCGACCACGAATGCGGCGACTGGTACCAGGATACCCGCTGGGATACCGGCGAACCCCTCACCACCGACAAAGGCCGGGAATTCAAGACTTCCTTTCATGCGGGACGGGCGCTGATTCGGCTCAGCGAAGCCTTAAGAAAATGGGGGGACTCCGCTACTTCTCAAGGGAGACCATAATGAAGCAAAGACCGAGCAGAAGTTTTGTAATGGCTATGTTTATTGTTGGACCGGCTGTTGGTGGCTTGATTGGAATGACCATGGTTATTGTTTCAATGCTTTTTTTTCATGGAGTATGTCGTTGGAGCGGGCTTGATACTGATTCTCGCCGGAGTTTTGGGAAGTGTTACGGGAGGTATCTTTGCGCCGATTACCTATCCCTTTATTCGACATATGGACATTCCCAAGGTTGTTGGTTGTTTGGCGGGAGGTACGTTCATTTTCGGAATGATTCCAAGTATCGTATTCTATTGCCGTCTAGGGGAGGCTATGCCCATACTAAACTGGCCTGCGGGAATGTTGGGTTATTGGATAACCTTTTTGTTCCGCCATGAACTCATTTGGCTTATCGACTGGTGGCAGGCCCGTCGACATACGGAAACTGAATAAGAATTAATTTTTACCTGGGACTTCGCCCGGAAAAATGGCATCTACCCCGTTCCCGGCATTTTCGAACCCACAAATTTTTGTTGAAGAAATAGGCCTAAGCGCTTAGGTTACCCTGGTACTCACTAAAATGGATTGGACTGTAATGCACTTAAAAACAGTTGCGTTTCAGAAGCGCTCACCATTTGATACCAGATCTGAAAGGGAAAAGGGGAGGCAAATTTACTATAATGGTGCCGTAACAATACGTGAAAACCTATTAGGGGTCAGACACGAGGAGGCGTTTTATGACACGGATAGAGATACAAGTGCCGGAAGGCGTACTTGCAAGTCTTCATTTTGCGCCAGACCAGTTTAGTCGTGAGCTGCGCCTGGCAGCCGCTGTCAAGTGGTATGAGTCCGGCAAATTAAGCCAGTCTCGAGCCGCTGAAATCGCAGGCCTTTCACGAACGGAATTCATGGATTCCCTCAGCCACTTTCAGGTAACTCCTTTTCAGACATCCGTTAACGAATTATGCGACGAGGTCGTGCATGAGTGATATGTGGGTACTAAATGCCTCGCCTGTCATTGCCCTTGCCAAGGCCAATTCTCTCTTTATTCTTGCTGAATCCAACCGCGAACTTATAATTCCGGATGCTGTGGCCGAGGAAATACGGCAAGGACCTCCCCAGGATCCCGCCCGGCAGGCGTTAGAGTCGGGGTGGGGACCAAAGCCTGCGGTCAGCAAACTCGAATACGATGTGCTTGAATGGGGACTTGGACAAGGAGAGTCCGCGGTATTGAGCCTGGCCAGGCAAAAAACGGCATGGGCTGTGGTGGATGACCGGGCGGCGCGAAATGCCTGTAAGGCTTTAGGCATTCGTTTTATAGGCACGTTGGGGGTTATTTTGCTTGCAAAGGTCGAAGGTCGAATCTCATCGTCGGTTGCCGTACTTAAAACATTGCAGAACGCCGGCTTATATCTCGACGATGAAATGATTCGAACCGGGTTATTAAAATCTACCGGAGAAATATGGCCTGTATGAACGACTTCCAGGCTTGAATACTATCCGAGTTAAACCGTGATCCGTATTCCCTACGTCAGGAAAAAAACTATGAACTTGCTTGTCGCGGCCAACCTCCTTGCCCTTCTTGTCACGCACACGCCTACAACACTCGTCCATGAATTCCCTCTGGCTCAGGTCCGCTTGCTGGACGGGCCGTTCAAGGTCGCTATGGACCAGAACACGGTGTGGCTGCTGTCGCTGGATGCGGACCGGTTGCTGGCGGGATTCCGAGAGTCTGCGGGGCTGGAACCCAAGGCCCCACGCTACGGCGGCTGGGAACAACAGGGCGTCGCCGGCCATTCGCTGGGCCATCACCTGTCAGCCTGCGCCGCCATGAGCGCCCAGGGCGACGCGCGCTTTACGGAACGGGTAAACTACATCGTCCATGAACTGGCCCTGTGCCAGGAGGCGGGCGGTGACGGCTATGTGGGCGCCATCCCGGACGGGCGCCGCGTATTTTCCGAAATCGCCCGGGGCGACATCCGTGCGGAGAATTTCAACCTGAACGGCGTTTGGGTGCCGTGGTACACCATGCACAAGGTCATGGCAGGGTTACGCGACGCGTGGCGTCTTGCCGGGAATGAGGAAGCACTGGCCGTCTACAAAAAACTGGGCGATTGGGAATTGCAGGTGACAGACGCACTCACCCCGGAACAACTGCAGACCATGCTCAGCTGCGAACACGGCGGTATGAACGAGGTTGCCGCGGATTTGTTTGCCGCCACGGGCGATGAAAAGTACCTGGAGTTAGCGCGGCGGTTTTATCACAAGGCGGTGCTGGATCCAGCGGCAAAGCACCATAATGCCTTGAACGGCCTGCACGCGAACACGCAGTTCCCGAAGTTCATCGGCCTGGCGCGTCAATATGAAGTCGCTGGTGACACATGGGCGGGCGAAGCATCCAGGTTCTTCTGGGAAACCGTGGTGCGCCATCACAGTTACGTCACGGGCGGTAACAGCGACCACGAGCACTTCGGTCCGCCGGATCAATTGTCGGAGCGGCTCAGCGACCAGACCACGGAAAGCTGCAACACCTACAACATGCTCAAATTGACGCGCCGCCTGTTCATGCAGGCACCCAAGCCTGACTACGCGGAGTTCTATGAACGGGCCCTGTTCAACCACATCCTGGGATCCCAAGACCCGGCGACCGCCCGGGTGACCTATTATGTGCCCCTGAAATCCGGCTTGGAAAAGACCTACCAGACCCTGGACGACACCTTCTCCTGTTGCGTGGGCACGGGCATGGAAAACCATACGCAGTACGGGTCAAGCATTTATTTTCATAGTGATGACGCCCTGTATATCAACCTGTTCATTGCTTCCGAACTTTCCTGTCCCGAAAAGGGGCTAACCCTGACGCAGGAAACACGCTACCCGGAGGAAGATGCCTCGCGATTCAAATTCGCCTGCACGCAGCCGGTTCGTTTAACCGTCTATTTGCGATATCCGGCGTGGGCAAAAGACGGCGCGTCCCTTAGCATAAACGGTGTCGCGGAAACGTTAAAAGCCACACCGGGTAGTTTCATTCCCCTAGTGCGGGAATGGAAAGATGGTGATGTGCTGTCCGTGAAATATCCCATGTCCCTGCGGACGGAAGCCATGCCCGATAATGCCGCCCGGCTTGCCTTTTTCTACGGCCCCGTGCTGCTGTCGGGCGCGCTGGGCAAGAACGAATGCCCCCCGGCCAACATGCCGGTACTCATCGCCAACGAAAAACCTTTGGAACACTGCCTGGAACCCGTTCCCGGCGAATCGCTTACGTTCAAGACTTCCGGCATCGGCCATCCCGAAGACCTGACCCTGATTCCTTTCTACCGCATGCACCATCAGCGCCACATCGTCTACTGGGACCTGTTTACCCGGGAACAGTGGGAAGAACGACAGGCGGCCTACCGCGCGGAACAGGAGCGGCTGCGCCGGCTGGAAGCGCGCACCCTGGATTTTGTGCAGCCTGGTGAGATGCAACCCGAACGGGACCACGCCTTTGAAGGTGTAAACAGCCGCCACGGATCGCACCTGGACCGCACGTGGCGCGACGCCGCCGACGGCGGATGGTTCGCGTTCACCATGCAGGTATCGCCGGACAAGCCCGTGGAGCTGGTCGTCACTTATTGGGGCAGTGATGCCGGCCCGCGCACGTTCGACATCCTTGTGGACGGTACGGTCATTGCCACCCAGCAACTGGACAACCCTTCACCGGGCAACTTCTGGGATGTGGCCTATCCCGTTCCTTCTGAACTGACCCACGACAAGGAAACGGTGCGCGTCACCTTCCAAGCCCATCCGGGCAATATGGCAGGCGGCATCTTCGGGCTGCGAACCGCAGTGCCGGAATAAAGGCGGATTGTTTGAACCAATGGACGTAATGGACATCATGGACATAATGGAGCCGCCCTAAATGATAATGGCGCAAACAACCCAAGTGAACACCACAGGGTATTGCTCAACCCTGCCTACCCCCAAAACCTAATCCGAGGTCTTCCGCATTAAGCGCACGGCCAGGGCAAGAAACAGCAGGGCAAGACCGCATTGCCCGAGGATGGGCCGCCACAACGCGCGCGGACCGACTCCCTTTGTGACTATGCCTTGAACGATTTCCAGAAACCAGCGTAGAGGGTCGAGGAAGGTGAGGTATTGAAACAGGACGGGCATGTTGCGAACGGGAAAGATGAAGCCGCTGAGCAGCACGCAGGGCATCATGAAGAAAAAGGCGGTGAGCAGGGCCTGCTGCTGTGTTTTGGCGGTAGTGCTGATGACGAGGGCGAGGCCAAGATTACCAGCGATGTACACACCGGCCATGACATAGAGCAGCAGGAGGCTGCCCTGCACGGAAATGCCGAACATCACGCGGGTCAACACAAGCATCATAGTCATGATAAGGTACCCGAGCACCATATAGGGAATGGTCTTGCCGAGGATAAACTCGGTCTTGCCGATGGGCGTGACCAGCAGTTGTTCGATGGTGCCGATTTCCTTTTCACGCACGATGGCGATACTGGCCAGCAGGATGCTGACCACAAGCAGCATGACGGCGATGAGCCCGGGCACAAAATAGAACTTGCTTTCCAGGTTCGGGTTGAACCAGGCGCGCGTTTCAATGTCGATGGCACCGGGAAAGGACGCGGCCGAGTTCCCCAGGTGACCCGTGAGCACCTGGCTGGCGTAGTTGAACACGATGGCGGTGCTGTTGCTGTCCGTGGCGTCGGCGAGCAGCTGTACCCGGGCAGTGCGCCCGCCACGCAGGTCGCGCTCGAAGCCGGCCGGGAAATGGAACACACAGCGGACCTGCCCGGCGTCGAGGACCCGTGCCATGTCCGACTGCCGTTCGAGCGGCTCGATGATGTCGAAATAGCCGCTGCCGGTGAAGGCGGCAATAAGCGCGCGCGACGAGGGGGTCTGGTCGAGGTCGAGGACCGCCGCGCGGATATGGGTCACGTCGGTGGTGAGCGCGAAGGCGAAAATGAGCATCTGCAGCACGGGCATGAGGAGGATCATGGCGCGCATGCGCGGGTCGCGCAGCATCTGCAGAAACTCCTTGATTAACATTTCGCGGATTCGGCGGAACATGGGTTATTCCAATTTCAGTTTCATGCTCTTGTGGGCGAGCACGACCATCAGCGCGGCGTATATCGCAAGGAGCAGCGTGTTGAACCAGATGATTTCCAGGCCGACCCCCTTAAGGTAGATATCGCGCAGGATTTCAATGAAATAGCGCCCGGGAATCAGGTAGGTCAGCAGTTGCACGGGCACGGGCATATTCTCAATGGCGAAGGCGAAACCGCTGAGCAGCAGCGTTGGCAAATAACTGGCCATGATGGCGGCCTGGTTGGCGAGGACCTGCGCCTTGAGGCGGATGCTCAGCATGAGCCCGAAAAAGAGGGCGCCCGTCAGAAAGATCGCGGCGGTGAAAAATACCAGGGCGGGGTGGCCACGCAGTGGCACCTGGAACAGCCACTGGCCGAGCACGACCGCGATGGCCACGTCGGCCATACCGATGACGTAATAGGGAAGCACCTTGCCCAGGACCAGTTCGGGCACGCGGATGGGCGTGCCGATGAGCTGTTCCATGGTGCCCAGTTCCCATTCCCGGGCTACGGTGACACTGGTCAGCATGGCGGCTATGACGATCATCACGATGACGATAATGCCGGGCACGGTGGTATTGACGCTGCGCAGGTCCGGATTGTACCAGGCGCGTAACTCCAGGACAATCGGCGCGGCTGCCGCGCCGCGGCCGGAAATCCGGGCGAGCGACGCCGCGACACGTCCGTTATAAAGGGCGCCCAAGGCGGATGCGTAACCCAGGGCAAGCCGGGCCGTGTTCGCATCGCTGCCATCGGCGATCACCTGGGCCTGTGCGCGGCCCTGGCGCAGACGCTGTACGAAGTCAGCGGGCACGACCAGGCCGAGCAGGGCCTTGCCGTTCTCCAGACGGCGTTGCATTTCCCCGTAGCTGTCAGAATACCCGGAGATGGAGAAGTAGGGCGAACCGCTGAAGAGGGCGATCAACTCCCGGCTTTCGGGCGTACGCGACTGGTCCCAGACGACTGTGGGCACGTTGTCCAGGTCCATATCGAGGGCATACCCGAAGATGAGAATGAGCAGGGCCGGGATTGCCACCGCCAGCACCAGGCTGCGCCAGTCCCGGAACACATGGATAAATTCCTTGCGCGCTACGGCGCGTAACCGCCTGAAATTCATGGTTGCCTCCCCCCCGCGTTGGCGGCCGAAGCAGCCTCCTCCCGGTCCACCTGTTCGATCAACGACACAAACACATCCTCCATGGAGGGCGTGATTTCGCGGACATGAGCCGGGGCGGACCCGTACTCCTCGAAAGCCCGGTTCACCGCGCCGGCGACGGTTTCGGGATCCGCGACCACGAGGTGGATGCCCGCGCCGAACAGGGCCGCCTCGCGCACCCCGGGCAGCGCGGCCAGCGTTTCGATCAGGTCCTGGGGCGCGTCACAGGCGACGTCAAGAATGCGCTCGCGCATCACGCCGGTCTTCAGTTCGAGGGGCGTGCCCAGGGCGATCATCCGGCCCCGGTAAATCATGGCGAGCCGGTCGCAGTATTCGGCCTCCTCCATGTAGTGGGTGGTGACAAATACCGTCACGCCGTTCCCAGCCATGTCGTAAATGAGGTCCCAGAAACGCCGCCGGTTCAAGGGGTCCACCCCGCTGGTCGGCTCGTCGAGGAAAAGCACGGGCGGTTCGTGCAGTACGGCGCAGGCCATGGCAAGGCGCTGTTTCCAGCCTCCGCTGAGCACACGCGCCGGGCTCTGACGCCGTTCGCGCAGGCCCGTCATGTCAAAAGCCCAGTCCTTGCGCGCGGCAAGGCGCCGCCCGGATAGCCCGTAGATCCCCCCGTAAAAATTAATGTTCTCCTCGACCGTCAGATCCTCGTACAGGGAAAAGCGCTGGCTCATGTAGCCGATGTTCTTCTTGATGGCTTCGGGCTGGGTTCGCACATCGAAACCCGCCACCGTTCCCGAGCCTTCCGTCGGCGCAAGCAGCCCGCAGAGCATGCGGATGGTGGTGCTTTTCCCGGCGCCGTTCGGGCCTAGAAACCCGAAGATTTCGCCGCGCGCCGTTTCAAAACTCACCCGGTCCACCGCGGTAAACTTGCCGAAACGCCGGGTAAGCCCTTCGACGCGCACGGCAGGTCCGTCCGTCACGGAAGGCGGGGTATGGGAAGCAGCTTCGGAAACCTGCCCGGGATGGGCCTCGGACGCTCCGTCCGCGCCCAGCACGGCCACGAAGACATCCTCCAGGGATGGAGTCTGCTCTCCGAGGTCTTCCGCGTCCAGGCCGGAGGACGCGATGGCCGCGAGCGCGTCCCGGCGCGCCCCCGCAATGTCGTCGGCCACCACATGCACCTGCGCGCCGAACACGTCCACGCTGGCACCGGACAAATGTGCGCGCAGCATCCGGGCGAGCTCCCTCGCACGCGTGCTGCGGAATGCCGTCAGACCACGATGCATCAGGCCCTTGATTTCACGGGGGCTACCCTGGGCCAGCAGGCCGCCCCGGTCAAGCAGCGCCAGCCGGCCGCAGCGTTCCGCCTCATCGAGATAGGCGGTGCTTACGAGTATGGCCACATCCTGTTTCAACAGCTGGTACAAAATACGCCAGAAATCCCGGCGGCTCACCGGGTCTACGCCGTTGGTGGGCTCGTCGAGGAGCAATACTTTCGGCGTGTGGATCAGCGCGCAGACCAACTGCAGTTTCTGTTTCATACCGCCGCTAAGGTCGCCCGCAAGCCGGTCCCTGAAAGGGCGCATGTAGCTGAAATCCAACAAGTCATTTACCCGCTCGGGCCGCCCCCGCTTCGGAACACTGTACATATCCGCGTAAAAATCAATGTTTTCCGCCACCGTCAGGTCGGGATAGAGGCCAAAGCGCTGGCTCATGTAGGCCATGTGCCGCTTGACGCTGTCGGCCTGGGTTTGCGTGTCGAAGCCAGCCACCGTGGCCGCGCCCTCGTCGAGGTCCATGATGCCCGCCAGCATGCGCAGGGTGGTCGTCTTGCCCGCGCCGTCGGGGCCGACCAGTCCGAACACCTCGCCCGGGCGCACCTCAAAGGACAGGCCGTCCACCGCTGTGAGCGTGCCGAAGCGTTTGCGCAATCCGTGCGCCTCTATGGCAGGCGGTTGCATGATCATTGCCCGAAATCGAGGCGCGCGTCCGCCGGCATGCCTGGTTTCAGGGCTAAATCTTCATTTTCAAGGGCAATCTTGATGCGGTACACCAGCTTCACGCGCTCTTCCGGGGTCTGCACCTGCTTGGGCGTGAATTCGGCCTCGCCGGAAATGTACGTCACCGTACCCTTGAACACCCGTCCGGGCCAGCTGTCACAGGTCACCTCCGCAACCTGGCCCAAGCGCACGTTGCCCAGGTCCGTTTCGCTCACATAGGCGCGCAGCCAGGGATTGCCGAGGTCGCCCAGGGTAACCACCGGCGCGCCGGGCGACAGGTATTCGCCCGGTTCCGCCGACTTGCTCAGGATGATACCATTGAACGGCGCCTTCAATTCCGTATAGTCCAGCTGCTGCTTCGCGTGGCTGACCGCCGCGCCTGCCGCCGCCAGCTTCGCGCGGGCCTGGTCCAACTGCTCCGCGCGCGGCCCTTCCTTGGCCAGCGCGTAGCGTTCCTCCACCTGGCGCAGCGCGGCGCGGGCCTGGTCGATCTGTTCCGCCCGCGGTCCTTCCTGTACCAGTTTCAGCCGCTCTTCCGCGCTCGCGAGCCGTTCCGCCGCCATGCGCGCCTGCGTGGTAACGACCTCGTGCTGCTGCGGCGTCACTGCCTTCTGATCGAGCAGGCGCGTAAAGCGGCCCGCGTCCGTAGCGGCACGCTCCGATTCGGCCCGCAACATCTCCACTTCCGCCGCCGCTGCCGTCACTTCCTGCGTCCGGGAACCCGCCTCCAATTCGTCCAGGCGGAACTGGGCCTGCTCCATGGCGGCGTGGGCTGCCTTGAGGTCCTGGGAACGGGTGCCTGCTTCGAGCTCCGCCAGGAAGGCGCGCGCGAAGCGCTCGTTCGCTTCGGCCTGGGCCACCTGGTTCACCTGGTCGGCGGCATCGAGCCGTGCCAGCGCCTGGCCCGCCGCGACCGTGTCGCCCTCTTCCGCAACGCGCTCGAGCAGGCGGCCGGGTATTTTAAAGCCCAGCTGCGCGTCGGTGACCTCGATATTGCCCGACAATACCATATCGCCGGAATCCTTGCCGCGCCATAAATCGGAGCGGTAATAAAGAAATCCACCGGCAGCCGCGGCCAATAAGGCGATGGGAATGAGTTTTTTCATGATTATGACTCCTATATGTGAACTGTTCTTCACATAAATTTATTTCCTGCGGGGCGCGACGCCCTCCAGAAATGCCGACCAGGCCTGATCTACGTGGCGAGTAACATCAAAGCCTCCGTCGCTCAGGAACAGCATCATCACGGCAGGTTGAAATAATCCCAGGAACATTACAGACACCGTGTGCGGGTCCAACCCGTGGCGCAGGGATCCCTCCCGCTGCGCGGCCCCTACCAGATCGGCCACTTCACCAAGGTATTCGGAAAGTATCGCGTGTAGCCGCGCCTTGCGCCCGGGATTGCCTATCCAGACCTGGTCGGAGAAGAGCAGGCGCGGAATGGCAATAAATTCCTGGGCGAGCTGGATGTGGCGCCGGAGCAGATCCCGCAGCGATTCAAGTGCGGACAGCCTCTCGCAACGCACGCCGTTGACCATGGCCTCCAGCCGCAGGCCTATTGCGCCGACCACGGCGTCAATCACCTCCTCTTTCCCGGCATAGTGCCGGTAGAGTGCGGAGGCAGCCAGATCCAGCTCGCGGGCGATGCGCTCCATGCTCAGGCCCTTGAACCCGTGCATGCCGATGACCTTCAGTGCCGCCTCGGCGATCTGCTCCTGCCTGACCTCTGTTTTCACTTTCGGTTTACCCATGACCATCTCCAATATGAACGACCGTTCACATTATACCCAACCGGAGGACGCGATGCAACAGGCTTTTTGTGGTAGCAAAAGCGAGGGGACCGGCGTCAGTAAGAAGGTGTTTATAGGTCCTATAGGTCCTATAAGTCCCATAGCCCACAGGCTCCGCAGCCGTGGAACCCTACTCCCCGGGACGCAATAAAAAGTATGTTGTCCACACTTCATCATGTCGGGCGCGACATATTACGCTTCCTACTTCTTTCAAAGCCCGGCGCACTGAAGCATGAACAACATACAACTTTTCAGAGCAGCACTAGAAAATAATCACCAGGGTGGCCCGGTGAGTGACCGAAGAGGCGTTGCCAGCGCTGTCCGTTGCGGTCAGGGTGACATCATAATGGGTCGTGCCCTCGCCGAAATAGGTTTTTATTGTGAGGTTCGCGCCTGTGCCAAGTGTTTCCGGAGGGCCCTCGTTTATGGACCGCGTCCAGACCAATGCGTCTCCGGTCAGATCGCCGTCTTCGGGATCGTGAGCGCTGCCTTGACACACCATGTTAAAGTAGTGCCCGGTGTCGTATTCGAAGGGTCCCGTGACGTCGCCCACCGCTGGACTGATGATGGTGACCACGTCCGGCGGCAGATCCGGGGGATTTTCATTCACCGTAATGTTGACCGTCTTGCTGACCGAGTTGGTCCCATCGGTACCCGTGACGCGTATGACATGGGCGCCCAAGCTAAGGGTACCCGCAGGGATGGTGCGCGTATGGCCGGTACCGACAAGGACATTATCCACGTACCACGACATCTGCGCGTCTGTAAGACGGCCGCCGGGCTCGTTGGGGTCCATGCTGGTCGCGGCCAGAAACACCTGCTGTCCCTGGAAATAGGAGGCGCCGTTAGCCGGTGAAGTAATACCGATGACCGGCGGCCGGTTGACGACCCTGAGGATGATGGTATCCTGAACCGTCGAGCTGTCCGGAAAAGTCGCACGGGCCCGTATGGTATGGTTCCCGTAGCTCAGGGTGGTGGCGGTGATTGACGGCCCCGTTCCCAGGACGCCGTTCAGCGTACTGGTCCATTCGATGGTTGGGGTACCGCGCCCGTCGTCGTGAACAAAGGAGGTGAAGGTCACCGGCAGGCCCCCGTACACCTCGCTGCCGCTTTCCGGGGTTTCGATGATGATGATGGCGCCCAGCGCCTTGGAAACAGCTGCGTAGGCGTCCACGTACCGTCTTACCCGGTTATCCGGACTGCTGTGCGCCGTGGTTATGAGAATGTTGCGCACGGCGTTCGCGGAAAGGGACGGCTTGGCGGCCATGACCAGCGCGGCGACGCCCGCAGTATAGGGCGCGGAGAAACTGGTGCCGTTTTTCTGCTGCGCATCCGTCCCGGAAGAGGACGGATCAGGCCCCACAATGACGCTGTATGGGGCGAAGATGTCCACATGCTCGCCGCCGTAATTGGAACCGCTGTCGCGGCTGGTCGCGTTTTTCCTGAGGCCACCCACGCACATCACGCCCGCGTTTTCACAGGGCGTCCACCAGGTTTCCTCCCAGCAGACGATAAAGCAATCCTCCGCATCCACGTTTTTGTTGCTGTTGCCCGCGGAGGCGGTGATTACCATGGAATGGGCTGCCGCCGCGGTAGCAATCTCGAAAGGCAACACGCTGAACGCCAGTATCGTGGGCACGCCCGTGCCGTAACTCATGTTGACAACCCGCGCGCCTAAAATGCGCGCCTCGACCAGCGCGCTGATGCTGGTAAAGAAATCATACAGGGTGAAAACCATGATGGGGTCGGCCACAGGACCCGCCGGGCCCGCGGCGCCGAAGTTGTTATCCGGAACGCCCATGGCCGCACCCACGACATTAGTCCCGTGCCAGGGGCACGAGGAGCCGCCGCTGCACCCCAGCAGGTTGGCGGTACCGATGGGGTCTTTAAACGGGACGTTGGAGATAGCCGTCCAGCCGGCGGGCACGTCCTGATTGCCTGCCACAGAGAAGCCCATGTCCAGGACGGCCACCTTGACCTTGTTGGACAGTTTGCCCGCTTTGGCCAGGAGGTACCAAGCCTCGGTCACGCCGATATTCTGGACGCCGCGCACATCCAGGTGATTCCAGGCGAAGGCGTTGGAAGTATACCCGGCCCCGTTCGAATTGAAGCCATCGGGACCGTTCGCCGCCTCGGTGGTGTACCGGCTTTCCAGAGAATCACCGCGGGCTACCCAATTCATGCCGACCGTCATTCCAGCCACGGCTTCTTCGGCGCTCGCCGAAATCAGGCGCAGCCCGGCTTCGCTAGACACGCGGTTGGCACCCCGGGCGTCCGGATCGAGGGCAAGAATGTCCGCCTCAAGCTGCGCGGGATCGCCCAGCGACGTATTGATCTTAACGAGATGCATTTCAGGCATGTCCAGATCAGTGTCGCCGGGATCAACGGTCCACAGGAGTTCGCCGGCCCATCGTCCGATAAACGCCGCCAGGGCGGCGGCATCATCCGTCACCAGAATCAACTCGTCCTCGACAAATTCCGCCTGGTTGCCGCGCTCGTCGACAATGGCCGCCAGTTTGCGCTCAGGCCCGCCGGAATCCAAGGGCGGGAGGGATTCATGGGCCGGCACGATGTCCGTATCCACCACCAGGCTCAACGGTGACAGGGCTGCCGGCGCCGCTTCGACGGTGACCGACGCCAAAGCCTCGATGCCGCTCGAATCGCCGCGGACCACAACGGTTGTCTGACCCTCATCCACACCGCTTACCACGCCGGACGAATCCACAGATGCTATGGTGGGCGCTTTTGAGGTCCAGGTGAAAGAGGTGTCCTTGTCGGAGGTGGAGACCGCTTCCAGCGCTATGGCCTCCCCCACTTCGATGGTAACCAGCGACGGCATGACGGTCACAGTCGGCTTGCAGCCGGCCGCGCCAAGCAGCGCCCCGAAACAAAGCACAACCATCACCGAATACCGAAACGTAGTGTTCATCGTGAACTCCTTTCATTGTTCTTCCTCAGAAAAACATTCTTTCATCCGCCTATTCATCTCCAGGATACAAAGGCTATAGGCAGACAAGGGACCGCAATCACAGGCTGGCGAATGTTCCCACAGTCCATATTCAACTTATACAAACAAGGAACACCCATTGATACAAAAAAATTCATCGTTCGAGCGCATGAAAAATAGGTTGAATAAATATCACCGCGAGCGCATGAAAAGACATAAGGTGATGCAATCTCTCGAGATCTAGTGCATCTCGCCGTTCTAAAATAATGCGCTCAACCTGTTGTTCTGGGGGGGCAATTCAGGTCAGGCACATGGGCGGTTTTGTTTTATTAATGCACGTTTATTGTCAGAATCAAAGAAAACGTGTCCGCCCGAAACGTGGCGTAGTTATACGGGGAGCGCCTGACAAGAAAACTTGGTGGAATTGACAGGCGTCATTACTTGACTTTATAGGTTATGGACATGCCGTCGGCTTTTTCATCAGAAGCGCGGACAATGACGGTTTCATAGTCCGGATTGCTTCGGACATAGTCCAGGTAGTCCTTCATGGCTTCGGCCGATTGGATCACGTTGTCCGCGACAACCACTGCACCGGTCTTGAGTTTGGGTTCCAGTAGTTTAAAATATTTGAAATAGTCTTTCTTGACGGCGTCCAGAAAAACAAAATCAAATTCGCCTTCCAATTCCCCCAGTATCTTCAGCGCATCGCCCTCGATGCAGGTGACGGTCTTTTCAAGGCCCGCCTTCGCGATATTCTCCCGGCAGGCCTTCACCAGTTCCGGGTCAATCTCTAAAGTATACAGATGGCCGTCTGTCCTTTCGAAGGCGATACCCATGTTGATAGCGCCGTAGCCGGATTCTGAACCCACCTCCACGCCCCGCTGCGCGTTCCGGCTTTCCGCGAGAATACGCAGCAGCATCGCATCGCCGGGGGTCGTACTCAAGCCAGTTCGATGGAAGCCGTCAATAAGCGCTTGGCGTTCTTCAGCGCCGACCAACCGTTCTTCATCCGCGAAGGACACAGCACTATAGAGCAGGCATGCCGTTCCCGCTACTATCACCCAGGCTAGACCGTTTCTTTTCATCTTCCTTTTCCTTATTGTGTCGCTTCATTAATAAGCCGTCGCGCCCTCCACGCGAGAATGGCCACGACGAGCAGGCTGAACATCAATCCTCCCCAATAGAATACGGGGTGTATCGAAATGGTTTCTCCGCCGCCCGCCGAATTAAAGATGGTGCGGGTTCCGGAACCGATGTACGCGACAAAGATCGTCCTGGGAATCATGCCTATCAATGTGCCCAGGACATAGGCTTTCAGGGTGACCGGTGTCAAGCCGAGAGAATAATTAAGCATAATGACGGGAAACATCGGGCAGAGCCGCAGCAGGACCACCAGGCGGAAACCCTCCCGCCCTATCGCCCCGGCAATGGCTTCGAAGCGAGGATCAGACCTCATCTTTCGTTCCGCCCAGCCGCCGGCGACTCCGCGTGTCAACAAAAAGGTGGCGGTACTGCCCAATACCCGCCCCAAGGACACAGCAACAGTCCCAATACCCACCCCCCAGACGGCTCCCGCAGCAGCGTTTGGAAGCAGATCCGGAAACATGAGCACGCAGGAAGGGAGGTAAAGAAGGATGAAAACAAAAGGCCCCCACGGCCCCAGTTCCCCCACCCGGGCCAACAACTTCAAGAGCCATGATTCGAGGGGAAGGAGAAACGACACGCCATACCATGTCGCAATAACGGCCAGGAATATCAGCACCCTGAGCCAGATTCTCATGACGCTTCCAATGCTTTCGGCTCAAAAACGACTCCTGCTTCGCTGGCGGGACCATGAAGCGCCTTCGCGCTGCCTTCCATTGCAAGGAAACTCGGTAATCGTTCCTCGTATGATTTTGATTCCCCTGTCAATCTGGGAAGGATCGGAAGACCGGCCCTCACAAAAGCCAATGGGAGTTGTCGTTGCTGAACCCTGTGCATCGCCACGATCAACGCGCCGAGCTCCTTTTAATTGAAGTATTAGATTTCATCTATAAATATTTTCACCGTGCTTATTCGAGAACCAGATCACGCCTTACAATTTCCGGAGGGGCAAAGCAACACCCGGCGAAAAGGGATTTTTGGTTGGGTCCATCAATACAGCATTTTATATCCAATTATACCTGTTTCCGAGTATAATCAGATAAACCTGATATGAATACCGATTCACACATTGGAAGACTTTTAACTTCATCTACAAGATGAGTGATAACCTTTATCGCAATCCTTCTGTGCTTTAATTTCTAAAACAGTCTCGACGTATCGCTCTTCAGCGCAGCCCACGCCTCTTCGTTGATCTCTGCCTTTTAGGAATAGGCCAAATCTTCACTGCCAATTTGGCCAATTCATCAGATCTTTCTTGAACCTGTTTAAATCGAAAGTTCGCATATTTATCGGGAAGTATCTTGGTGAGTCTAATTGCCGACTTCTTATATTGCTCTTTCTTGCTTTCATAGGGATTATTCGAAGCTTGAATATTCAGATTCCCAGCAAAAAGAGTGAGATTTCCTATACGATGCACATACTTGACGTGGTCGTCTTCGGAGCCAGAACCCAAATATGCAGGCCAATCCCCTAACTCTCTTTTGGCCTTTTGGGTCTTTATCTTCTTCGGGATAATGTGCTCAACGTGAACCTCACCAGCCCCACTCACCTTCAATTCACCTGTATTGCGATGTTTCTTAAGTTCGAATTGTTCCAGACAATAGCGCGCGCGATCAATGAGATTCGCCGTAAATGCAAAAGATGAAAAATCACTCCTGAATTTATCGTTGGAAGGACTGTACTCTTTGAATACATTCGTTACTTCCGGTATTGGATCACTTGGATCTATACCACAAAGCCGGGCAAAAACCGTTTCTATTTCGCTGGACCGTGCCTTACATATGTGACGCCGAAGTACAAATGCTTCAGTCATACCCAGGATAGAGATGAAATCTTTTTCTTCGCAATTACCAACGCGTAGCGCCATCAGGAATCCGTAACTGGGCCGGGAGTCGATCATTCGTAAATTAAACAGGTGAGAATCAAATTTTGCGTTGCCGGTTTTGGCGTGCACAATTTCACCATATGTTTTTGCGCACTTGACCAAGTCCTTTAAGAAGCTCGTAAACGCACAGGCTTTAATCCCAGGTCTTTTGGTCACCGAATTTTCTGTCTTTGCAGGCTCTTCTGAGTTTTCATCCTCCCCATCCCAATCGTTATCTTCACCTTCAACAAACTCTTCCTCATCTTCGATGGTATCCTTAGTAGCCGGACTCCCTTCTGTATAGCGGGTATACTCCGGCAGGTTCTTTGCTTCCCTTACACCCAACATGAAGAAAGTCTTGAAATCCACTACCATCTGCGATGATCGAATTCTTCGCTTCAACTTGGAGCATAGAAATTGCCGGAAAAAGTGATCAAAATTGGAACCATCAAGATGTTTAACCAAATCACTCCAGTTTTTTCTTGCAGTTTCTAACTGTTTAGCGTTAAAACGCGCGGCATTCCCAAGAACAAAATTCTTGATAATATCTGTCGGGCTTAGTCTTAGGCCCCTATTGTTGATGATTTCGAACAGTTTAAATGCATCCTTTGCCGCGTTGATTTCCAGGCGAATAACAATGCAATTGTTCTCGAGCTTCTCAAGAAATCCCA
>Ga0123335_1002880_pt1 | contig 24851 bp, 23 predicted proteins | sample BiotimSIPDNA_2_FD_89707 | JGI IMG/M metagenome (GOLD analysis project Ga0123335, IMG submission 89707) | Anaerobic biogas reactor microbial communites from Washington, USA - Biogas_R2 time_0 SIP DNA | ecosystem: Engineered > Bioreactor > Anaerobic > Unclassified | place: Washington, USA...
AAAGCGGCACGCGAGCTGGGTTCAGAACGTCGTGAGACAGTTCGGTCCCTATCTTCTGTGGGCGTACGATATTTGAGAGGAGCTTTTCTTAGTACGAGAGGACCGGAAAGGACGTACCTCTGGTATACCAGTTGTTCCGCCAGGAGCATCGCTGGGTAGCCATGTACGGAACGGATAACCGCTGAAAGCATCTAAGCGGGAAGCCAGCCTCAAGAATAGATATCGCGTGGGGGTTTCCCCCCTGAAGGGTCCTTGAAGACTACAAGGTCGATAGGTCACAGATGTAAGTCCAGTAATGGATTCAGTCGAGTGATACTAATAACCCGTGCGGCTTGATACTTTTTTTACTTATATCACGGCGATAACTCGCCAATGTGCTTCATCAACAAGAGAATGTCTACCAAACAAATTTCTTGGTAGTTTTAGCGCAGGTGATACACCCGTTCCCATACCGAACACGGAAGTTAAGACCTGTAGCGCCGATGGTACTGTGTGGGACAACTGCATGGGAGAGTAGGACACTGCCAAGTTTAATCTTAAGCCTCTGCTATCAGCAGGGGCTTCTTATTATCTCCGTTAAAGATTGCGGAATTTTCTTTAAAGATCTTTGATTCAGTTCGCAGTGAAAAAATGTTGACAAACATACCCCTGCGAATTATATTACAACTAAGAATTTGAAATAATTCTTGGTAGTTTTAGCGCAGGTGATACACCCGTTCCCATACCGAACACGGAAGTTAAGACCTGCAGCGCCGATGGTACTGTGTGGGACGACTGCATGGGAGAGTAGGACACTGCCAAGTTTAATCTTAAGCCTCTGCTATCAGCAGGGGCTTTTTTATTTTCTACTGAAAATTTCCTTCTATACTGCGTATATCTGAAATATCTTACATTTTTGATTGTTTTTTCAGGTGATTCATGCTATAAAATAAAATTACATCTAATGCCTGACTTATGTCTCAGGATCAGGGTGAAATACACTTATCTCTTGTGCATAAAGGCTTTCACAATTCTGGTGTACCACCGGTATGGCGTACCTGGAATTTGTCAAAATCTTTCTGCTTCAAGGATTAATGCCCTTCATCCCTTTCCGGATGCATAAGTCAGGTTATAACTGCCACTCTTTTAACAGGAAAAAGATGAGTACCGAAAGATTCTTTCTTAAAGAGCACATCGACAGCTGCCACTTAAATGCATCACCAATACTTGCAGAGCAGGCTATTTATTGTCTGGAACTGGTTTCCGAACTGGCTGATAACGGACTGTCCTTTCAGTTTAAAGGCGGAAACTCATTGTTAATGCTTCTAAAAGAGCCTAAAAGGTTTTCTATCGATGTCGATATTGCTACAGACAAGTCCAGGGAGGAAATAGAGCTTGTATTGGATGATATTATCAATAAAAACAAAAGGTTTTATAGATGGGAACGCAGACAGCATAAAACAAAGCCCTGGATTCCTCTGTCCAGTTATTATTTGTTCTACCAATCTCTGTACCAGACAACGCAGGACTGTTCGGTGATGCTTGATGTACAGATGAGGAGAAGTCCGTACAGAACAGAATTTAAACCGGTTGTGTGCGGAAATATCTACCAGAGTATAATAAAGGCTGAAGTCCCGTTACCATCAAGTATCATAGGTGATAAACTGCTTACTCTTGGACCGTCAACTCTGGGGATTCCCCTTGGAAAGGGAAAAGAGGCGCAAAGACTTAAGCATGTTTATGATGTTTCACGTCTGCTTTATACCTTTCCAAAGTTATCGGAAATAAAAGAGAGTTTTAAAGCCTGTATCGACCAGGAAAACAGTATTCAGCAGAAAGAGATTCTGGAGAGAGATATAATAGCTGACACATTGAATTTCTGCTGGTCTGTAGTTTTTTCAAATGATAAGCCGGATCAGGAGATTTGCGGACCTGTACTGGCAGAAAATGCAAGAGGAATTGAACCCTTTTCGGCACATCTGTTTGAATCAGGATATTCATGGAAGAATCTGCAAATTGACATGGCAAGAGTAGCGCTCTGCATATCCGCGGCTGGAGAAAAAGACGTTTCAGATGAACAGTTCATATCTGCGCTCGAGGGAAAAGAAATTAGCGGCGATCTCCCTGAAAACGTGCTTGCTTTAAATAGAGAAGCAAGGAAATACTGGGAAACAGTATCCCGGTGGTCTGATATAAGTTTTCTTCAGAGGTGATAATGGATCCTGACTCCAGATCAGATGATTTCATCAGAGTAGTGGAAGCTGTCCGGAAAAAAGAGGGCAATCAGTTACTGACGGATGATGACCTTATAATTTTAGCTGCTGAAGAGATTTCCCGAACATTTACACACGAGGAAAAGAACTACTCTGTCTGAAACCTTACAATGAGAAAAATATTAATCATTCTGCCTAACAATCTCGGGGATGTGATCATGGCTCTTCCGGTGCTCGCCGGATTAAAACATCGTGATCCATTTTGTCACATAACATTCTTTGTCGAAGATGGCTACGAGGGCGGCTTAATAAACAGCAGATTTTGCGACCGGATTTTCAAGTTTAACAGAAAATCAATAAGAGATTCAATAAAAAACTCTAACTGGGTGGATGGCGTTAAAGAACTCCGGGAAATAATTTCAGATCTGAAAAATGAAGAATTCTCTGAAGTGATAAATTTATCTCAACATCCCTACATCGCATATGTCGTTTCTGTTCTTGACAGATCTGTAATAAAAGGAAGACAAATTCTGCGAACTGGAAATCAGGCGATCAGGGATAACTGGAGCCAGTACCTTTATGCGATCCCATTTGCGCGTGAGTATAACAAGCTGCATGCAACGGATGTTTATAAAAGAGTAGCGGCTGTATCAAGACATGAGGAAGAAAACTTTATCAAAATCGGTCCTGAAGAGAGAACTGAAGCAGCAAGACAACTTGCAGGTGCAGGAATTAACCCTTATTCCCGAATTGCTGTTCTTCAGCCCGGGGCCGCCTACGCAGTAAAGAGATGGCCGGTTGGAAACTTTACAGAGCTTGGAAAGATGCTTGTCAGAGACGGGTACTGGCTGATTGTAACAGGGGCACCGGCAGAACGTGAAATCGCCGAATCCATCGCTTCTCAGCTCGGTTCAGCATGTTTTTCTTTTGCCGGGAGACTTAGTTTCAGAGAAACTGTTGCATTGGTTGATTTCTGCGAAATATGCATAACAGCTGATACCGCACTGATGCATGCCGCGTCTGCATTGAGAAAGCGGGTGTTTTCTCTTTTTGGACCCACCAATCCTGTTGAGACCGGACCTTATGGTGATGGACATTTGGTTTTCAGCGGAAGGTGCAACAGACGACCCTGTTTCTGTTTTGAATGCAGGACTCAGGAGTGTATGAAATCAATTACGCCGGAAGACGTATATGCGGGTATAAATGGATCATTAACAGGCAAGGCTGGTTGTGATGTGTACCGAAGCGCTATAGGTGCTCGCGGCGACTATGAACTGGTTCCTGTAACACAAAATTCAGTTCCGTATTATGATCGGGATGGGGCATCGATAATTCAAAAGTGTTTCGATCCTGAATATCAGATTGATTCAGAAATTATTGCTGATGAAAAATTCAGGGTTCGGGCGGAAGAATTCTGTAACTGTGTTCTGGAAGTAGAAACTGCTCTGGGATCTTTTTTAAAGGAACGGAAGATAGAGCATATAAGGCGATACGATGAAATCAGGCAGGAAATGAATAAATCAATCGGGATAAATGCGTTCTGGAATGCCGTTTTGAATATCAAGTTGAACAGCATACCAATTATTAATGCCACAGAATCAGTTATTGAATGTCAAAAAGCCTGCAGAGAAACCCGTCTGCAGATAGCTGGCGTATTTGAGAACAAATGAATTGCCGCTTATGTTCATGTGAACACTCTGTTGCTTTGGACAGGGATAAAAAACGCAGTTATTATTTCTGTCCGGAATGTCATCTCATATTTGTGCCTGAATCTGAATTTTTGAGTTATGAAAAAGAAAAAGAGCGTTATAACTTTCACGAAAATACAACCATCAATGAAGGTTATGTCGGATTTCTAAAAGAACTTATTCCTGTTATACGGAATGTCGGATTAAAAGATCCTGAGATACTTGATTTTGGCAGTGGAAAAAACGCAGTTCTTTCTTCACTTCTGCAGCTTTCGGGTCTTAAGTGTGAATCCTACGATCCATTATATGACATTCATCCTGGTGATTGGGAGAAGAAATTTGATATTGTTGTTTTATGTGAGGTTATTGAGCACATCAGAGACTTGAAGACAGAACTGAAGTTAATAAAGAGAATTCTTTCAAATCGCGGCTCTGTAATAATTCGCACGAAACTTTATCCGCCGGTTGATCAGTTCCTCAAGTGGTGGTACATTCAGGATCCTACACATATTAATTTTTTTTCCCGGAAGACTGTCTGTAAAGCTGCAGAAATAATTCAGGGGATTTATGAAGAAACAAAACTCCCGGATGTGTTTATTGTCAGAGTACAATCTTTATGATATTCACAAAAAAATCAGCAGTTATTGTGGCTGAGATTTGTTCTGGAGTGACTTTTCGACAAAATGACGAATCAGTTTTTTTTCGGCGAGTCCTAAATTCTTGAACTGAACACCAATTTCATTATCGTTGTGATTTTTTTCAGTATGTATCACAATTGCGTCGGTGCGGATTATGACAATGGAATCGGGCAGTAGAAATGTAAGGCGCAGGAGTTGACCTCTACTGAAAAACTTATCCGCCTCAAACCTCATTCCGCTCTCACTGAGATCCAGAACAGAACAGATCTCTTTGACTTCAGGCGGCATTGTATTAAGGGTGGAAATATAGATCTCCACTGTAACATATTCGGTATTAGTCCGGGGGTGTGTTCTACGTTCAATATTTTCCATATTTGTAAAATAGATACTGGTAAACATGAGGAGAATCGGGAAATTCCTTATGTTGTAAATATTCGTTTAGACCTGGCTGGTGCTATTTGTTATTTTGCTCTTTTCAGCAATTGGATAGAAGAATGGAAAAAAAATCATACACTCGTGTAACACTTTCTCTGGATGTGGTAAACAGGATTGAGGACGGGCCGCATAAGGGGTATCATGAGCTTGCAATTATAAAACATCAGATTGAGATGCATGATATCATATCGTTAAAAAACTCAAGCAGTACTTCTATTGACTGTGATGATCCGAGGGTTCCCTGTGACCAGAGCAATATCTGCTGGAGGGCCGTCGACCTCATTAAAAATGAGTACGATATCGATAAGCACGTATCTATTACAATTCAGAAAAAAATACCGGTTATGGGTGGAATGGCTGGGGGAAGCGCTAACGCCGCAACCACACTATCTCTTCTGAATGACCTGTGGGGGCTTGGCTTGAGTTCAGAGCTGTTGATGGCTTCAGGGAGGAAGCTTGGAATGGATGTACCATATTTTTTTGCCGGAGGTACAGCTTTTGACTCAGAGGCAACCGGGTGTCTGCGTAAAATACCTTCTGAACTGCGTCTTTACTTTGTAATCGCCATTCCGGATTTCGGAGTGTCAACCAGTGAAGCTTACCGGGGGCTTGATTACTCACATATTAATAAACAGCATGAAAAGACTCTGATGATGGAGAGTTGTTTTGGAAAGAACGATCTCAATGGTGTAATCAGTTCAATGCACAATGATTTTGAAGAGAACGTTTTCAGGGCTCATCCGGCACTTGTGAAGGTTAAAGCAGATCTCATGGAGGCTGGCTGTTTAATGGCTGTTATGACGGGATCCGGATCGACTGTAATTGGGGTAACCAGCGACATTTCTTCTGCTGAGAAGATCTGTGGAAAGATGAACCTAAGAACTGTGATTTCTTCTACGCTAAACTCGTGAAAAATAGTATAATGATTTTTATGCTATAAAAAAGGTACCTCAAAAGGGAACACCATGAAGAAAAAATCATCTGTATCCAGAACCGTAAACTTCAGGTGGAGTTCAAAAGTTGAACTTTACAACTATTTCATGGAAAAATACAGTCTCGACAAAGAGGCAATTGACCGTGAAATAGAAGATGTGATGGCTGTATTTCGCCCGCGAAAGGGACAGATAATAAGAACCCAGGAACTTTGGCAGAAAGTGGGGCAGGTTCTGGAATCAAAAAGAAGTCTGACAGACCAGAGCAGTCCCGACCTGCATATGTGACAATTTATTCGCTCTCTAAAAGCCTGTGTCGATAGAAACGATCATCGTAATACCGGTCTGCAAAATAGCTGCCTGCCATATCGTGTGAGAGACTGAACCTCATCATTGTGCTTTCCGATGGTTTCCATGTAAGAGAGAAATCAAAAGGCATGCTTTTAAAGTAATCCATCGATTTAAGATTACTGGTTGTAAGATTCTGAGCAGAAGAGTAAGTTGAGAAAATCGGGAGTCCGAAATTCAGATTCAGTGTAACAGGTGCTGAGAACTTATACTGCATCATTGTGGCATAGAGACCCTGAGACTGCAGGCCGGGAGTGCCGGAGTAGCTGGACATGCCAAAAGAGAGGCTGTGGTTTATTGAGATTTTAGACGGGTCCAGAAAGCCTGTCCCGGACTGGCTCTCTGATGTGCCGTAATCATCTTTGGACTGGCCAAAAGCGCCGGCCACAATACAGAACAGAAATAGAAATGATTTTTTCATGGTATTCTCCCGAATGCATCTACATACAATTTCGAGTATCTACCCTAAAATATTTCCTGAACAGGAATTCTGCTAATTTAAGTATAACTTTATCCCTTCCAAGCAGCATAAATTATTGGCTGTGAAACGATAAATGCAATGAATTCAGCAAACCATCATGTTCGGCAATCCAGAGTGGTTTCCAGGAGTCAGAACCTGTATTGTATTCTTGGTGAATACACTTATCAACAATTTCCCTTGAACAATCCATTGCTTTTGTCTATACTAAAGGTATGAATGAAAAACGGCCTGCAAGCAATATCGTTCCTAATATTTTTGAATATTATGATTATCGGAAATATCTGAAGGATCTTGTATTGTTTGAAAAGTGTCGCAGTTCTGTATTCTCGAATCGTTATATCGTGCAGAAAGCCGGGTTTAAATCCCCGACCGCACTGAAGCATGTAATAGACGGGAAACGGAATTTGAGCCTGGAGGCTGCAAACAGATTCGCAGCTGCGTTGAAAATCGAAGGGACAAAAAGGCACTACTTTTTGACACTTGTTTTGTTTAATCAGACAACTTCACTGGCTGAAAGAGAAAAATATCTTAATGAGCTGATGGAACTGAAGAGATCTGAGATCCCTGCAAAGCTTGATCAGGAGAGATATGATGTACTCTCAAAGTGGTATCATCTTGCAATCAGAGAGATTGTAGACCTTCCTGATTATAGAAACTCCACAAAATGGATTTCCCGTGTACTTACCCCACAGATAACGGCTCTTGAGGCGGCTGAATCGCTTACCCTTCTGAAGAAACTGGGGTTAATTGCCAAAAAGGATGGAAAGCTTTGCCCTGTGGAAAAGACTCTGGCAACCGATGGAAGGGTACATTCTGTGAAAGCTGCTGAGTTCCACCGTCAGATGATAAATCTGGGAGCAGAATCGATTATCAGATTTTTCAGTGAGGAAAGAGAGATATCCGGAACAACGATCAGGATAGCCAAACAGGATGTACAGAATGTAAAATTACTGCTGAAGGAGTTCCGGAAGAAAATTCTGAATCTGGCAGCCAACAGTGCCGATGCAGATCAGATATATCAGTTGAATTTTCAATTTTTCCCCCTTGTGGCAACAGACCGTAAGGGACGCCTCTTTGATGAAAGAGAAGATGTATGAGTTATCTGTGCAGAGTCTTACGTACATTACCCTGCTTTTTTCTGCTGCTCTATAGCTGCGGCGGCGGATCAGATGTGGGTAATCCCGATATTACAGGGTACGTTTCATATTCGAGCGGTAAGGCTGCATCAGGGGGCATGGTGGTACTCAGTAAAGAGGGCGCTGCAGAGCAGGTCGACACTACTTATGCGCAGCAGACCGGAGACTTTCTTTTGTGTTTCAAGACTGTTAATTTCGATACTGTATACTGTGATGTAAACGGGTTCTTCAGGTTTGAAGAAGTTAATCCGGGTACATATGTTCTTGTGGCTGCAAAAAATGGTCAACTGGGGATGGAGAAGGTATCACACAGCGGGTATGAAGAGTCTCAAACCGGACTTATTCTTGAAAATCCGGCGTCTGTAGAGATTCAAAGCTATAATTATTCGGAAACAGAAGAAAAATTCATAGCCGCACATGTTTCAGGCACAACGTTTACTGCTGCATCAGATGATCTGGGTACATTTACATTCAGCGGGATTCCATCGGGTGATGTTGAATTTGTACTTTACAGGGCTGATGGAACTTACGAGAAATATCCGGAGTTTACAATTCTTCCGGGCTGCAGCGCATCGATGACTGTTGATCCTGTAAGGGAGCCGTCTTTGTGGGTCGCCAGAGAGTGCGGCCCCCGGGATCCTCTGGGGATACCATATGTAATCTGGAGTTCTCCTGAAAAGGGTGCTTTCGGTTTTGAGGAGATCTCAGTTGGCAAGTTGGACTATGATGTGAAGATACAGTTCAGTCACTCAATGGACACACGCAGTACGGGTTCTGCTATAAGCGCATTTTCAAGTGACAGCCTGACTGAAATTGAAAGTATCCGCTGGCAGGGAGCAAATGTGGTGCTGGTTGATTTATGTGTAAAGGACAGCACTGGTGAATGTGTTCCTGACAGTTTGAAATTTAAAGCAGGTGTCACTTACACAATTGCTATTGATACTACGGCTCAGTCTGATTTAGGGGTAAATCTGACTTATCCGGAAACAATCATATTGAAGCCATGAGAAATAAACTGGATTATATTTGTAAATGAGAAGAGATTGATTATAACACGATTGAGCCGGAAGGAGGCTTTATGTCAAGATTCAGGATTGTTGCGGGATTAGGATTATTAACTCTGGTACTGCAGGCCGGGGGAGCGGTGATTTTTGAGGATGATTTTTCAAATGCTAATAATTCAATTCTTAATTGGGCTTCAAACGATCCAGATGCCGTTACCATGAATTTTTCAGGGGGGAAATGTCTGGGAGAGAATACTGCTGATAATACAGGCGGTTTAATATATCATATCTTGAACAGTGGTAAACCAGGGACATTTACGCTTTCCGGGAAAATAACCAGGAGTTCTGAATCCGTTGAAGCTGGATTTTTTTTCTGTCTAAATATCTCGGGGGCTGTTTCGGGGTATTATGCGAGAATCGGCAAAGACTCATACATATCTGTTTTCAGATCTGATAGTATGGATGCATTGTTCAGTGTTCAGAGTCCGTTTGTGGCATCTGCTACCAATGAGCTCAAAATCAGCAAAAAGGGAAGTATGTTTTATGTCTTCTGCAATGACCACAAAGTAGGAACCTTTACTGATTCGAAATATCCGTCAGGTGATATCGCTATGTTTCTCCCAAATAATACTAAAGCGACTTTTGACGATATAATGCTTACCGATGTACTTGATACCACGACTAGTGTGAGTACCTGCTTTTCTGATGATTTCACAAATGGGGACATGTTTGGATGGGCCACTATGGAAAGCGATGGTAATGCAACGATCGCAAATGGCAAGCTACATGTCAAAACTGGAAAGTATGCATATGTCTATACCGACATGGCACTTAACGAACTGGTAATGAGGGTGGATGTCTCCTACATATCCGGAAGTAAAAACTCCATGTATGGACTTTTTGTAAAAGGCGAAGGAGAACAACTGCCCATTGCAGGGTTTATTATAACAGGAAGCCGGAGTTACGGAGTTTTTAAAGATAATCAGCCTATCCCTTTAACCTCTAACACGGCTATAAGAGGTGCTGCAGTGGCTGGTATGGTTGATACACTGGGAGTAAGGAAAAGTGCTGGTACCGGCTACATCTTCAGTGTCAATGGCATAAACCTTGACACTTTGAATGATATCGGTTTTGAAGTAACGGGAGCGGGTGTATTCTGTAATGACAGTCTCGAATTGGATTTCGATAACTTCGTCGTCTCTAACGGTGATACCGATTGCCAGGGTACAGATATTGTCTGGAGTCAGGCGAGCCGCAGACCCATATATAATAAAAATGCACAGCAAAGATTTGTTTTTGATCCATTGGGGAGATTAGTCAAAAGCGCAAACAGCAGTATAACTCACAAAAGGCTCTCTGCAGGAATTTACCTGAAGCAGGGGCAAAAGGCGCTTGTTTTTAAAGCCGTAAGAGAATAAATCGAGGGCCTTCGATACTGCAATGAGAGAACAAGAGGCTCTCATTGCCTTTTGCTGTGAAAATGGCCAGGTGTAGAATAAAATAAAGCCGCCATGATTCAACTCATGAGCGGCTTTTGTTTTAAAGATCCAGGTTTTTCAGTTCAGTGCAGTGCTCAATTCGCTTTTGTTTATCGATTGTCCGATCACTTTTTTAACAGATTCTGCAACGATCTGAATCCCCTCACTGATTCGTTCTTCCGGTGTATGGGAGAACGCGAGGCGAAATGAATTGTTTCTGGAGCCATGGGGATCAAAGGCGCTTCCGATCACAAAAGCCGCGCCTCTTTTGATGGATTCTTCGAAGACCCGTGAGGAATCGATATCCTGAGGCATCGTAACCCAGATATAAAAGCCGCCTCTTGGTTTGGTCCATGTGACGTTTTCGGGCATATGCTTTTCGAGTGCATCAAGCATTATCCCGGCTCTTCGGGCGTAAACCGGCCTGAGGTAATCGAGGTATGGGCCAAGCTTGCCTTTACTAAGGTATTCTGCGGCAAGGACCTGTGAGAGAGTCGTAGAGCAGGCATCAGCAGACTGCTTGGCAATTTCGCACTTTTCAACTATGTCTTTAGGTCCCAGCAGCCATCCAAGCCTCAGTCCTGGGCCGAAAATTTTGGCAAATGATCCTACATAGCAAATCGGCACAGTTTCGTTCCCTGAGGCTTTCATGGGAACTGTAAGTTTTTTATCAGCTTCATTGAAATAGAGTTCTCCGTATGGATCGTCTTCCAGAAGAACAAGATTTTTTCCTTTTAGCAGACCAAGAAGGTCATTTTTCCGTTTAGGGCTGTAAACGATACCGGCCGGGTTATGGAAGTAAGGTGATAGATAGAGCATTTTAATTTGTGAAGCTCTGGAAGTCAGCACCTGTTCAAGTTGATCGAGGTTTATGCCCTCATTGTCAAGTGGTACCCCTGCCAGATTTGCACCATAAGATTTAAAAGCGGCCAGAGCGCCGATAAAGCTGGGATATTCGGTTATTATCAGTTCTCCGGGATCAACGAGCACTTTTGCAACAAGATTGATTGCCTGCTGGGCCCCGGTGGTGATAAGAAGATCCTGTCCTTCAAGAGGGAGTCCTTTGTTCTTAAGGTACTCCTTCAGGGCTTCAAGAAGCGGCGGATAACCGTTGGTTGGGCCGTATTGTAAAGCTGCCTGACGTGATTCTTTTGTCAGATTATTGTAAAGCTCATCCAGAACATCGATCGGGAAAAGTGAATTAGCCGGCATCCCACCGGAGAAAGAGATGATGGAGGGATCAGATCCCAGTTTCATCAGACGGCGTATTTCAGATCCACGCATGGCTTTTGCACATTCGGAAAATTCGACCATTTCTTATGCCTTTCGAAAAATGTGTCAGCAACTGACAACTCTAAAATACTTCTAAGAGATACCGAGGAAAAGTATTACGGTTTTTCAATAAAAACAGGAATAAATTCGAATCTCGATAGTATTCATAAAAAAGGAGCCAGGATTTACATGGATTTTGACGGTGCTTATGATGTGGCAGTTATTGGAGGGGGGCCCGGGGGTGTTTGTGCAGCGCTGGCCGCAGCTAAAAATGGAATGAAAGTACTGCTTGTAGAGAGATATGGTTTTCTGGGAGGAATGGCTACAGCCGGGCTGGTTAATCCTTTCATGGCCTACAGCACATCAGGAAAAAGGCTCAGTTCAGAAATTTTTGATCAGATTCTCCAGCATCTTGCTCTTGAGAACGCGCTGGATGAAGAAGGTTATGTGTTTGACGATGAGGTACTGAAATCAGTTCTTGACAACATGGTACTTGAGCAGAAAATCGATTTACTCCTTCACACTACATTTCTGGAGGCACAGACAGATGGAGCCAGGATCGAGTCTGTGACACTCCACAACAAATCAGGAATCATAAAAATCAGGGCGGGAATTTATATTGACGCAACCGGAGACGGTGATCTTGCGGCCAGCGCCGGAGTGCCGTTTGAAGTAGGGCGGCCCGGAGATAATGCCTGCCAGCCTATGACTTTATGTTTCAAGGTCGCTGGTGTTGACTCCGGTCTTAATGCACTTCAATTGAGAGATGCACTTACACCGATACTGCTTGAAGCCAAAATGAGGGGAGATGTTGACCAGCCCAGGGAAGATGTGCTGGTCTTTGAAACTCTCCAGAAAGGTGTTTTTCACTTTAACACCACACGCATAACCGGGAAATCCGGAATAAGCGGTCTTGATTTAACCAAAGCAGAAGTGGAGGGAAGGCGGCAGGTATTTGAGGTGTTCCGTCTTTTTAAAGAGCGTTTCCCGGGTTTTTCCGGTGCTTCACTGATTAAAACAGCTGCACAGATCGGGGTTCGGGAGACAAGAAGGATATGGGGACAGTATGTCATATCCGGTGAGGATGTTCTTGAGGGACGCAAGTTTCATGACGCTATAGCAAGGAGCTGCTATCCTGTTGACATTCACAATCCAGTTGGATCCGGGACTATCCTCAAGCATCTCAAGGACGGTGATTATTATGAGATCCCTTACCGATCAATAGTTCCCTGCGGAGTAGAAAATCTGCTTATCGGGTCACGCTGTATAAGCTCGACACATGAAGCGCATTCATCTCTAAGAATTATGCCTGTGGTAGCGGCTATCGGAGAAGCTGCCGGCACCGCAGCTTCCATTGCGCTTAATGATGATGTACTGCCCGCAGATATAGACGGGGCTGTATTAAAGGAGATGCTTCTGGAGGAGATATCGGAGAGGTCAACTTGATAGACTAAAGTTGCTTGGAAATCAAGGGCTCTTTTTGAGAGCCCTTTTTGTTTGCTTATCTGGCTATTGTTGCCGGTCTGACAATTTCCCCTTCAGAAGAACGCATCCTGATCCAGTAGATACCACTTTTCAGAGAGGCACTAATTTTTTTCAGGTGCACTCCGGCAGGGGTAAAGCCATTCACTGCAGAGAGTACTGTTTTCCCGGTGATGTCATGAATTGAAATTTTTACTCTTTCGCCTCTGGGAATTGAATATTCCAGAACCAGGCCATCTGCATTCTGCAAAAGATTCAGACCCACTGCCCTGTGATCTACTTTGTTAAGTTTGACACCTGAAGCGGGCTCAAAATTGGCTGTCACGTTCATATTCCGTGTGATAGAGAACGTTTTAGATGTTTCTGTACCGGACAAATCTCCGCTCCATCCGACGAATCGATAGCCGTTCTGAGGTACAGCTTCAAGAGTTATTGATGCATTGCTATTGTATTGTGAAGCAGAGGGTGATTTGGTGACGGTTCCTCCTGCAGAGGGCTGGGCAGAGACGTTGAGTGTGTATGTTTGAGGGATCTGGTGGGTCCAGAAATTTGGCATATTTCCGGACAGTAAAATCAGAGTCATGGTTTCAAGGGACTGATTGTAATAGGATTCGTCGCTGCTGGATGCAAAGGTAGCAAGTTGATTGAAGGAGTTATCCAGCCAGGCCTGGTGGGATTGATCAACCATGCCCGCACAGGCAAAGGGGCCTACAAAAGCGGGGACGTTCCATTGACTTTTGTTGCTTCCATCGAGCAAATAGCCATCAACGATATTTTTTGCTGAGCCGTTTGTCTTTTCTGTTATCCATTTTGCCATTTTAGAAGCAACGTCTTTAGCATCAGCATGTCCATACCAGACATAAGCCATGGCCATGCGCCACGGTGTTCTTGTTGCATCATAGTAATAGTCACCAAGTGCGTTGCCGTTTTCTTCACACCAGTCGGGAACCAGACCTGTAGTGGCATTTCTGGTTTTCTTAAGCAGTGAATAGGAGTTTGTAATAACTCTGTTCCAGTCGTAGGAACCGGATTCTTTAAAAAGCTCAAGTGCCGCAGTGCTGAAGTAGGAAGGGTTTTTCTTTGAATCCCATGAATCACCGGGTTTAAGATAGCCGTTTCCATTAACCTCATGATTCTGGATTTTACCGATGAGATCTTTTGCGTCGTTTAGATACTTTTCATCACCCCACTGCTTGTGAGCCATCATCAGAGCTAATGCGACATCTAATTCTGCATCTGTTGCGGCGTTCTGCTGGTCTATACCGCTGAAGCCATTGATTTTCCAGTGCATAAGCCTATTGGGGGAATTAAGAAAATTGTTGTAATAAGCCCAGAGCTTGTCGAATTTACCGCGTGTATTATTCTCTGCATTGTCCATATATACCATTACAAGCATCCCATAGCCTATGCCTTCGCTGACAGTTTTTGAAGGGTCATCAAATTTGATTCGGGCCAGGTTTCCGTTTTCTTCATAAAAGCGGCTCAGGAAATCCTCGTAAGAGGTCTGGACCACATCGGAATTGATGCTTGAGGGTTTTATTCCGTACGGGTATGTAGCATTCTGGGGAAAGGGGAAATTTGTGACGGCGTAGAGTGAAAAAGGAACGATAAAAAAGATTAAATTTAAAAGGTGCTTCATTGTAGCCTCCATATAATATGTTTAACTCTATTTTGTAGAACAATTTACAGTTTAAGTTCATTATAAACCTAACTTATGCACCCGATCAGGGTGAATTGCACTTGTCTCAACGCAAAAGACTTTCACAAATCTTGAATTACCAGCGATTTGTTCAAACCTTTCTTCTGAAAGGTCCAACGCACTTTATTGTTTCCAGGATACATAAGTCAGGTAGAAACTGAATGTCAGTGATAATAACTTCTCCTGACATAATACTATATTGGAATCAAAGAGGGGGGTTGATGTCAGAAAATCAAAGGCATATATTGGGGTTTCCAGAAATGGATATCCAGCACCAGTATCTCTATCGGTTATTTGACCGGATTGAAACCGTGCAGAACAGTTCCGGCCGTTTTTCTTTACAGCCGCTTCTGAATGAAATAGAGCTGTATGTCAATTTTCACTTTACCTCTGAAGAAAATCTGATGAAACTCTATGAATACCCGCGTTTTTCTGCTCATCAGTCGGACCATGAACTCGCGGCGGCTAAACTTGTCAATTTTCTGGAAGATTATGAAAAAGAACAGCTGAATCCCGCAGCTTTACGCATTTTTCTTACAGGGTGGCTGATGGAGCACAGTGAGACTGCTGACTCTGATTATGTTAACTGGATAGAACAGCGCCGGAAGGCTGTGTGGGGTTAGAAGACGATTAAACCCGGGGGAAGCATTGATCCCGATAACGGTGTTCCCCGCAGAGGTCGCCAGAACTATTGCCGGAAAAATCGTCAATATAGGACAGATTTTACATGCAATAGAGACGGATAAGCATTGAAAAATCACTCTTCTTGGAATTATTTTTATATATCTGATTTCTTTAAATGTGAGCATAAAAACGCAGTTTTCCAAGACAGACCTGTATATCGGAGGTAATGTGGTTTGGATCCTGACCCTTTCTCTGCTGCTCTTAAGCGGTTTTTCTACTGAAGCCCAGCAGGGCAATATTGATGAAGAGATAGCCAGGGTAAAGAAAGAACTGGCGAAAATCGAAACTGAGCGTGCAAAAGTAAAAAAAGAGCGTGCGAAGGACAAAACTGAATTTGCCTCATACCAGAGCCGCACGGCCCAGAAGGTTACCGCGCTGAAAAACCAGATTGATTCCACCGGCGGTCAGATCAAGGCACTTTCACTAATCAAGGATTCTCTTGAGAGCAGTCTTCTTAAGGAAAATACTGGAATAAAACAGCAGGAACTGCTCCAGAAGCGTCTCAGGGAAACACTGCTTTCCTCCTGCAGTGCATTGCTTGCAGAATCACAGAAACTCCCCCCGCTAGCATCCGAGCAGGTCCGGGGCAGTTTAACATACCTGAGAAGCGAACTTTCCGCTGCTTCTGTTGACAATACTGAGGCTCTCCACCGTTTTGTCCAGATCGCCCGTGACATGAAAACCCTCTCAAGAGAGATTCAGGTCGCAGAAGGTGCATCTCCGGTCAGTAATATAACCGGAACAGCATACCGTCTCAGGATAGGGACAGTCTTTGAAGCTGTTGTGGACAGTAAAGGAGAACATGCGTTTTACCGTGACAAAGATGAATGGGTACCGATAGAGGATGCATCCCTTTCAGGATCTTTACTGAAAGCAGTAAAAATCAGGGAGGGAAAAACCGTCCCGGTGCTTGTCAATCTGCCGTTTGCTTCTGTAAAAGAAGAGGGGGCTGAAGATGCAAAGTAAGCTTCTTTTTATCCTGTTATGCTTCATGCTTTCCTACGGCGCTCCTTCCGACAAGCAGCAGAAAGAGAAGGAGAAGGAAAAGCAGCTTTCATCCCTTAAGGCAAAGCTTCAGGATACCCGTGATTCTCTTCAGGAAGAGATTGCTCAGAGGTGGGGGGAGAGACAGCGCTCGGTTGAGAAGCGGGAAACCGACAAGGAAGAGCTGGAACGTCTGGCCGAACAGCAGGAGAAGGCGTTCAGCACAATGACAACTGTGAAAGAGGAGATTTATTCTCTTGAACGCCGGCTTGAGGAAGCCGGAAAGGAACTGGACAGCAAAAAGCAGGAATGGAATTATGTAAAGTCGGTTCTGGAAGATATTCTGCAGAAAGAGGCTGATGAAGTATCATCGGTTTTTCCCACCGACATGGAGCAGGAACGAAAAACGATCGAATCTTTGAGAAACTCTCTTTTAAAAAACAGCAATATCATTGCTTCAACTGGTGCACTGACTGTCTATCTTTCAGAATCTTCAGGGGCAGGCAACCGGCTCTCCATAAGCCGCCAGACTCTCTTTCCAGATGGGGGAGAGCCGGTGATTATGACTGTGGCGCGTTTTGGAAACGTATTTGCCTATGGTATGGCTGAGGACGGCTCGCTTTACAGTGTAAGTCAGACAGGCAGAGACGGCATAGACCGCTACAGAATTGTCAAAGTAGAAAATCCCGAGCTGAAGACTATGCTTACCGGCATTTTTGGCAACTGGATTACAGCTGGTTCTCCGGGAGGTGTTGTACCGGTTGATATACTTCAGAACGAAAATTCCAGAATGCTTGCCACCGGAGAGTCGGAAACTGCACTTGTACGCTTCAAAAAATTCATGATCGCCGGAGGACCGGTAATGGTTCCTCTCTGTATTCTTCCTTTATGGGCCCTGTTTCTGATAGTGTTGAAACTTGTACAGTATGCCGGAAAACGCTCCTCAAACAGACGTATCTACAGGCGGATCGAAGGATTCCTTGAAAAAGATGATTTCAAGGGAGCTCTGGAGTATTTGAAAAATAAAAAAGGTGCCGGGGCCGCAATTGCACAGGCCTGTCTTGAGACCGGTAACGGGCGAAAAGGCGCAGAGGAATTGTCAAAAGAGATCCTGATGAAAGAGGGCCCGCGGCTCGGTTCTCATCTTAATACTCTTGCTGTTATTGCAGCGGTGGCTCCGCTTCTGGGACTTCTGGGAACAGTGACCGGTATGATCAGCCTCTTTGAAGTCATAACAAGATTCGGAACAGGTGATCCCAAACTTCTGGCCGGTGGTATTTCTGAAGCACTGATCACTACCGAAGTCGGATTGATAATCGCCATACCAATACTGCTTATCCACAACTATCTCAGGAACAGGAAAAACGGAATAGGTGCCGACCTTCAGCTCCATGCTGTCGGTCTGATAAACCGTCTCTACCCTGAGGAACAGAAGTAGATATGTTCTCGACGGTTCTGGGCACATTCAATCAGGGTGGATGGATCATGTGGCCCATCCTGCTGGTGTCGATTGTGGTCTGGTTTTCCGGGCTGATGAAGCTTTATGATTTGTGGAAGCTTGACAGAGCCCGCAGGGTTTTTCTTTCCTCTTTCGCTAGACCTGTACCGCAAGTTCCGTGGAAAATGACCGGTGAGCAACATTATGACCGTTTGATGAAAAAGTTGTCGGATAAAAAGCTTACACCCGTTGTTTTCAAGATGCATTTCAGGGAGTTTCTGCTCTCGGTGGTGCCATTTACAAATCAGGGACTGGATTCCATGGCCGCATTGATTACTGTTGCCCCGCTTCTGGGACTTCTGGGGACCGTAGTGGGGATGATACAGACTTTTGAGGTTATCACTGCTTTCGGGGTTGGAAACCCTGCTCTGACAGCAGAGGGAATCTCTGTGGCATTGCTGACTACAGAGGCCGGTCTGATTGCTGCTTTCCCGGGACTTCTTCTCCTGAATTTTGTAAAGAACCGCAACAGCAGGTTTCAGAAACAGCTTTTTTCAGATGGTGAGAGCATCATAAAACGGTGCCATTGCGGCACAGATAGGCAGACACATGTTTGAGGATTACGCTCTTGTAGATGATGATTCACAGATTGCAGATATCAATGTAAGCCCGTTAATTGACATGGTTTTTATCCTGCTTATCTTTTTTATAATTACCACAAACTTTAACCGGCAGACAGGTGTTGATGTATCCAAGCCAAAAGCTCAGACAGCGGTCTATCAGGGGCAGAAGACCATGCTTGTTGGCATCAGCAGGGAGGGCAGCATCCATGTATTCGGCCGTCAGGTAGGGATCGAGCGGCTCAAACATCTGGTCGCCCAGGAACTTGAGAAGCGGCCCGATATGTCGGTTGTTATAATTGCCGACCGCAAGGCTGTTATAGAGAAAGCTGTCGAGGTGATGGACCAGTGTGCGCTGGCCGGCGCAAAACATGTTTCCATTGCAGCTGACAGGGAGTAGACAGGTGATCCGTAATTTTCAGAAGGCAATAGCAATACCCGTTGTCTTAACTGCAGCAATTCTGATAAACATAATTCTTTTTTCAATTTTTCCAATCTTGCAGAGATTTTTTTCCGACGATCTTGACTCCGGTACATCGGTACGCAAGCCGGTGGATACTGTTATTGAATACAGAAAACCCGAGGAAAAAAAAGAAAACCCTGTTGAGCAGAAATTGCGGCAGGTTTCAAATCCCGCAAGCGGGCAGAAATCGGAGCCGGTGAGTTTTAAATTCGCTCCAGATCTTTCAGTGGAGGGGACCGGGGAGGTTTCTATTGCACAGCAGGATCTTCAGGCGGTTATTTTTGAGGAAGGTGAAACAGATGAGCCGGCGGTTCCGGTTTACAAGCCTCCTGTAGATTACCCGGAAAGGGCACGGGAGCTTGAGGTTGAGGGTGTGCTTGAGATGCTGATTGTGATTGACACTGAGGGAAAGGTGAAGAGTATCGAAATAGTGAAATCTCCGCACTCAAGTATTACATCCGCGGCCAGAAAGACGGTGGCGACCTGGCGGTTCAAGCCGGCGCGAAACAAAAGCATACCGGTGCAGGTCAGGGTAAGGCAGGTTGTGGAGTTCAGCCTTGATTAGTTTGTTTTTTTGTTTGTCATCAGTTCTGCTCTATTATATCTTTGACATATTGTAAAAGTAACAATTGACGATTTGAGCGCTTAAATGAGAAAAACACGCATCATTATCCAACTACTGGTCTTTGTGGCATTTGTGTCTGCATTTTTCTTTCTTAACAGAAACCCGACTGCCTACAGCTGGCAAAGTGAAGTACTGCTTTACGCCAATCCCTTTACCGGATTTTTAGTCACAATTGCTTCCCGTTCATTTTTTCTTCCGCTTGCCATCACTGCCGTAAGTATAATTGTCTTGACGGTTGTTTTCGGGCGGTTTTTCTGCGGTTTTTTCTGCCCTTTAGGCGCGATAATAGATTTTCTGGACCGTTTTCTCTTTGCTAAAATGCGCTCTGCGGGCCGCAGGGTGCCCAGGTATTTCAGGCGCATTAAATACGTAATCATGACAGCTCTGATAGTCCTCTCCCTGTTTGGATCTCTTTTTCCTCTAATTATTGATCCGCTGACCATGACTACCAGATTTCTTACCATGATTGTAAACCCTGTTTTGAATATTTTAGGTGTTGATTTAATCAAGATTGCCGGTCTGGCTGTTCCTTCTGTGAGTGCAAAGATTGCCTCTGTTTACTCTCCTCTGGTGCCCCTTTACTATGGGGTGATTCTTACTGGCGGACTAATGCTTCTGGTACTTGGGGGAGGGTTCTGGGGGAAGCGGTTCTGGTGTGGTTATATCTGTCCAACTGGTGCCTTTCTGGCAGTTTTAAGCCGGTATTCAATTTTCAGGCGAAAAGTGGTCACAGACAAATGCAGTTCCTGTTCTCGTTGCGCAAAGGCGTGTCCGGTAGAGGCGATCGATTTAAAAAATATTTCAAAAACCAATATATCCGAGTGTATAGAGTGCGGGGTTTGTACAGAAATTAAAGAGAGCTGCAGCCGCTTTGTGATCGGCGGGGCTGATAAGATGATCCCTGTCACTGGTCCTGATTTGCAGAAACGTCATCTTATAGCCGGTGCTGCAGGAGGATTACTGTTGCTTCCGGTGTTCAGAGCAACTGCGATAAGCAAGAGAGATGATCATGGGCGTCTGATTCGTCCCCCCGGGGCTCTACCGGAAGAAAAATTCCTCTCCAGGTGTACCGGGTGTGGTGAATGCATGAAAGTATGCCCGACCAATGCACTTCAGCCGTGTATGTTTACAGATGGTTTTTCGCGGTTCTATACACCGAAGGTGGTTCCCAGGGTGGGGGGGTGCGAGGAGAAGTGCTCTCTTTGCGGCAATGTGTGTCCAAATGGTGCCATTCGAAAATTGCCGCTTGAAGAGAAAAAGTTTGTAAAGATCGGGACCGCCGTCATTGACCGTCACAGATGTCTGGCCTGGGCACAGAACAGGGAGTGTCTGGTTTGTGATGAAGTATGTCCCTATAATGCCATTGAGTTCAAGATCGTGGATACGACAAAGGGCAGGTTCAAGGTTCCTGTTGTGTATGAGGATCTGTGCGCCGGATGTGGTCTATGCGAACAGCACTGCCCGATATTTGACACCGCGGCGATCGTGGTTTACAAGTTTGGTGAAAATCGCAGAGAGAGTGGAGAATACGCAAGCCGGTGGCAGAAAGAGGCCATTCTTGAGAGACGGCGCAAGTCAGACAGCGCTAATCTTGAAGAGGAATCGGCGGCAGAGGATGAATTCGGGGCATCGGGATCTTCTTTTTCTGATGGGTTTCTGGAATGATATATTATTTTGCGGGAAATAATTTTTAAAATAGTAAAGTACATTATTAACATACATGGATCGGGAGGCCGTGATGGCAATTTCAAGGCGTGAGTTTCTGGTTTCTGCGGCTGGGGCAGCAGCATTTGCCGCAGGAAGCGGTTTTGCCCAGCAGACGACAAACTCAAAAAGCGAGGTTTATACGGCAAAAGGCAGTGCCGCCGAGGTCTTGCCGAAGATTATGGAAAAGATGGGCGGGATTTCCAGGTTTGTTAAAGAGGGAAGCCGTGTAATGATAAAACCCAACATGAGCTTTCCTAATCCTCCGGACTGGGGAACAGGCACGAGCCCCGAGGCTGTATATACCCTGGCCAAAATGTGCATTGAGGCGGGGGCGAAGCGGGTTATAGTATGTGATAATACGATCAGGGATCCTGAACACTGCAGGGAGAAGACTGGAATTGCGGCTGCTATTAAGGATTTAAAGGGGTCGGTTCTTTTTATTCCCAAGCAGGAGAGCATGTACGTTCATAAAAGTGATTCAAGGGCCAAGGAGCTCAGGGAAACTGATGTGGTCAAGGAAGTTTATCTTTGTGACACTCTGATTTCTCTTCCTGCGGCAAAATGTCACAGTGCAGGGGGAGTTTCTCTGAACCTTAAGGGACTCATGGGTCTTGTAAAGGACAGAGGGGCTTATCACAGGGAAATGGATATGCACACCGCAATTGCTGAGCAGCTTTATTATATCAAACCGTCACTTTGCATTGTAGATGCCACCAGGGCGCTTCTTGACAATGGTCCTGCAGGTCCGGGAAAAGTGTCGGAACTGAAGACTTTTGTGGCTGGAACAGATCCCGTAGCAGTTGACAGCTTCGCTGTTACCCTGGCCCCCTGGTATGGAAAGACATTCGAGGGCAAGCAGGTGAAGCATTTGAAGGTGGCAGCAGATCTGGGTTTTGGCAATGTGGAGTCATCCTTGATCTCTGAGATAGCTGTTTAAATGTACTTGTCAAACCGTTTGTCTTTCTGAACCCGGAAAAAGCGAGGATATGTGAGAAGAAAAAAATATCTTTTGTTCCTACTTCTCATGCTGCTGCCCTCAGCTTTAACAGCTCAACAGAGTCTCAAATGGCGCACATTCAAAGCTGATAACAATACCTGGCTTATTTCTTCTTCAAACATTCTGGTATTCTCATCTTCTTCACAATCAGTCCGGCCGGTCACAGTTGATCCTGTCCGGCAGGTAAACAGCATAACAGATGCAGTTGAATATGATGGTTCGGTTTTTTTGTCTACAGATGCCGGACTTTACAAGGTAAATATCAGTTCCCAGAACAGCGAACGTATCCCATTTCCAGATGACCAGATAATTCAAGGTAAAATTGCAGTTGATATCGACTATCAGTGGCTTGCAAATTCCGGAACGCTTTATAAATACGATGTTCTGGGCGGAGAGTGGCAGAGTTATCCGCTTCCGGAGCAGGCTGAAAAACTGTATGGAGTTTACAGTACGGGAGATGAGGTCTTCTGTGTTGATAAAAACAGCCTTTACAGGTTTACCGTATCGACAGAAAAGTGGAATGTTTACAAAAATGACAGACCTGTTTCAGATAACGGTACATTTGTTCCCGGCAAGACAGGTTTCAAGATCGTTGAGGGAACATTCATAAGAAGCTATCAACCATCTTCGTTTTCCTGGGATGATGTTGATGCCAAAGAACCGTTGAATGATCTGTTCGATGAAGATTCTGTGCTGTACATAAGTACCGGTTCAACTGTGATGAGGCTTACCGCTGCAAATGGAATAATTCGTCCCCTTGATATCCCGGGGACGGGAAAAGTTCATGCTTTGACTAAACAGTCTGATACACTTATTATTGCAGCAGAAAACCGGATAATAGGTTTTGATACAAGAACATCCGGTATGGATTTCATTCAGTATCCAAGTGGCACAAAAGCATCTGAAATTGAAAAAACTGTCTCACACGGGACGATGCTTGTAATAATCACTGAAAACAATGTGGCGATTTATGATAAAGTGAACCGTGCATGGACATCTTTACCATTGTCCGGGTTGAGTCAGGAGGTTAAAAAAGTATCGTGGAATGATGAAGGCCTTGCTTTAAGATACACGCATGGAATCCAGTCTGTTTTAAAGGGGTATATAGAAGACAATATCACTTTGAAATTCAAGGGCTATGAGTATGATACCACCTATTATGGTGCAATGAAAGTTGATAGCGAAGTGGTAATCGGATTGAGTTCAAATGATCCGGTACTCAAGCTTTCCCGAATAGACACAGTACCCGGTCTTCCCCTGATTAATCTTAATTTCCAGACTACAGATGCTCATGATCGTAATCTGACTGCTTTCTTCAACAATACAAGTAAAACGACAGTTCCGGAAAAAGGCATCAGCTACCAGGGAAACAGGGAGGACCGGCTCAATTCAGTCAAGATCGGTACAACTTCAAACGATCAGCTGTCATCGGTATTGTTGCCGGCAACACGGCTTGAAGGAGGAAGTTTTGTTGTTGATAGTAAAAAACGGGTGGAAAACCGTGACCGGAAAATGCTCCGGTTTGCAGCAGGAACCGGTTATATCACAACCCGTACTGAATGGCGTACACTTCCATTCCGCTCTGATGGAGTTTATTATCTTAAAGATCGAAAGAGCTTAACAGATACGACACTGGAAAATGACACCATTCTATCAGGTATCACCGATGACAATGCAGATCCGTTACAGACAAACAAGGACACGATCAGTATCGTGCCCGGTTCTGTCAAGGTATGGGTGGATGGTGAACTGCTCGATTCCACATTCTATACATTCTTTGCTGAGATCGCGAAACTCCAATTTTCTTCCTCTGCTCCTGTCGATCCGGTTTCAGCCATTACTGTCCAATACAAAGTGCAAACAATTCCGGATGGACGAATTAACGACGTTGAGTTTGTTCCGGAACACAATTTCGGTCTGCTCTATTTTGGGGGCTTTACAATTTCTCCTCTTGAATGGCTCTCTACACGGGTCGGATTCACAGGATTAGCATCAGACACGATGTCCTCTTTTGCAGATATACGAAGACCTTATCCAATAGTGAGCATTGGCACTCCGGTTGAAGTCCGAAGACAGAAGCTGCTGTTGAAAATCAATCCCGAATTTTCATATAATATGACAAGTGGGGCCCGTGCCGGTTCCATTTCAATGCAGAGTCGTATTGGAGATAAAACCGGATTAATTTTCAACGGAATGGCAATCGATACCAGTTTCATCTCAACAGATACATTAAGCTATGGATACGGCAAAATAAAAAATCAGTATGATTTCAATTTGTCTCACGATATTATCCAGGAGATACCGTTAAGCTATTATCAGCATAGCCGCCGAGCGAAGGGGGGAACAGAGTCAAGATATGCAGCACAGGCAGGATTGCATTTTCCAGGTTTCCCGTACCTTGACATTACAGCTTCAAGAACAACCATTATAACGGTCTGAAAATTTAATACAGAAAAAAAGCTGATTATAAGTGGTTTCCTCTGGTATTTTTAAACAAACCAAGGAGCCATCATGAGTCCCAAGACACGCAGAGAGCGTCGTAATCACG
>Ga0123335_1002881_pt1 | contig 24822 bp, 23 predicted proteins | sample BiotimSIPDNA_2_FD_89707 | JGI IMG/M metagenome (GOLD analysis project Ga0123335, IMG submission 89707) | Anaerobic biogas reactor microbial communites from Washington, USA - Biogas_R2 time_0 SIP DNA | ecosystem: Engineered > Bioreactor > Anaerobic > Unclassified | place: Washington, USA...
TCCTGATTTTGGAAGCCATGAAGATGGAGAATGAGATCCTGTCTCCCCGGGATGGCATGGTGGCTTCCCTGGCCGTCCAGTCCGGACAATCGGTGGAGACCGGTTCCCTGCTGTGCACCCTGGCATAGGCCCTCGCAACGGCATTCAAAGGAGAAACCATGGACCATAAGAAATTATTGATTACTGAAACCATCCTGAGGGATGCACACCAGTCCCTTGCGGCCACCCGCATGCGCACTGATGAAATGCTGCCGGCTGCAAGCCTGCTTGACAGCATTGGATACTGGTCACTGGAAGTCTGGGGCGGCGCGACATTTGACACCTGCCTGCGGTTTTTAAACGAGGATCCTTGGGAGCGCCTGAGAACCCTTAAGAAAGCGATGCCCAACACAAAACTGCAGATGCTGCTGCGTGGGCAGAACCTATTAGGGTATAAGCACTATTCAGATGATGTGGTGGAGGAGTTTGTCCGCCTGTCAATCAAAAACGGGATTGATGTGGTGCGGATCTTTGACGCCCTCAATGATCTGAGAAACATGCAAATTTCCATTTCCAGCGTCAAAAAGTACGGCGGGTTGGTGGAAGCAGCGATATCTTATACCGTCAGTCCGGTACACGATGAGGCATACTTTGTTTCCCTTTCCAGGGAGCTCCAGGAGATTGGGGCCGATACCATTTGCATCAAGGACATGGCGGGGCTGCTCTTGCCCAGCGCGGCCGCCAGCCTGGTCAAGGAACTCAAAAAACACATCCGAATTCCCATCCATCTGCACACCCACAACACAGCTGGCATTGGCACCGAAACCTATCTGGAAGGCGTACGCGCCGGAGCTGACATCGTGGACTGTGCCTTGTCTCCCCTGGGCAGTGGGACATCGCAACCAGCTACGGAATCCCTGGTGGCGGCCCTGCAGGGAACGCCCTGGGATACGGGACTGGACCTTAAAAAGCTGACGAAAGCGGCAGGTTTCTTTAAACCCGTGGCGGAACGGCTGGAAAAGGAAGGTTTCCTGGTGCCCGGCCAGGTGCTCAGGCCGGATGTGAAAGCCCTGATCTATCAGGTGCCCGGCGGAATGCTGTCCAACCTTCTTTCCCAGATGAAGGGCGCCAATGCCCTGGATAAGTATGACGATGTGCTGGCCGAGGTACCCAATGTGCGTGCTGACTTTGGCTATCCGCCCCTGGTGACCCCCACCAGCCAGATTGTCGGGACCCAGGCTGTGCTCAATGTGCTCCAGGGGGAGCGCTACCGTTCCTTCACCAAAGAGTCAAAGGCTTTGCTGCGCGGGGAATATGGCAGGCTGCCAGCCCCGGTCAACCCAGTTGTTAGCCGCCAGGCGCTTGGGGATGAGGAGCCCATCACCCAACGGCCAGCCGACCTGATCGAGCCGGAAATGGAAAAATTCAGGGAAGCCAGCCGCGACTTTGCCAAAAGTGAAGAGGATGTGCTGAGCTACGCCCTGTTTCCGCAGATAGCGGAAAAATTCCTGCGGGAACGCAACACGCCAAGAGCCGCGGCTCCTGTTTTCGCGCCAGAGGAAAGCCCGGCGCGCGTCATCTATGTGGAGGACAGGGGCTAAACAGCAACCGGTCAGCCTTCCAGCGCCAGATAATTTCTGGCGCTTTTGTATTTCAGCCGGTAATGGAGGACCGCGCCCAGCAAGATGAGTATCAGGGCGCAGAGCGACAGGAAAAACAGGGGCTGGAGTGTGTCGGAAAGAAACAGGATATAAAGGGCTACTGGCAGCACCACCACCGCAAAACCAAAGACCATCGAAACCATGACACTTGCGCTTTGTTTCACAGCCTCAGTGGGGGTGTTCCAGTCGAACTTGGGCAGCTTCAAGTTGATTATTACACCCGCAAGGCCCATGAGCGTTGCCACCAGGGCGGGCAGGAGCACAGAAAAAAACACATACCATGCCGGCAAGTGCAGTGCAAGCCCCAGCACGATGCCCGAAACAAGGATAACGGGCAAGCAGACAAAAATGTGGGCATACGCTTTGGCGAGTAGCACCTGGCCCGCATTAACCGGCAGGGACTGGGCGATCCAGAGGGTTCTGCCTTCCAGCGATATGGAAGGTGCGGAGATCAGCACTGTGGAAGCCAACAGGCACATCACGCCCACTGCTGCCATGCCCAGCAGGCGGGGGGGGATGTCATACTGGGACAGAAGGGGGGACAGCAGACTCGGCTGGACGAGCAAAACCAACGGCAAGGCCAGCATGAATATCAAACCAAAGCCACTGTTGAGCATATACATGGGGTTTTGGGAAAAGAGGCGCAGCTCTTTCCTTACAAGGGCTTGGGTGGGGCTGGAGGATTTCATGGGCTGCTCCACATAAACTGCCCGGACAACGCCCCGGTTTGCGGTGGCGATGCTGATAAAAAAGCACCTGAGAACCAGCCACACAATGATAAAGGGAATCAGCGCACTCAAGAGAAAGGCTAAAAGGCTTGACCCCCTTCCATCGGCGATGGCTGTTCCCAGGTGATAAGCTGGGTACAGCACACGCTTAAAAGCATCTGCGATCTGCTGTCCCTGCTGGACAAGCCGGGCCAAAAGCACATTCATCCGGGACATACCGGCCAGATACCCCAGCATCAGAAGGATTGAAAGCAGCGTGGTTATCAGTGACTTCCTGCGCAGGCGGGTGCTGATGACAGCCAGGCCCCACCCCAGGAGGCTGGAGAGCGCTATGGCCAAAAACGGCAACGCCAGGCATATAAGGGCAAAGCATATCCAACTGCCAACGCCCATCCCGATTTGAGCGGCCCAGGCAATGGCGGCGGGTGCCAGTACCGTGAGGGTTATCAGAAAGTTGAAGAACAGGAGTGCTGCCATGCGGCCGAAGAGAATCATTCCGGGGGGGATGGGCATGGAAAGCAGCAATTCGTTGTCCCTGGCTTGGAACAAAAGGGGCTGAGCCATGAAAATGCTGCTGACAAAGCACAACGTGAACGCGCTGACGCCCGCCAGGGCGAAGAAAAACCAGTCAAGGCCTGCCTGTGAAAAAGGTTGGGCCAGGGAGGCGAAAAACATCCCAAACACACCCGCAAATGAAAGGATGGCGAAACCCATCAGAACAATGATGATTGCCTGTATCAGCCGACGGTTCTTGCGCCGGCCGCCGATGGTAAAAGCGGCCTGCCAGGCCATCTGAAGGCGGGTTTTTATCAATGCCCTAAGCATGATCTTCCTCCAATTCCAGGAAAACCTCTTCAAGGGATTCATCCCCTCTCACTGATTCCATAGTGCCGGACTTCACCAGTTTGCCCCTGCGGATGATGGCCACTTTGTCGCACAACTTTTCCGCCACCTCCAGTACATGGGTGGAGAAAAATACCGCGCCCCCCCCGTTGCAGATATCGCGCATGATTCGTTTAAGAACAAAAGAAGCTTTGGGGTCAAGGCCGGTAAAGGGTTCATCCATAATCAGCAGCCAGGGTTCGTGAATCAGCGCAGATATAATGGCCAGCTTCTGTTTCATGCCGTGGGAGTAGGCGGAAACCATTTGGGCCAGATCATCTGTCAGTTCAAACAGACCGGCAAAGCTGCGGATCCGTTCCAGGCGAGATTCTGCCGGGATTTGAAAGATATCAGCGATGAAGTTGAGATACCTGATTCCCGTCATAAATTCGTACAGATCCGGGTTGTCCGGAATATAAGCCAATTGGCGTTTGCATGCCAGGGGGTCCGTTTTGATACTGTGGCCGCCCACACTGATTTCCCCGGCCTCAAACTGCAGGATGCCGCAGCAGGCTTTGATGGTAGTCGTTTTTCCGGCGCCATTGTGGCCGATGAAGCCATATATCTCGCCAGGCTTGATATGGATGGACAGGTCGTCCACCGCTTTCTTCTCCCCAAAGGCTTTGGTCAGATGGCTGATGGTAAGCATAGCACATTCCTTTCCGGTTCAATATCAAACTTTGCAGCCATTTTAGCATATATCCAGCCCCTGCGCGTGCCTTTTCAGGGAAAATGGTGTATATTGTATAAAAAGCGAAGGAGATAAGCGTATGGAGAAGCGGATCAATTTCGGCATTCTGGGGTATGCACGTATTGCCAGGGATAAGGTGATTCCAGGTATTCTGGAGGCACGGAATGCCAACCTGTACGCGGTCGCTTCAACGAACACCGCGCGCCGCAGGGAGGCCATGGGCGCCTATCCCTTTGAAAAGGCGTATGACAGTTACCAAGCGCTGCTGGATGACCCCAAAGTGCACGCAGTGTATATCCCACTGCCCAATTCCATGCATAAGGAGTGGGCCATCAAGGCTGCTAACGCCGGGAAACACATTCTCTGTGAAAAGCCCCTGGCGCTTAGCCTTGATGATGTGGATGCGATGACGGCCGCCGCCAGGGAGAACAAGGTGCTTCTGATGGAGGCCTTTATGTACCGCTTCACCACGCGCACCCAGAAGGTAAAGGAGCTGCTTGCAGAAGGCGTTATCGGGGAGATACGGCATATCAACGCCACCTTCCGCTTTCTGCTGGAGGACCTGTCTGACATCCGGCTTAATGCAAGCCTTGGCGGCGGGAGCCTCTGGGATGTGGGCTGTTATCCGGTGAATTTCATCGGCATGCTGATGGTGGAAGAACCAACGGATGTTTGCGCTCTGAAGGCAGAGCGCCAGGAAGTGGACGACTCACTCAGCGCAGTGCTGCGCTACCGCAACGGGGTCATCGCGACCGTCAACTCAGGCCTTGACAGCCATTCCTGCATGTTCACGGAAATCAACGGGACAGGCGGGACGCTCTTGATACAAGATACCTTCGACGACACCACAACGCCGATCCTGTTGGTGAAGGACGGGAAGGCCACAGAGATCCGGGTCGCGCCCTGCAAGCGCTATGTCAGGGAGGCGGAGGGCTTTGCCGACGCTATCCTGAATAACCGGCCGGCTGCTGTCAGCCTTGAGGAAACCCGGCGCAACATCAAAGTAATCCTGCGCATCCTGGAAGCGGCGCGGTAATCGAAAGACACGGTTATGCCTGAAACCCTTTCCATTCATCATTGGAAGCGAACTGCGCTTTATCGCCAGCGGCTGACAAACCCGGCCAAACCGCTTGATGTGTGCGCCAGGCTTAATGGCCTGCAGGCCCAGTTTGCCTTCGCTCCCTACTACGCCCTGAAAGCCCGCTGTGAACCAGACGGGCTTTCAGGCTGGGGGAGAGGGTTGGTGCGTTCCTATGGTGTGCGGGGCACGCTGCACACATTTCCGGAGGCTGATTTGCCGCTGTATGTTCACCCGGAAACAGATCCCAGCCATAGGGATCTGGACAGCTTCCGGGATGATCCTCATGCAAGCGGCTTAAGGAAGAGCACCTTCGCCCATATCATCCTGGAATCACTGAAAGGCGGCCCCAAAACGCGCAGGGAGCTTAAGGACCTGTGTGCCCTGTCCGGGATGACCAGAGAAGAAGGCCTGAGCGTTTTCAACGCCTGGGGAGGCCTGATCCGCCTCCTGGCGGTACGAGGCCACATATGCCAGGAGGCAATGGACCCCGGCCGATACCGGCTTTGTCCTCCCTTTGAGAGCATGGAGCGTGAGAAGGCGGCCTTTGTGTTGGCCATGCGCTATTTCACGCATTTCGGGCCCGCGTCGCTAAGGGACGCCAGCTACTACTTCCAAAAGCCCCAGGCACAAATGAAGCGGATCATGGACCAGCTTCCGCTGAGGCAGAAAATGGTGGACGGTATGGTCCGCTATGACCTGCCCGAAGAAGGGGAGGAAAGCGTGCTCCCGGACATCCCTGACATCCTCTTCCTGGCTGGCTTTGACCAGTTGCTGCTGGGCTTTCAGAAAAAGGCCAACTCCTTCCTGCCGGCGCGCCACCTGCGCGGTATTTTCACCAAGACCGGCATTATCCACCCCGCCCTGCTTGTCTCGGGTGATGTGGCTGGCCGCTGGAACATTAACGCCAGGAAGCTCACCGCCACTCTTTTTGAACCCGTGAACAAGCGCCGGCTTGCGCTAGTGGAGCGCGCGGCGCAGAGGTATTTTGGTAATGAGGGGCTAAAGGAGATTTGTGTAGAGAACCCAAAAGGCAGATAGACGCTAAAGCGCCACGATTCTGCTGACATTCGCCGGGTCATCATGGGTGAGCCCGGCGGATTTTTTGGTGTCAAGGGCCTGAAGGGCTGCCAAATCGTCATCTGAAAGGGCGAAGTCAAACAGGTCGATGTTCTCCCGGATGCGGTGTTCATTGTCGGATTTGGGGATGACCGTTATTCCCTGCTGAACCAGGAAACGCAGCGCCACCTGGGCAGGGGTCTTGCCGTGCCGGGAGGCGATCTTCCCAAGCGTGGTGTTATTCAGCAGATCGGTTTTTCCCTGGGAAAAGGGGCCCCAGGCCATCAGTTGAACCTTATGCCTGGCCATCAGCTCCCGGGCATCAAGGCGCTGGTGATAAATGTGGGTTTCCAGCTGGTCCACGGCAGGAACCACATCAAAATGCAGTATCAGGTCCATAAGGCGGTCGGGATAGAAGTTTGAAAGGCCAATGGCGCGGGCACGGCCCTCGTGATAGAGGTGCTCCATAACGCGCCAGGCGCCGTACACATCGCCAAAGGGATGATGAATCAGATAGAGGTCCACATAATCAAGCCCCAGGCGCTTGAGGGAGGCTTCAAACGCGGGGCGGGTTTTATTATCCCCTGCATCGGTGTGCCAGAGTTTGGTGGTGATGAACAGCTTTTCCCGGGGGACACCGCTTTCCCTGATGGCCTGGCCTACCGCCTCCTCGTTGCCATAGAACTGGGCGGTGTCAATCAAGCGGTAGCCGGCCTTTAGCGCGGTCAGGACGGAGCTTCTGCAGACCTCAGGCTCTTTAATCAGATAGGTGCCAAAGCCAACCAGGGGCATTGGCGCTCCGGTGTTGAGCATCATGGTGTGCTGCATTCAGGGGCCTCCTTCAGAAATTTGATTATTGTTATTCTACCCGCCCAAAGCGGGTATTATGGTTCTGCCATGCTCCCGGCCCCGCAAGCGATTCCAATGCTGAAACAACACGCGGGAATCCCTTGACAAGAGGGGAGGAAGCATGATACATTATCCACAGATTAGCACTCGGAGGGCGAGAGTGCTAACAGCCCGGAGAGCGGGAGAGAGGAGGACCCATGAACGAGCGTAAGCGGCGCATATTGCAGGCGGTTGTGGAAGATTACATCATGACTGCGATGCCTGTGGGTTCCCGCACCATCTCCCGCAAGTATCTGCAGGAGATTTCCAGTGCCACCATCCGCAATGAGATGAGCGACCTGGAAGAACTGGGATACATGATGCAGCCCCATGTGTCGGCCGGCCGTGTGCCAAGCGCCAAGGCCTACAGGCTGTATGTGGATATGCTCATGGCGTCCGGCCTTAACCCTATTAAGGAGGATAAGGCGGCCAGGGAGTACTTCCTCCAGCGCGTCAGCCATCTGGATGATGTGGTGGCAAGCACCGCTCAGGTCTTGTCCGACTTCACGCATTACGTTTCCCTGGTGATGATGCCGGGACAGGCGGATTTGTGCATCGCCACCCTTCACCTGGTGCCCGTCAGCCGTGCTATGGCACTTTTGGTGATTGTCACCGATGGCGGTATCATTCGGGACACCATGGTGCATGTTGCGGACTCGCTGGATACGGACGCCCTGTACGCCATCAGCCGGATGCTGACGGACCGCTTTGCCGGCAAGACGCTTAAGGAAGTGCGCAGAAAGCTCCGCGAGTTCGCGGCCAGTGCACCTGCGGATCCGCAGGTGCTCCAGGGCATCGAGGAACTTTCAGACCGGATGGCCCGTGAAAACGCCACCGACACCATCACTGTGTCTGGCACCCACAATATCCTCAATTTTCCGGAGTACCATGAAGCGGAGAAAGCCCGTCCGGTTCTCTCGGTGCTGGAGAACAGGGAGCGGTTGAAGCAGATTATCAAAACCGCGGCCACGAGGGATGGCACCGATTTGGCAGTTCATATCGTCCCTGAAACCGGTATAACGGAAATGGAGAATTGCAGTGTGGTGCTGGCGGAATATACCGTTGGCCAGGGAAACAGGGGCACCATTGGCATCATTGGCCCTACACGAATGCCCTATGCCCGCGTGCTAAACACCCTGCGCCTGGTGGGCGATGCGTTAAGCCTCGTTCTAACCGGCGGGGAGCAGGCGGAGTAACTGATGGAGGAGACCATGGACCGCAAGAAGAAAGCAGGGCCCGAACAAATGCCCGAATCCCAGGAAGGCGCCCAGCCGGCGCCAGCAAACACCAGCAAACCTGACCAGCCTCAGGATATGGCAGATTCACTCCAGGAACTGGAAGAAGCCCGCGCCAAGCAGGAGGAGTACCTTGCGCTGGCGCAGCGCGTGCAGGCGGATTACGATAATTTCCGCAAGCGAAACCGTCAGGTGGCCGCGGAGAGCTATGAGGACGGTGCCCGTGCCTTCATCAAGACCATCCTGCCGGTGGTGGACAACCTGGAGCGCGCCCTTCAAGTGGAGCAAGATCAGGAGGACCCGCTGTATCAGGGGGTCACGCTGGTGCAAAAACAACTGCTGGACGCTCTGAAGGCCCGCGGCGTCACACCGATCGACCGGAAAGGGGAGCCTTTTGACCCGAAACTGGAGGACGCCGTGGCCCAGGGCAGCCCTGAGGAAGGAACTCCCGGCACCGTATGCGAAGTGGTCATCAAGGGTTACCAAATGGGCGAGAATGTGCTGAGGCACGCGATGGTCCGGGTCGTCCCTGACCTTTAACATATATTGAATGAAAACGAACGCATAAGCGTATGGAGGAACTACACAATGGCAAAAATTATCGGAATTGACCTGGGCACCACGAACTCCGTTGTGGCCGTGATGGAAGGCGGCGAACCGGTGGTTATTCCCAACTCTGAAGGCGCGCGCACAACCCCGTCCGTGGTCGCTTTTACCAAGGAAGGCGAGCGCCTGGTTGGCCAGATCGCCAAACGCCAGGCAATCACCAATCCGGACCGTACCATCTCGTCCATCAAGCGGCAGATGGGCTCCAACTACAAGTGGAGCGTTGACGGCAAGGAGTATACCCCCCAGGAAATCAGCGCAATGGTGCTTCAGAAGCTTAAGCAGGACGCGGAAAGCTATCTGGGCGAAACCGTCACCCAGGCTGTCATCACTGTGCCCGCTTACTTCTCGGATGCACAACGCCAGGCCACAAAGGATGCGGGGCGCATCGCTGGCCTGGAAGTGCTGCGTATTATCAATGAGCCCACAGCGGCTTCCCTGGCCTATGGCCTGGATAAGGAAGAGCCCCACAAAATTTTGGTTTATGACCTGGGCGGCGGCACATTTGATGTGAGCCTGCTTGAGATTGGCGATGGCGTATTTGAGGTGCTGGCCACTGGCGGAAACACCAAGCTGGGCGGTGATGACTTTGACGACCGCGTCGTGGATTATGTGGCCGAGATTTTTAAAAAGGAAAACGGCATTGACCTGAAGAAAGACCGCATGGCCTGGCAGCGTCTGAAGGAGGCTGCTGAAAAGGCGAAGGTTGACCTCTCCGGTGTCATGTCGGCAAACATCAATTTGCCTTTCATTACTGCAGATGCCAACGGACCCAAGCACCTGGATATCACCCTGACCCGGGCCAAGTTCAATGAACTGACCCATGACCTGGTGGAGCGTACCATCGCCCCCATGCAGACAGCGCTTAAGGATGCGGGCCTCACCGCGCAGGATATTGACAAGGTTATCCTGGTGGGAGGTTCTACACGCGTACCTGCCGTTCAGGAAGCAGTCAAGAATGTCACCGGCAAGGAGCCATTCAAGGGCATCAATCCGGATGAGTGCGTGGCCATCGGCGCCGCGATTCAGGCGGGTGTGCTTGGCGGTGATGTAAAGGATGTGCTGCTTCTGGATGTGACCCCCCTCAGTCTGGGTATTGAGACCGAAGGGCATATCTTCACGCGCCTTATTGAGCGCAACACCACTATTCCCACGGAAAAAGCACAGGTGTTCTCCACTGCCGCAGACGGGCAGACCACAGTTGAAATTCATGTGCTTCAGGGAGAGCGGCCCATGGCTTATGACAACAAGACCCTGGGCAGGTTCCAGTTGACCGGTATCCCTGCGGCGCCCCGCGGCGTGCCCCAGATCGAGGTGAAGTTCACCATCGACAAAAACGGCATCGTGAGTGTGAGCGCCAAGGATCTGGGCACAGGCAACAGCCAGAATGTCACCATTACGGCCTCCAGCAATCTGACGGAGGACGAGATTAACCAGCGCGTGAAGGAAGCTGAGCAGTTCGCGGAGGAGGACAAGCGCCGAAAGGAAGAAGTTGAAACCCTCAACCGCGCTGATTCCTTCCAGTATGAGATGGAAAAGCAACTCAAGGACAATGGCGACAAACTCTCTGAGGAGGACCGCGCCACGGTTCAGCGCGAAATCGAGAACTTCAAGAAGGTCCGCGAAGGCGGCAATGTTGAAGAAATTCGCCGGGTGATGGATGAGACCACGCAGAAAGTCTACGATATCTTTGGCAAAATCTACCAATCCCAAAACGCCCAGCAGGGCGGCCAGCCCGACCAGGAGCCGCAGGACGGCCCGGGCCAGAACCCGGATGGGTCGGTGGACGCTGATGGGGAAGTGCGGTAAGTTTATCGGATGAATGGAATCCCTCCGGGGGCTTTCCGGAAAGAAAGCCCCCGGGAAAACGCTGAGCGAAGGATTCCATGTGGGAACAGTTGAGGAGCTATGGCAACAAAAAGAGACTATTATGAGGTGCTGGGCGTCGACAGGAAGGCGAGCACAGAAGATATCAAGAAGGCCTACCGGAAGGCGGCCAAGGCGTGCCATCCCGACCTGCACCCCAATGATTCAGCCTGTGAAGTGCGCTTCAGGGAGCTCAACGAGGCCAACGAAATCCTCTCAGACCCTGAGAAGCGTGCCCGCTATGACCAGTTCGGCATGGACGGCCCCCCTATGGGCGGCTTTGGCGGGGCGGGCTTTGACGCGTCGGGCTTTGGTGGGTTTGAGTCGATTTTTGACCAGCTCTTTGGCGGCGGCATGGGAGGACAAGCCCAGCGCTCAGGGCCCAGGCCAGGCAACGACCTGCGCTTTAACATGCGCGTCACCTTTGAGGAGGCGGCCTTTGGCGCCAAGAAGTCTTTTGACTTCATGCGCAATGAGGAGTGCGAAACCTGCCACGGCAGCCGGGCCAAGCCCGGTACCCAGCCGGTCACCTGCGCCACCTGCAAAGGGACGGGCCAGGTACGGTCCGGCGGGGGCTTCATGGTGACCGTACGCACCTGCCCCACCTGCCAAGGGACAGGGCAGACGGTGAGTGACCCTTGCCAGACCTGTTCCGGTACCGGGCGCCAGCGGAAGAAGCGCACCGCTACCATTAATGTGCCCGCTGGCATTGACAACGGACAGGTCATCGTGATGAATGGGCAGGGGGAACCTGGCACTGCCGGAGGTCCCCGGGGCGATCTGCAAGTCGTAATTTCCGTGACCCCCCACAGGCTTTTCGCCCGGGATGGCACCACTTTGTATCTGGACATGCCCATTACCTTCACCCAGGCGGCCCTGGGCGCCACGATAGAAATCCCCACCCTTGGTGGTAAAACCAGCTATAAGATGCCGGAAGGCACCCAGGATGGGGCGAAGTTCCGCATCAAGGGCGAGGGCATCAAGCAGCTGCATGGCTCCGGGAAGGGAGACCTGGTGGTGAGGGTCAGGGTGGAAATCCCAAAGCGTATGAACAACCGCCAGAAGGAACTGCTTAAGGAGTTTGAGAAAGCCGCGACCGGCAAGGAATATGAGGAGCAAAAGAGCTTCCTGGAAAAGGTCAAAAGCGTCTTTCAATAGCATGGGGTAAATGGGCAGCCGGGGAAAGCGATTCCCCGGCTGCTTTTCACTGCGCTTTATCCGCCTCGTATTTTTCTCTCAATTTCCTTCTGTTATTTAGGATGTTATTCCTGAAGGATTCGGCTTCCAACAGGAGTTCCGCAGAGCCGCATGCGCCGGACAATTCTTCAAGGAGCGCGATATTCACAAAGGTGTCACAGATCAGGCCAAGGTCTTCCTGCAGGCCGGCCATTTTTTTGTCCTCCGCGTCCCTGCCATATGCGGAGCTTGGGAAAAAATGCTCAACATATCGCAGTTTTTTATGGCGGATTCTAAGGGTGTGGATGGATTTGAAGCCATTGAAGTCCAAGTTTTCCATGGCTTTGCTTGCCGCCTTGCGCCATTTGCGGGCACGCTTTGCCGCATAGACGGCAAAGGAGGCTTCCTCCTCCGGTGTTTGCTCATCCCAGGCGGAAAAACGACCGAGCAGTGCCTGCAGGGTGTCCGGAATTGTTGACGCCTGGGCTTTATCGTAAACCCGCTTCAGTTCCTCTTCCCGCGAATTTCCAATCAGGTGGCACAATGAGCTTCCCTGGGGCAGATGCTCCAGGCACCGGGCTAACAACACATCCAGTTCCCTGAGGCGGGAAAACCCAAGGGCAAGGTGCTTGAGTTGCTCCTGGATATCGTGGTAGTCTTTGCTGATGATCAAGGGTTTTATAAAAGATATCAGGGACCGCGCTTTGCGTGTTTGTACTCTGAGCTTATGGGCGATGCAAGGCTTTGTGGGTTGGCGCAGAAATTTCTGGAAGCCGAAAAGTATTGTATGGGTCAAGAAAATCAAAACATATTTATAGTCCCCGGCTGCGAGCGTTTCTTCCTTCAGGATGCTTGAAGCACCTTCAGCAGGTTTGGCATGACAGGTCCAAAGCAACTTGGCCTTCGGGCCTGCTTTCTCTACCACCCGGAAAGCTGCCATGCCGCCCTTCTTGAAGAACAGCCTTATGCCATGGATTGCATCGCTCCAGTTTCCCAGATGCGGCTCATGCCCCACCACAATATAGGTGCCATCTTTTCCTTCCCGGCTCAGTGCCCTAAGGAAGGCTGCTGTATCACCGGAGTAAATCCAAGGGAAAGCGCTGATGCTTGTGGTTTTGCATTCACGGGCGATGATCCGTGCGGTCTCCATGGCGCGTGCTGCCGGGCTGGTCCATATGAATACTTGGCCTTTTGGCGGCAGATGCCGGCAAAGGCCCAAGAGACGCGCATCGAAGCACTCCCAGCCCTCCTGGGTCAACGGCCTGGCCATGTCCTGCGTTGCCTCGGACTTCTCTTGGGCTGCGGCATGCCGGACGAGAAGGATATCCATATCTGCTCTCCCCATATTCGAGTTTAGCGTGTGATAAATCCTTTATCCCCGAATATATTATACCCCGGGTTTTCCTTGTCCTTTCTTGTCCATGCGTGGCAACTTGGGCATGGCTATGGTATAATGACACAAAGAAAGGGGAGATTGCGTCTTATGGACCCTGGGCCTACTGGCATATTCCTGTTGATTCAGCTGATTATTCTCCTGTTATACATCCTTCTTTCCATGGCGGACGCTGCCGCGCAGCGCATCGGCCTAAGCCGCCACCGCAAAGCCGCGGAGGGGCAGGAAGTTGAACGAACTCCCATCAGGGAACGGGCGGAAACGCTGCTCACCGCCCCCAGCGCCATCCGCATCGCAATGATGTTTTTGCTGCTGGTATCCTTTGGCCTTTATACTTGGCAGGCGGTCTTGCCAGCGGCTGGCGCAGCGGCCATAAGCTGGGGAAGAAATGCCTCGGGTTTGGCCGCAGGGCTGACCGCGTTTGCGCTTACCATCGCCTATTTGTTTGTCATCCAGCTGCTGTGTTCCCATTTGCCTCGCCGTCTGGCTATGCAAAAACCCAGAGGCCTTGGTAAGCGCCTGTTTCCGTTGGCGCTGTTGTTCCATCAGTTTTTCCGTCCTATGGCACTGATGTTGGAAGTGATTGTCAATGGGCTTTTAAAGCTATTTCAGGTGGAAATGATACAGCCTACAGAAGAAATTACCGAGGACGAAATCCGCATGCTGGTGGACGTGGGTGAGGAAAAAGGCGCGATCGAGGAAGCTGAACGGGAGATGATCGAAAACGTCTTTGAGTTCAACAACATGACTGCCGCAGAGTGCATGACCCACCGCACGGATGTTTACGCTGTTTGGGTGGACGACACGGTGGAAGAGATCACCAGCATGATCGTTGAGAGTGGCTTGTCCCGCTTCCCGGTGTATGAAGAGGACCTGGATCATGTCATTGGCACCCTGACCACCCGGGACTTTTTGCTTAACCAGCAGGCTGAAAATCCCAAACCCTTGAGGGAACTCCTGCGGGAGGCGCGCTTTGTGCCGGAGAGCGTTCGTACGGACATCCTGTTTCGGGACATGCAGCGCAACAACTACCATCTTGCCATTGTGGTGGATGAATATGGCGGGACCAGTGGCCTGATTACGATGGAGGACCTGCTGGAGGAAATTGTAGGCAATATCTATGACGAGTATGATCCCGCGGCGGAAACCGAATTTTCGGAACTGGCGCCGGACCGTTGGCGCGTGGCAGGCGCTTTGGAGGTGGAAACTTTCAATCAGCTTACCGGGTTTTCCCTGCCGCTGGATGATGAGTATGACACCATTGGCGGGCTAATCCTCAGCCAATTAAGCAGCATTCCGGAGGAAGGCAGTCAGCCTGAGGTAAAGCTGGACGGCCTGACGTTCAAGGTGGAGAGTATGCATGACCGACGTATTGCCTGGGTGGAGGTATATAAATCCGACGATGAAGCATGACTTGATTATTGTGGGAGGCGGAGTAGCCGGCTGTGCCGCCGCCATCACCGCCAGACAGCGGAACCTGGAGGCACTTCTTATCTACTCCGGCGGCGGTGCTTTGGCCAAGACCCGCCGTATTGACAACTACCCGGGATTCCCCCAGGCGACAGGGCCTGAACTGCTGGAAAAACTGCGCAGCCACGCCCGCGGGATGGGGACGGAGTTCAAATCGCAGCTTGTACGCCGGGTGATGCCCATGGGGGAAAGATTCTCTGTGCTGGCAGATAATGATATTTACGAGGCCCGGGCTGTGATTTTAGCTACCGGAACCAGCCGTGTGAAGCTCCTCCCGGGGGAGGAAGCCCTGGTGGGGCAGGGAGTCAGTTACTGCGCTACCTGTGACGGTATGTTCTACCGGGGCAGTGAGGTGATTGTCGTGGGCGCCCATGAAGAAGCTGTGGAGGAAGCCAACTATCTGGCCACCCTGGCACGGGTCATTTATTGTCTGGAAAAAACGCATGACACCTCAGCGCTTGTGGAGAATATCCAAATCCTCGCAGGCAAGCCCCAGGGGTTTGAACGCCGTGGAGATCGGATCGTACTGACCACCAACCAGGGAGAAGCTGAGGCTGACGGCGCTTTTGTCCTGCGCCCGTCTGTGGCCATGACCCAGCTCATGCCCGAGGCTGCGGTTGAAAATGGTGCCATCACGGTGGACAAAAACCTTGCGACCTCTATTCCAGGGGCTTTTGCCGCCGGGGACATCCTCGGTCCGCCCCTGCAGGCTGCCAAGGCCGCGGGCGAAGGTACGGTGGCCGCCATTTCCGCCGCCAGTTATCTACTGAAAGCCCCTACTTGGTGAAAGGAAAAAAATGAAGAGATCCCTGCTAATCGCGGTTTTGGTTTTTTGCCTGATTATGCCTTCCGCCCTGGCCGCACCCACGCGGCAGCGGAGCCAGGGCTTCGCCCTGCGCGACGCGGAGCTGCTGGCCCTCCAGCCCTTGCTCAATACGATCGCATTCGCCGCTTTCCAGAAGGATATCATGGCTTATGGCGGGGATGCAGCACCCGGCCAGGAGCTGCTGGAGGGGGCATTGCTGCGCGCACTGGAAGAACGCCTGTTTCCAGTGGATCCGGTTGACAGGGCTGTTACCCTCACGGACCAGCAGGTGCGGGAGATGGCTGGACGTCTGTTCGCCTGGCAGGATATCCCCGGGATAGAAACACCACTTTGCCCCTGCATTTCGCGGGTGTCAGGCGGCCTTCAGTTTGACCTGTCCGGCCAGCCGGACTTCATTGGCGTTTATGCCTATGACGCCACGATGTCCGCGGAGGGCATTGTATTTATAGCGGGGGATGTGTACCGCCTTAGCGGCATTGAAGGGATGGCAGAGGATGCGCCGGAGGACAGCATTCGTTGGCTGGGGCACATCGAAATCACCCTCAATCCCGATCAAAGCGCCCAGGCAGGCTATACGCTCTATAGCTATCAGGTCAGTGAAACATATCAGTCAGCCGGGCTGCGCCTGCTGTTTGACGAAGAAAATGGATTTGAACTGGCCTACCCGGATATTTTCCCCGAGCAAAATACACCCCACCACAAAGGCCAGGCACTGGTGCTGGAAAGCAATGACGGCCAGGCCCGCCTTGATGTCACCTTCATCCGTGGGACGCTTGAGGAATTGGAAACCGCATGGATGGCAGAGGGAGGCCAGACAGCAATGAACGAATTTGGCCAGCTCGCATATCAGACGCCTGGTGAATTGCGCCTGGCTACGCCAGAGGAACCGTCGGAGCACTGCGTGGTACTGACCCTCGCCTACCCGGAGGACAGACCCCATGAATATGGCCTTTATTGGGAGTTCTTAACCAACTCATTTGTGGTCTACGCTTTCGCCGCGGGCTGATTGTTCCGGGGGCATACACATCCAGGGGAAACCGACTGATTTACTTTCGGAAGCATAGGAGGGTTATTTGCATGCTGATGGACGCATTGGTAAAACCATCCGCCTCACCGGGCCTTGCGCTTGACAGGGTGGAGAAGCCCGCGCCCGGTCCAAGGGATGTGTTGATCAGGATTTTAAAAACGGCCATCTGTGGCACTGACCTGCACATCTATAACTGGGACGCCTGGAGCCAGGAACATATCAAACCTCCGATTGTTATCGGCCATGAATTTGTTGGGCAGATTGAGGAAATTGGCAGCGAGGTCAAGCACTTCCGCAAGGGGCAGACGGTATCCGGCGAGGGGCATATCGTTTGTGGCCAGTGCCGCAACTGCCGCGCCGGGCGGGGCCAATGGTGCAAGGACCATTACTCTGTTGGGGTGAGCCGGCCTGGGGCTTTCGCGGAATACCTTGTGATCCCCGCCAGTAACTGTATCCCTATCGCAGACAACATAGATATCGAAGTGGTGTCCTTCTTTGACGCCCTGGGGAACGCTGTCCACACCGCGCTCAGCTTTGATGCGGTGGGGGAGGATGTGCTGATTACCGGGGCCGGCCCGATTGGTATGATGGCTGCAGCCATCGTGCGGCACATAGGAGCCAGGCATGTGGTCATTACAGATCTGAGCGACTATCGCCTGGATCTTGCGAAAAAGCTGGGTGCCACGCGCACCGTGAATGTGACACGGGAAGATCTGGCTGAGGTGACCCGGGAGCTTAGGATGAAAGAAGGCTTTGATATCGGGCTTGAGATGTCAGGGGCAGTTTCAGCGCTTGATCAAATGCTGGCTGGCATGCGAAATGGCGGGGAGATTGCCTTGTTGGGCCTGTTCTCCCGGAAACCTGAACTGGATATGAGCCGGATAATATTCAAAGGTTTGACCCTGAGAGGTATCTATGGACGGCGAATGTATGAAACCTGGTACAAGATGGCGGCCATGGTGCAAAGCGGGCTGGACCTGAAGCCGCTGATCACCCACCGCTTTAGGTATCAGGATTTTGAGAAGGCGTTCAGTGTGATGAATACGGGCATGAGCGGCAAGATCATTCTTGAATGGAGTGAGAAGGCATGAAGCAGGCATTGGGGCATTTTGTAAAACAACTGTCGGATATCAGGGGAGCAGGCACCTATAAGAGCGAGCGCGTGATTACGAGCCCTCAGCGCGCGCGGATTAACACCACCCAGGCGGACGGTGTCATCAACCTTTGCGCCAATAACTACCTTGGGCTCTCGAATGATTGGAGATTGATACAGGCGGCCAAAGCCAGCTATGACACCTGGGGCCTGGGGCTCTCCAGCGTCCGCTTTATCTGCGGCACCCAACTGATTCACAAAAAGCTGGAAGGCCGGATGGCCAACTTTCTGAAGATGGATGATGTGATCCTCTATTCCTCCTGCTTTGATGCCAACGGGGGATTGTATGAAACCCTTTTAGGGGATGAAGACGTGGTGATCTCCGACAGCCTCAATCATGCTTCCATTATTGATGGCATCAGGCTTTCAAAGGCCAGGCGGCTGCGTTATGCCAACTCAGACATGGGGGAACTGGAACAACGCTTGATAGACAGCCAGGACGCCCGCATCCGCCTGATTGCCACAGATGGCGTTTTTTCTATGGATGGCTATGTGGCAAAGCTCCGGCAAATCTGCGACCTGGCGGATAAGTACGATGCCCTGGTGATGGTGGATGACAGCCATGCCACAGGATTCATGGGCGAAACGGGACGTGGCACGCACGAGCATTGCGGGGTGATGGGGCGCGTGGATATTATCACTGGCACCTTTGGGAAGGCCATGGGCGGGGCATCGGGTGGCTTCACTGCCGCGCGGCAGCCAATTATTGACCTTCTTCGCCAGCGCTCCCGCCCCTACCTGTTCTCCAATACCCTGGCGCCCGCCATCTGCGCGGCCACGATTAAGGTGATTGATCTTTTGGAAGCTACGCCGGAACTAAGGGATAAGGTACATGATAATGCCCGATATTTTCGCGCGGGAATGGAAAAAGTCGGCTTTGAGCTGCTGCCGGGCGAGCATCCCATCGTGCCGGTGATGTTCCACGATGCGCACAAGGCGGCGGAGGCCGCCGCCAGGATGCTGGATTATGGTGTGTATGTGATCGCTTTTTCATATCCTGTGGTGCCGGATGGCCAGGCCCGTATCCGCACCCAGATCAGCGCCGGGCACAGCCATTCTGACCTGGACCAGGCTGTGGAAGCATTTGCCCGGGTTAAAAAAGACATGAATATTTAACATGAAAGAAGAGGCGTTCTAATGAGTCAGACCGAACCCAAGCCCATCCTGTTTTCGGGAATTCAGCCCTCGGGGCACATCCACCTGGGCAATTATATTGGGGCTATGCGCAATTTCAAGCTTCTGGAAGACCAGTACGATTGCCTGTTTTCCATAGTGGACCTGCATGCCTTAACTGTCAGGCAGGAGCCCGCAAGCCTGAGGCGCCAGACGCTGGAACTGGCCGCTATGTACATTGCTGCCGGGCTTAATCCTGCGGAATCCATCATCTATTGCCAGAGCCATGTGCCGCAGCACGCTGAACTGGCCTGGATTCTCAATTGCTTTACCTACATGGGGGAGTTGTCCCGGATGACCCAGTTTAAGGACAAAGCAAAAAAACACCAGGATAACATCAATGCCGGGTTGTTCACCTACCCGGTGCTGATGGCAGCAGATATTCTTCTATACCAGACCGATGTCGTGCCCGTAGGCGCGGACCAAAAGCAGCACATTGAGCTGGCACGTGACATTGCCCAGCGCTTCAACGCCATCCATCCGGGTGTTTTTAAGGTGCCTGAGGGGTATATTCCCCGGCAGACCGCCAAAATCATGAGCCTGACTGAGCCTGGGAAGAAGATGTCCAAGTCTGATTCTGACGACAGCATGATTTCCTTCACCGATACACCCCCGGAAATCAGGCGCAAAATCAAGCGTGCCGTCACCGACTCCGATGCCGAAATCCGATTTGACCGCAGGAACAAGCCCGGGGTATCCAACTTGCTGGGCATCCTGTCTGTCTGTTCAGGCGAGAAGGTAGATAAAATCTGCCAGCGCTTGGAGGGCAAGGGCTATGGTGCGCTGAAAGAGGAAACAGCGGAGGCCGTGGTGGCCATGCTCGCCCCTGTGCAGGAACGTTTCCACACGCTGATGGAAGACAAAGCCTATCTGGCTGAAACGCTTAGGAACAATGCCCAGCGCGCCCAGAAACTCGCTCAAAGGACGCTTCAGAAGGCCTATAAGAAACTGGGGCTGTATCAGCCCTGAAGAACCTGGAGGGATTCAAGTGATTACCCTGCCTTTTCCGCGGGAAGGCCCATATCCGCGCAGCTTGGTTCTATGGGAGCCCATGGACGCCATCAAGGGAAGCGTGGTTATCTCCCATGGCATGGCGGAGCACATCGGCAGGTATGCCCGGGTAGCCGACAGGCTGAACGCCGCCGGCTACGCGGTTTTTGGTTATAACCACCTGGGACACGGTGACGAGGCGCCGATCAAAGGCTATGCCGCTGATGCCGATGGCTGGAGCAACATGGTGAGCGACCTGGACGCTGTGATACGCTTTGCCGGAAAACGCATTCCAGGAGCGCCCATAATCCTGCTGGGGCACAGCATGGGGAGTTTTCTGGCCAGGGAATATGTGTTGAGGCATCCGAAAGGAGCAGACGCCCTGGTGCTGTCCGGCACCGGCTGGCATCCAAAGCTTCTGTGCCTGTTTGGCAAGTTGGCGGCCGGTTCCATGTGCGCCCTGGGGGATCCAAAAGCAGCTTCCAGGATGCTTGACCGCATGGCCTTTTCCGCCAACAACAAATCGTTTCACCCTGCCCGAACGGCGTTTGACTGGCTTAGCCGGGACAAGGCGGAGGTGGACAAGTATGTGGCTGACCCCTCATGCGGTTTTGTCTTCACTGCCGGGGGGTTCAGGGATTTGTTCTGCGGGCTTTACGCATTGACGTATCTTGGCCGATTGCGGGTATTGCCGGCAGAGTTTCCCGTGCTTTTGATGTCTGGTGCGGCTGACCCGGTCGGCAGTCTGGGGAAAGGCGTTCATACCGTTGCTGGCCAATACTTTAAGGCAGGTCTTCAGAATGTAAAGGTAAAGTTATATGCTGGCGCCCGCCATGAGTTATTCAACGAAATCAACCGGGAAGAAGTGTACAGCGATCTGACCGCCTGGCTGAACGCTTCTCTCCCCCCAGTGAAAGGAGAATCCGCATGAGCAAGCCCTATTCCGGGGATATCACTCAGGTCCATGGCATCCGCGTGGGCCAGATGCATAATGAAAAGGGGAAAACCGGCGTTACCGTGATACTGTGCCCCAGGGAGGGGGCTATGGCCGGGGTGTCGGTGAGAGGCGGTGCCCCAGGTACCCGGGAGACGGATGTCCTCAAGCCCGGCAATCTGGTGGAGATGGCCCATGCCGTGGTGTTGGCCGGCGGCAGCGTATTCGGCCTGGCCGCTGCAGATGGCGTAACGCGTTTTCTAAGCCAGGGAGGCATCGGCATTGACATGGGATTCGCACGAGTGCCTATTGTTCCGGCTGCTGTATTATTTGACCTGGGTATTGGGGACGCCAGTGCCGCGCCGGATGCTGCCATGGGGCGGGCCGCCGCCACCGCCGCCGGAAAGGGGTTGCAGCAGGGCGCCTATGGCGCTGGCTGCGGATGCACGGTAGGTAAACTGGTGCAAAATGCCTTGCCCCACCAAGGGGGAATCGGTTCCGCCTCCATCACCCTTCCCGAGGGTGTTACGGTGGGAGCCATTGTCGCTGTGAACGCTGTGGGCGATGTGTTTGACCCGGCAAGCGGCAGATGCCTTGCCTGCGCCAGAACGCCCGATGGCACCGCCGTACAGGCAGATGGGTTGCTCCAGGGCACCGCCCCCGCACCTTACCAGGTGCGTATCCCACCGCCTGGCACCAATACCACCATTGGGGTGATCGCGGTGGACAGTAAGCTGTCCAAGGATCAGGCAACGCGCCTGGCGGATGTCAGCCACGGAGGTCTGGCCCGCGCCATCAGGCCCTCCCATACCCAGATGGACGGGGATACCCTGTTCGCCCTGGCCACCGAAAGGGTGCTGCCGGAGGTCAACTTTATGAAGGTCTGCTCCGCTGCCCAGGAGGTGACCGCCCGGGCTGTGGTCAACGCGATTTTGAGTCTCAAAGGATGATTAAGGGCCTGGGAATCGACCTGTGCGCCATTGAGCGGATGGAGAAGCTGCTTCAGAGCGATGCGTTCCTCAATCGCTATTTTGCCACAGAGGAGGCCCGGTACATCCGTGGCCAGGGAGCCATGGCGGCAGCTTCCCTGGCGGGCTGCTTCGCGGCCAAAGAGGCCTTTGTCAAAGCCCTGGGAGAAGGCTTCCGCGAGATTCCACTGTCCGATATCGTCATCCTCCATTCGGACAAGGGGGCTCCCCATTATGCCGTGATGGGCGTTGCCAAAGAAGCATTGGCGGAGCGGGGTGCTGAGTCAAGCCATTTATCCATTACCCACGAAGGGGAAATTGCCGCCGCCGTATGCGTCCTGGAGGGCTGACGTGAAGCTGATCCTAAGTCCCAAACAGATGCGCGCCCTGGAGGAGCGCGCCTTTTCCCTTGGGGTTTCCTCCCTTTTGCTTATGGAAGAAGCAGCCCGGGGCGCTTACGATTTGCTTCTGGCCAAGCTGGGTGATGTTCAGGGCAAGAACCTGCTCTTTCTCATTGGCCCGGGCAATAACGGGGGCGATGGCCTGGCCTTGGCCCGCATGGCACACCTCTCGGGGGCAGTTGTCCATGTGTTGCTGGCGGAGGAACCGCGCAGCCCGGCTGCCATCGCCAATCTAAACCACACCCGGGCGCTGGGGGCAGAGATTTCCCGCTGGCAGCCAGAGCAACCACTGATCAAGCAGCCGGATGCTGTTGTGGATGCGGTCTATGGCACAGGTTTCCATGGCGGCCTGCCTGAGCATGTGTTCCGGCTGGTTGAGGGGGTAAATGCATGGGATGTGCCGGTGTTGGCAGTGGATTGCCCCAGCGGTTTTGACAGCGCAACCGGCAACGTGGAGAACATCGCCATCAAAGCCACCTGGACCGTAACGCTGGGGCACATGAAAACCGGGCTTTGCCTCAGCTCCCATCAGGAGTCCCTTGGGGAAGTGTTAATTGCCCCCCTGTCCATACCTGAGGAAGCATATGAGGTGTTTGAGGAGGAGGGGGTAAGTCTGCTGACAGCCCTTGAGGCTCCTGATTTGCCAGCGCGCCTGCCCCGCCGGCCCAGATATATCCACAAGGGCCGGGCCGGCCGGGTGTTGCTGTATGCCGGCAGCCCGGGCATGGCAGGGGCAGCAGCCATGGCGGCCAAGGCTGCTCTGAGGGCCGGGGCGGGGATTGTATATGTTGCCTGTGAGCGGGATATCATTCCCGTTCTGCAAACACTGGTGCCAAACGCCATATGTCTGGATGTTGAAACAGCGCTTGAAAATCTGCCCGCTTATGAGGCCTTTGCGGCGGGCTGCGGCCTGGGAGCAAACGAGCGGAGCTGGCGGAACCTAAGCCTGTTGTACAAGGCTGATGTGCCTTCAGTGCTGGACGCGGACGCGCTCAACCTTCTGGCTCGCCAGCCTTTGGCTATCGGGCAGAAAACCTTGCTGACTCCCCACCCGGGGGAGGCGGCGCGGATGCTGGGCATTTCTGTTGACAGTGTCCTGAGTGACCCGTTTATTGCTGCTGCCTCCCTGCAAGCCCGATACGGGGGCACCGTGGTGCTCAAAAACACCTGCAGCCTGATATATGACGGCAAATCCTCAGCACTGAATACCCTGGGCAGCTCCGCCCTTGCAAAGGGGGGAAGCGGGGATGCCCTGACGGGTATCATGTCCGCACTTCTGGCTGCTTCACCGATGGATTCGGTTTTCGAGGCGGCCCGCACAGCCTGCCTCTGGCTGGGAATGGCAGGACAAATGGCTGAAATACGCTTTGGTGACCGGGGTGCGCTGACCGGCGAGGTGATTGACTGCCTGATGGATGCGCTCCAGATGTCTATCAGCTGATGCGTGCTGATGCTGAGAAACCTGGGTTGTTTGACGCCATAGCTCCCGTATACGGCCTGTTTTATGGGCTCCAGAAAAGGAGATATTCCCAGCTTCTGGATAAACATGCCACAGCGCTGGGGCTTGATCAAATTCTGTCCGCCGTTGATATTGGATGCGGCACCGGCGCTCTGTGCGCTGCGCTTTTCGCCCTGGGCATCGATGTCACCGGGGTTGACCCGGCGGAAAAAATGCTTAAGGCAGGAAGAAGCAAGGCTGGGAACAGCGGCATTTGTTTCCTGCAGGCCGATGTGTTAAAACCTTTGTTCTTTCCGGATAAATCCTTTGACGCCGCTTTTGCCTCCCATGTGGCCCATGGCTTCAGCCGGGAGGGGCGGCAGATTTTATATGCTGAAATGCGCCGCGTGTCCCGGCGTACGGTGATCCTCTATGACTACCATGCCAATCGTGCTCCCCTTGTGGCATTTATCGAGAAGCTGGAAGGCGGGGATTATCTGCGCTTTATGAAGGAAGCCGATGGGGAACTGCGCACCGCCTTTCCCAAGGTACAGGTGATCAGGGCGGGCAAGCACTCCAGCTGGTATGTATGCAGCCTGGTTTGAACATGAATTCAATCAGGAGCATGCATAATACTTCATTGCCCGTTTGCAGGAACCTGTTGCGACGGCATTTTCTGTTACGAAACCACAGCCGGATGATGGGAGCCGGCATGGCAGCAGATACCCTGTGAGAACACGCGCCGGACACTTGATTCGAGCCAAGGCTGCGGCAGCGGCATTTGATATGCTGCCTGGGCGCCAGGCCAACGGCATTTCTTATTCAGTCTGAAGAAGTGTTACCACCCACACAAGCATGGTGCTGCGTATGGCGGAAATCGAAAGCAAGATGGCACAGGAAGATGGCGAAGCCCTAAAGTTTCTATGGAAAGGGGTGCTTCATGAAATCAGATAGCACTGCCAATGCTCGGCGCAAACCCTTTGTCGCTTAGTTCTATAGGGGCAACAGAGTTGCTTTTTTGCTGGCGGGTTTGGTGGCTGTGCTGATGGGTTTGGCCAACCTGGCGCTGTCCTGGCTGCTGCAGCAGCTGATGGATACCATTTCTGGGAGCTCAAAGGCCCTGCCCCTTGGCACCCTGGCCCTTTTCGCCGGGGCGTTATTGGCTATGATCGTGCTTCATTGGGTGTAAGTTAACAATAA
>Ga0123335_1002882_pt1 | contig 24821 bp, 23 predicted proteins | sample BiotimSIPDNA_2_FD_89707 | JGI IMG/M metagenome (GOLD analysis project Ga0123335, IMG submission 89707) | Anaerobic biogas reactor microbial communites from Washington, USA - Biogas_R2 time_0 SIP DNA | ecosystem: Engineered > Bioreactor > Anaerobic > Unclassified | place: Washington, USA...
CTGGGTCGGCTTTCAGTCTTTGGCTGGCCAAGTGTTTCAGCAGCGTATCATGGGCGATTGTATTGTTGTCGTCAAACAGGAATGCATTTGCCAAATTGGAGCCATTCAAACCACTGGAATGATTCAGAAGCATCCTGACTGTGATATCCTTATACCGCTCATCAGCCATAGTGAAGGAAGGCAGATACGTGCTGACACTTGTGTCCAGGTCAATTTTCCCCTGGTCCCATAGCATCATCAGCGCAGCAGTTGCAAACATCTTGCTGGTAGACCCGATTCCATACATATCGTCTTTTGTCACAGGACGGCCGCTTGATGCATCAAATACCCCGCTGCTTCCTGATAAGACGATGGTTCCATGGTCTATCAGGGCATATTGGACGCTGGTTGCGGCATAGTTGCTTACGATGGTATCGGCGTTAATCTGCGCCTTTTCCTCAAGAGAAGGTATTTCTTCAGATTTTTGTGTAGTTGAGCAAGAAATGATGATGAGCAAAAAGAAACAGAGAAAAGTGAGTCTCAAGAAGTGTTTCATACATGATCTCCCTCTAGGCTTCTATACCTTGGCTCCAGTGTAAATAGCATCTCATACCTACACTTCAAATGGAAGAATTGTCCCTTAAGAAACTGGATTTGAGTATTGAAGTGAACAACTTTCACTGTATGTCACGTTGGTATGAGTCCATACTTCGAAAATGTGTGGTTCACCTCTGGCTACTCCATTTCTGTCAAGAATTGGATAGCTTGTTGCTGTTCCACATCTTCTCCCTTGGCAATACTCAGGGCATGCTTTTTGTCATTGGAATGCGAATGGTGGGTTCAACACCTCCAATTCCATTTCTACTGTCCAGCTGAATTTCATACTTCGCATTGACCTAAGCCCTTTGTCTAGACAGCTGGTTTGAATTCATCCGAAATTCAAGCCACCCGTTGCCCCATCTCCCTGACGGGAAATGCTCCGTAATACACTGCATCAGGTGTCCGGTAATCCAGTCCTTGATGCAACCGTTCGCCATTGAAGAAATCGATGAACTTCTTCAGCCCCCGCTTCAGCTCCCCCGGACTCCGGTAGTCGTGCAGGAAGATGTGTTCGTACTTCATCGTCCGCCACGTCCTCTCCATGAACACGTTGTCCAGGCATCTGCCGACACCGTCCATGCTGATCTCGACATGCAAGCCCTCCAGGATGGCCAGGAACTCCAGGCTGGTGAACTGGGAGCCTTGGTCCGAATTGAAGATCGCCGGCACCCCGTACCGATCGATCGCCTCGTACAGGCATTCCTTGCAGAACGCCACGTCCATCGTGTTGCTCACCCGGAACGACAGTATCTTCCGGCTGAACAGGTCGATGATCGCCACCACGTAAACCATGCCGCTGGGCAGCCTCACATAGGTGATGTCCGTCGCCCAGACCTGGTTCACGTGCCGTATCTTCTTCCCCCTCAATAGGTAGGGATACTTCTTGTGCTGCTTCCCCTTCCCCTGCCTCGAGGTGTTCGGCTTGGGCGAGACCCCACGTATGCCCAGCCGCCTCATGATCTTGCGCACCCGCTTCTCCGTCGCGAGGGCGTTGCCTTGGTCGCGCAATTGCCTCGCCAGCTTCTGGTAACCGGTGGCCGGATGGTCGGTCCACCAATCCAAAACCGCCTGCACCAGTTCAAGCTCGGCATCGTTGGCGACGATGGCATCCTTGTGCCCGAGCCACCAATAATAGCTGCTCCGGGAGACCCCCAGGAGCCGGCATTGCTCGCTGATGCCCATCGTGAACTCCCTGCCGTGCACCTCGACCGAAAGTCCGGGAATGATGAGCTGCTCGTCCCTCAGTCCTGGATTTTCAGTTTTTTTTTCAAAAGCACGTTCTCGAGCTGGCTCTTGCCGAATTCCTCCAGCAGCAGCTGCTTCTCTTTCTCAAGCTCCGCAACGTGTTGCTCGAGCTCCTTCTGCATCTTCGACTTCTCGTTGAAGAACCGTGGCCCTTCCTGCTGGAGTACCTTCTTCCAGGTGCTCACCAAGCTCACCGAGACATCGTTCTCGGCCGCAATCACCTGGACCGTCTTCTCCCCGGCCAGGGCCTCCGAGGCAACTTTCAACTTGAAATCACCCGTGTACGTCCGTTTCTGCCTTCCCATATGTCCACCATACGCGTCGTGCGCATCGTGGGCAACTCTATTCGGTTGTTTCAACCCCTCCCTGTCCAAGATTCGGTCTTAGTATACCACAGCCTTAGGTAGTTGGCTAGCAGAGGAATTGACTCGAAGTGCTCCGAAGCAGGTGAAACGCTTGAGGAAAAAATATTCAGATTCTATCAATAGCTCGTTTATCCTATCGAAGGACATTAGATTTACCAGTCCTTCTGCTGCAGCAGGTTTTGTTGGAGAATCTAGTCTCAATGGGAATGATTATTGGGTGACTGAGGATGGGATAACACTGGGGCAATATTTAACTGATGAGAATATAGTGAAGGAAAAGTTGTGATTTAACTACTTAGCTTGAAATATCGTTCTTTTTGGCTATTGGCTAGTTTTAGGAATCTCAATAAAAAGCACAGTATATGAAGGACCAAAACCTCGGGATTTCATTGTTTCCCGGAACCTTGTTTCGCTCACATCCGTCTCAACTCGGAAGATTCGTTCAGGGCTCATCTGTACTAAAGTCATTTTATCTTTAGAAACTTTTAGCACAGATTGTAATGCTGAGCCAAACTTGAACGCCATCGTTCCGCCAGGCCAATCTGTAACTACAATCAGTACTGCCCTGCGGTTTTCCTTGGTCATCTTTGTTAAAGGTGGCGTCTCAATCATAGGCAAGTTAAACGTAGATTCCTGGTCGTCGATGGAGTCATCGGAAGAGTCCTCTTCGATCCCAGCAATCGTGAGAGCATCCTTTTCCGAGTCGACTATTTGGGTTCTTGTTCCGTCCAACACAAAATATTTCCCGTCAAAAAAGAAAATTTCACATATTGCATCATCAGGTAATGCTCGTTCAGCGATGAGTTCCCCAAGTTCGGAAACAATGGAGGATGGAACCTTTTCAGGTGCGAGCCCAGCAGTAATCAGTTCATATTCTCCTGTCAAAAGGAAGTCATTGAGATCTAGGAAATTGCATTCAACATACTCGATAACATCATCAATAGTCTCAATCCCTCTAATTGTATCCAATTTCCACTGCCAAGTTTCGTAATCCTCTGAGCCCTCAACCGGTCTATGCATGCCGACCCATTCATCAACCTGCTTCAACAAGTCAGACTTCAGCCTTTCAATAATTTCTTTTCTTACTTGGCTCATCGATTCGTACTTCCCTCGAAATATTTTTGCTGTAGTTTCATACTATGATGATTGAGCTGACCAATCAAGGAAAGAATTCCAATCCCAGGTTTGAGACAAGATTCTGTACATTGATTCCTGTTCCTTTTCAAAGAATCAGATTGAACTCAAAATAATCATTGGATACACAAAAAGTCTTTTCCTATGTGTGCGTATCCGATAGTTTCAAAATATACGACTACCAAGTCGTTAGGGTCCTCAATAGTCGAAAAGCACTATCCAAAAATCGCCCAGATGGTATTATAACCTTAAAATAACGCATTCTAAAGGGGTTTTAGGCCTATTATACCCCTAAACTATTGTATCAAAACCTACGCAAAGACCTCCCTGTGATGGTCTATGGTACTATTGTATATATGCAGGGAGGTGCGTGAAATGGATGGAGTGGAGAATAGGGCACTGGGGGCACTGTTGGGCCTCTTCGTCGGCGATGCATTCGGGGCGCAAGGCGAGTTCATCAGCGAAGCAACGCTCGCCCTTGCCCATCCGGATGGCCTCAGGGAGATGGATGAGCGCGATCGCTTCATCGGAGAGGCCGGTATGGTCACCGACGACAGCGAGATGGCCATCATGTTGGCTCAGAGCATGATCGAGCGAGGAACCGTCGATAGTGAAGCTGTTCGCAGCCAGTATATCCGATGGCTCGATGCCCTGCCGTCCGACATCGGCAATACCATCCTCACTGCGCTTCGAGAAGGAAGGATGAACGGGGAGAGCCAGGCCAACGGGGCGCTGATGCGCGTCGCCCCCATCGCTCTCGCCGGCGCAAGGCTCAGACAAGAGACGATCATCGCCTTCAGTGACCGCGACTGTGCCATCACGCACATCCATCCCGTCTGTCGTGATGCGAACCGGCTCTGGGCGCTCGCCACCGCCCAGGCGATCCGGGAGGGGCTCACCGGTGAAGCGGTGTATGCGTATCTCCAAGAGATCGCACCGAAGGTGACCGACGAGCAGATCCTGCTCGAGACCATCAAGAAGGCCAAAGAAGAAGCGCCGGCCTCCTGCGATGGATGGGGCCAGGGGTGGGTCGTCCTTGCCTTCCACCTCTCCCTCCATACGCTGCTGCATGCGCCGTCGATCGAAGAGGGGATCAGGGCGATCACCATGCGGGGAGGGGACAGCGACACCAATGCGGCGATCTATGGAGCGCTGGCGGGAGCGGTCGCCGGAGCGGATGCAATCCCTGATCGCTGGCTCGAGGCGCTGCGCCCGACCCGCTGTCTTGAAGATCTCTTGGGAGCAGAAGCAAAGGATATCAGAGCGCTTGCCGCTCGCTTGGCACACGGTTTGTTGCAGCTGAGCCCCTGACGGAGGGAGTATACAACACCACCGGGATGCAGATGTCCATCACCGCTCTGCGTATACGGGGGGAGCAGTCCGTTCAGATTGTTGTTGTGCCGTTGGGCAGGGGAGAACAGGGTGGAAGTGGGTACTCTCTGTTGTGGCAGGTCGATGAGAGGGGAGAACAACCGGGGAAGACCCGGTGCCTCATAATAAGAATCCAACCCGAACGTTTAGAAGTTTTGGGAAAAAGTCTTGGCACTCACCCCTTGACGCATTTTGCACAGATGCGCATAATGGGGCGGTAATTACAAAAATCACCCGACGTCGTCGGTTGGTAAGGAGCTCTACAGTGCCTTGTGGAAGAAAGAGAAAGCGGCATAAGATTGCCACTCATAAGAGAAAGAAGCGGTTGAGAAAGAACCGGCATAAGAACAAGTAGTAAGGTTCTGGTCCCTTCTTTACACAGCGCAAAAGACCGTCGGATTCCGGCGGTCTTTTTGCATGGAGGGGGGGCCGCCGTTTTGTTGACCACCGTCTCGGTAATATGGTAGGCTTCAGTCCTACCTCTTTATCCGTCCTTGAGGGCGGATCATTAAGTCCGTAAGGAGGAACCATGAGAAATTATGAGTTCACCGTTATCTTCCAAGCGAATGAAGATAACACAAACGCTGGCCTTGAGATGGTGACCAGCACCTTTTCCGCTGCTGGGGTTGAAATTACCAAGCAGGAGGACATGGGCGTCAAAATCCTCGCCTATGAGATCAAGAAACAGGACAAGGGACATTACGTCTACTTTGAACTGAAAGCAGACCCGGAGAAGATCGTTGAGTTTGAGAAGGCATTTTTGCTGAATCACAACATCATGAAATTCTTGTTTGTCAACAGCGACAAATAAACAACTAAACGGAGCAAGAACATGGCGAATGACTTGAACGTGGTAGCGTTGGTCGGTCGGCTGACGAGGGAGAGCGAGCTTCGCTACTCCAGCGGCGGCATGGCAATCTGTCGTTTTTCCATCGCGGTCAACCGGAGAAAGAGGACGGCTGACAACAGGTGGGAGGATGAGGCCAACTTTTTTGACTGTACCCTCTTCGGCAAGAGCGCCGAGAGCCTGAACCAATACCTGGAGAAGGGGAGGCAGGTCTCCATCATCGGAGAGCTGCGCCAGAGCAGGTGGGAGCAGGACGGTCAGAACCGCAGCAAGGTCGAGGTCGTCGTAAACTCGCTTCAACTGCTCTCCAGTCCTGGTGGTCCCTCCGAGGGCCGTGGCGGACAGCAGCGTAATTATGGCGATCAACAGAGCCAACGTGGTCAGGGTCAATACCAGGAGAAAGGCGGCAGACAGGAGGCCCCGGAGGCCTTCGACATGGCCGGCCCCGAGCAGTTTGACGATGACCAAATCCCATTCTAAGAGATACTGATAGGAGTACAATCTATGCATGATGACGATAAAGATTCAATGATGAACGAGATGGACGGCCGCTCCGGCCGCGGAGACCGGCGCATGGGGGGCGGTCGACGCCCTGCCTTCCGCAAGAAGGTCTGCAGATTCTGCACCCAGGACACCAGTCCCGACTATAAGAACCCCGACCTTCTTCGCCGCTACATAACCGAGCGCGGAAAGATCCTGCCTGCCCGGATCACCGGATGCTGTGCAAAGCACCAGCGTGCGGTCACCACCGAGATCAAGCGGGCCCGCGTGCTCGCCTACCTGCCCTTCGAGAAGAAGTAAATGATGGCACTGACGGACCTCAAGGAACCAAAACTCAGAAAGGATGCTCTGGTCTTGACCGGGGTGAGCTTCGTGCTCTCCCGCCTCTTGATCGGCAACCTGCTGTTCACGATTCCCCTGCTGGTCCTCCAGGCCCGCTTCTCCAACCGGAGGGAGGCATTGGCCCCAGTGGCTCTTGTGGCCCTGATGATCTTTGTCACGGAACTCATCCAGGCCCGAGGATCCATGAAGGTGGGTGAAGGCAGGCTCCTGCTCTTTGTCACCCTCTTCATCCCCACGGTCCTCCTGGTTGCCTCGGCGGTATGGACCGCCATGGCAGGACATCGCACCCTGTATCGCTACCTCGCCTCATCCCTCTTCGGGGTGGTGGCATCGCTTATCGTAGTGATCTGGTTTTCCCGACCCACTCCCGCGCTCTTGCGTCTCGATGAGATCTACTGGCAGACCTTCGCCGGTCTCTTTGGACACGGTACCAATGGGAATGTGACTGAGGTAGCACTCAAGACGCTCTACCGCACCGCGTTGAAGAGCGCAGGCGCCATGTTGGCGCCGATGTGCATGGTCTTGGTCGGCTTCACCTGTTTCATCGCGATGAGTTGGTCAAAGCGCGCCGACGACAATTTCACCACCACTGTCTCCCGATGGAGTGTGCCCGAGCAGCTGCTCTGGCCCTTCCTGGGAGCATGGACGGTAGTGTTGCTGTTGTTGGTATTCAAGGCGTCCTACCTCCCGATGGCGCTGGCATTACAGGTCGCTCTCTCATTGGGAGTGCTCTACGCGGCGCAGGGTATCGCCATCATCGTCCACTGGCTGCTGCGTCGTGGCATCGCCATCAGCGTCAGAAAGCTGGTCACCTTTGTGTTCCTGTTGGCCTTTTTGATCCCGGGGCTGAATGTATTGGTCATCTTCGCGCTTCCCCTGTTGGGAGTGACGGAGAGTTGGTTCACCTATAGACGTTATGAACAAGGAGTCTGAAATATGAAAGTCATTTTGAATGAAGATGTCGCCAACCTCGGTGAAGAGGGCGATGTTGTCGTTGTAAAGCCGGGGTATGCCCGCAACTTCCTCTTGCCGCGTGGGAAGGCCGTGCCCTTCACCAAGGGCAATGAGGCGATCTTCGCCGCCCGCTCCGCCGCCATCGAGAAACGCAAGGAAGAGAAGCGTAAGCAGAGCTTGTCGCTGAAAGGCCAGATGGAGAAGGTGGAGATCACGATGGTGATGAGCGCCGGTGAGAGCGGGAAGCTCTTCGGTTCGGTGACCAACGCCATGGTGCAGGAAGAGCTGGCCAAGCTTGGCTATGAGGTGGAGCGCAAGAAGATTGAAGTCGCCAGCCACATGATCAAGATGGTAGGCAGATATCCGATCCATGTCCGCCTCTATGAGGGCGAGACCGCCGAACTCACCCTCATCGTTGAGAGTGAGGCGGTCGTCAAGGCCCGCAAGGCGGAGGAGGCGAAAGCCGAGGCAGCCGCGCAGGCCAAGGCCGAGGCAGAGGCAAAGGCCGCAGAGGCGGCAGCAGAAGCCGCCGCAGCGGCAGAGGCCGCCGCAACAGCAGAGGCTGAAACAGAGGCTGGTGCTCCCTCTGAGACTGAAGAGTCAGCGGAGTAATTGCCATGGCATCGAAGGACGTGATGGGTCGTGTTCCTCCTCAGAATGAGGATGCTGAACGCGCAGTGCTGGGAGCCATCCTCCTCAATGAACGGGTCCTCAACGAGGTCACCGACTACTTGAGTGCGAAGGACTTCTACAAAGTCGCCCATCAACAGCTCTTCGATGCCATCGTCACCTTTCGCCAGGAGAGTGGCGAAGCCCTTGATTTGATCACCCTCAGCGCGTTCTTGAAGCGCAAGGGGTTGGTGGAGCGATGTGGGGGGCTTCCCTACATCGCCAGCCTCACCAACGATGTGCCCACCACCACCAACGCCGGCTACTACGCCAAGATCCTCAAGGCGCTCAGCCAGCGGCGAAAGCTCTCCCTCTTCGCCAGCTCCCTCTCGGACAAGGCATGGGATGAGAGCCAGGACATCCAGAAGGTGATCGACGAAGGGGAGCAGGCGCTCTCCAATCTCTCCAATGAGACGGCCGGCAGTGATTCGTATTACTCGATCAAGGATCTGATCAGCGTCACGATCAAAGATCTGGAGGAGCGGTCGATCAGCGGGGAGAAGACCGGCTTTGAGACCGGCTTCAACTCCCTCGACTCAATCACCGGGGGATTCAAGAGACAAGAGTTCATCATCGTCGGGGCCCGGCCTTCCATCGGAAAGACCGCCTTCGCCCTCTCCATGACGCTGAACATGATCATCAAGAAGCGCTACCGCGTCGGCTTTTTCTCCCTTGAGATGAGCGCCACCAGCCTCATGGAACGGTTGCTCACCGGCCACAGCCGGGTCGAGTTCAGCCGCATCCGGAAGGCGACGCTCAAGAACAATGAGATGAGTTCGATCGTCGACGCCTCATCCTCCCTCTATGACGCCGAGCTCTACATCCAGGATACCCCGAACATGAAGCTCATGGAGCTCAGGGCCCAAGCACGGCGAATGAAGATCGAGCATGATGTGCAGGTGATCTTCATCGACTACATCGGTCTCATCGACGCCGAGGCGGACAGCCGTGTGCCGCGCCATGAACAGATCTCGATCATCAGCCGCAGCCTCAAGCAACTCGCCCGTGAGCTCGACATCCCGGTGGTGGTGCTCAGCCAGGTCGGCAGGCAAGCCGATGGCGTGGAGCCCAAGCTCGCCGACCTGCGTGACAGTGGCAGCATCGAGCAGGACGCCGACGTGGTCATCCTGCTGCACCGTGATGTGACGAAGACCCGCACCGACGATGAGGAGGAGCGGAGGCGCAACAACATCCAGGAGACGAAGGTCATCATGGCCAAGAATAGAAACGGAGAGACCGGGGTCTTCTCCCTGGCCTTCGTCAGCAACATCGTCCGTTTCGAGGAGATGGAGTACAGCCGCCCGTACGTGGCCGCGTCCAACCCTAACGCCTGAGCGCGAGCGTGTACTTGACGTTGGATACGCTCAAGAACCCGAAGAAGAGCAGCATCATCACCACACCGACCACCTGCATGGCCAGGTAGGCGCGTGGCTTTATCTGCCTGCCGGTCACCCATTCAAAGAGGGCCATCATCACCTGTCCACCGTCGAACGCCGGCAGTGGAAAGATGTTGATGATGGCAAGCGAGATGGAGACCACCCCCATCAAATAGAGCAGGGCGTGGATTCCGCTGATCGGGTTCTGTTCGAAGCCGAGCGAGGCGATGTCACCGATGAGCAGCGCTGAGCGATTCATGCCGGTCACCGAGCTATGCAGCTCGCTGCCGTGGGACTTGGTCAACGATGAGAGCGAGTCGACGGTGAGGTCGGCGATGTGGAGGCTCTGCCTGATGCCGCGCAGCACCGAGAAGCGCTTCGGTGTGCCCGGTCGGGTCGCCGATTGCAGGCTGAAGCGATAGGCGCTCTTGCCGGTGTCGTCACGTTCGGGGACAAAGACGATCTCCTTCTCTGTCCCGTCTCGTTCGACGGTCAGCGTCACCGCCTCACCGGATGTGGGGAGGTGGGAGAGCAGATCGAGGTGGTTCTCTACACCAAAGCCATCGACCGAGATGATGCGGTCCCCACGAAGGAGACCGGCGCGTTCCTCATGGCTGGAGGGGCGTACGCTGCCCACCACCGCCTCTTGCATCACCGCAAGGCCCCAGCGATAGGAGCCGTCCTCCCGTCGCTCCGCCTCCACGAGATAGGAGTGTTCCTTCCCATCACGCAGCACGGTGAAGGATTCACGCCCCTCTGAAGAGGCGAGCAGCGCTTCAAGCTCCTCCCAGTCAGCCACTGGCTGCCCACTGAGGGCGATGATGAGATCCCCGTCTCGCATCCCTGCAGCCCAGGCGGGGCTTTCATTGGCCCCGAAGAGAGATTCATAGCTGTTGGTGGTGGCCACCCGTGCAGTTGTGGAGACGACCGTGAAGGGAAGGGCGGCCAGCAGCGCGTAGAGCAGGATAGCGAAGAGGACATTGAAGGTGACACCACCGAGATAGGTGGCCGCCCGTTCTGCCGGATGGGCGGCAAAGTAGGAGCCGTGCTCGGTGTGGGTGAAGTACCGGTTCTTGTAGCGCAACGCCCGGCTGAGGTCCTCCGATCCCTTGAGGCGGCAGTACCCACCCACCGGTACGAGGGAGAGGCGCAGTTCGGTCTCAGCGACCTGCCACCCGACGATCTTTGGGCCGAATCCCACCGAGAAGACCTCGATGCCGATGCCGCAGATCTTGGCGACCACCAGATGCCCGGTCTCATGGACGAGCACCACCAGGCTGATGCCGACCAACCCGATGAGGTACTTCAAAAGCAGGGAGAAGAGGGTGCTCATAGCAATCTCAGCGCGACCTCTCGGGCACGTCGGTCGCTTTCAATGATTGTATCCAGCGAATCTGGAGCGCCACTCCACTCCTGTTCGACGGTGCGCCGTACGACGTCAATCATCTCAAGATAGCCGATCTGATCTTGCAAGAAGGCTGCTACCGCCACCTCATCGGCGGCGTTGAAGGCGATGGCGCTGAGGTCGTTCCGCCTCAGGATATCATAGGCGAGGGAGAGGAGGGGAAAGCGGACACGGTCGGGCGCCTCGAAGGTGAGGGAGAGGGATGAGAAGTCGAGGCGGTCGACGACCCCCTTCGGCCCATCGAGGAGGGATGAGACGATGGCGAGGCTCATGTCCGGCTTGCTCAGCTGGGCGTAGACCGCCCCGTCATGGCAGCGGATCATCGAATGGACGATCGATTGCGGGTGGATGACCACCTCGATGTGATCACTGTCGAAGCCGAAGAGGGCGGCCGCCTCGATGACCTCAAGGGCCTTGTTGGCCAGGGTGGCACTGTCGATGGTGATCTTCTGCCCCATGGTCCACGTGGGGTGGGCCAGGGCATCCCGGGCCTTGATGCGGGCGAATTGTTCGGCTTCGAGGAGACGGAAGGGACCGCCGCTGGCGGTGAGGATCAACGATTCGACCGCTGACCGTTCGTGGCCGGCAAGGAGCGCGGCGATGGCGGAGTGCTCGCTGTCCACCGGGATGATGCGGCTGGAGTGGGCACGGGCCGTCTTGAAGAGCAGCGAGCCGCCACAGACCACCGACTCCTTGTTGGCGAGCGCCAGGTCGATGCCGCGCTCTACGGTGGCCAAGGAGGCGCGAAGGCCGGCGAAGCCGCTGATGGCGTTGAGCACGATGTCGGGGCGGTGGTCATCGAGCATCGCCTCAAGCCCATCAAAGCCGTGATAGAGCCCCTCATACTCTGCCCCGGTACTGCACAACGCCTCAGCGTCGAATGACCGTCCATCAGAGCGGAGACGGTCTATGTTGGTGTGGGAGGAGAGGGAGACGACCTTGATCGGCAGCGAGAGCCTCCTGATGGCGGTGAGGGTCGTCTGTCCGATGGAGCCGCTGGAGCCCAGGATGGTGATGCGTTTCATAGAATCGTCAGAAGCAACCAGAAGATCGGGGCGCCGACGAGCATCGAGTCGATTGAATCGAGCAAGCCTCCGCGGCCGGGAATGATGTGGCCGCTGTCCTTGACGTCGACCGAGCGCTTGAAGGCGCTCTCGATGAGGTCACCGATGTTGGCCGCCGTCGCGGTGGCAAAGCCGAGCACCAGGGCTGCCGGGAGAGTGACCTGATCCTTGATGCCCGGCACAAAGAGACAGAAGAGCAGGCCCAGGGCCATGGCGCTCACGGTCCCGCCGATGAAGCCGGCCACTGACTTGTTGGGACTGACTGCCACGACACCCCGGTTTCCCTTGCCGAGCCACATGCCGAAGAGGAAGGCGAAGACATCGTTTCCGAAGATCAAGAGGAAGAAGAGCAGCAACGCCTCGCCGGCATAGGGGAGGGAGGTGAGCCGCTGGATGTAGGTGATGAGGAGGCCGGGGTAGATCACCAGGAATGCCTTGGCGCTGATGCGGGCCAGCGACCCTTTGTAGTGGTCGACCTTGCCCATGACAAGCTCCATGGAGAAGAAGAGGAGGGCGAGGGCCACCATCGTGAGATTGACGATGGGGAGGGAGGGCTCACAGGCGATATCCAGCCACTGGACGAGCGGGAGGAGACCGATGAGCAGGGGGACCGAGGGGTGGAGGGTGACTCCGCCCTTTTCAAAAAGGCCCCGCATCTCAATGGAGGCCGCGATGGCCGTCAGGACGGCGAGGGCGGAGAACGCGGCATAGGAGTAGTATGGCATGAAGTAGATGATGATGAAGAGAAGGGGGAGGGTGATGGCCGTGGTCAGGACCCGTTTTGTCATTGATGTCATTCAACGCCTCCAAATTTTCTGACCCGTTGGCCGTAGTCTCTACAGATTGTCTGGATCTCATCAGCACCCCAGTCCGGCCATAGCGCCTCGTAGAATCCAAGCTCCGCGTAGGCGCTCTCCCAGAGGAGGAAGTTGCTCAGCCGCCGCTCGTTCGCACTTCTTACTATCATATCCACGTCAGGGAGATCGGGCAAGTCTAAGTTTTGCCGGATCTCCTCCTCGCTGATCGTCTTCTGGTCGTTGGTTTTCAGGATGCGGTTGACCGCCCTGCAGATTTCATCGCGTCCGCCGTAGTTGATCGCGATCACCGCGGTGATCGATTCATTGCCCTTCGTCGCTTCCTCGGTGGAGGCGATCGCCTCCTGCACCGCGGGAGGGAGGGCGGAGAGATCCCCGCGCCCCTTGACCCGGATCCCGTGGCGGTTGTAGAAGGCGAGCTCGCCGTGGAGCTTCGCGACGATGAGGTGCATGAGGTAGGCGACCTCCTGTTCGCTTCGCTTCCAGTTCTCGGTGGAGAAGGCGTAGAAGGTGACCACTTTGATCCCCTCAGCCTTGGCGGCGAGGATGACCCGCTTCAGGGCCTTCAGCCCCTCATTGTGCCCGGCGGTGCGCGGAAGCGACCGCTCTTTCGCCCATCGGCCGTTGCCATCCATGATGATGCCCAGGTGGGTGGGGACAGGGGCGGACTCGGGCATCTTAGATCTCCATGATTTCCTTCTCCTTCTCGTCGGAGAGGGAGTTGATCTTCTCGATGAAGGAATCGGTCAGTTTCTGAACTTTGCCCTCGCCATCCTTGCGCTCATCCTCGCTGATCTCACTGGTCTTCTCCATGCGCTTGAGTTCATCAATCGCCTCGCGGCGGATGTTGCGCATGGCGACCCGGCTCTGCTCGGCGGTCGCCTTGGCGCCCTTGACGAGCTGCTTGCGCCGCTCCTCGTTGAGCGGGGGGAAGTTGAGGCGGATGAGCTTTCCATCGTTGTTCGGCGGCAGCCCGAGATCGCTCTTGAGGATCGCCCGCTCGATGGCGCTGAGCACGCTCTTGTCCCACGGCTGGATGACGATGGTCCGCGCCTCGGGGACGCTGATGGTCGCCACCTGGTTGATCGGGGTCTCCGCTCCGTAGTAGTCGACCCGAATCTTGTCCAGCAGGGTGGTGGAGGCCCGTCCGGTCCTCAGTCCATCAAACTCCCTGGAGAGGCTCTCCAGGCTCTTCTGCATCTTGCTCTCACACGTTTCCAAAACACTCTGCATACCAGTACTCCAATACAAAGACGAGTGCCGCCCACAAGGGTGAGCGGCATCCGTGTCAATCAATTGCTCATACGGCGCAGGAAGCTACCCCTGCGCGCAGGAAGGCGAACTCCCTGATCGCAAGCGTGCCGCCTGCTGCCTTGGCAACCTCGGCCATCTTTTTCCCGACCGTCAACGAGTCATCCTTGACGAACGGCTGCTCGACCATGCAGACCTCGGCGAGGTGCTTGGAAAGCTTGCCCTTGACGATGCCGGCTTGGACCTTCGCAGGCTTGTCGAGCTTGGCCACCTGAACGGTGAAGATCTCCTCCTGCTCCTTGACGTATGCAGGATCGACGCTGGGGATGTCGAGGAAGGAGGGGGTGAACGCCGCGACGTGCAGGGCGCAGTCGTGGGTGAACTCCGTGACCTGCTCGTTGAGGAAGAGGTCGGCGCGGTCGGCCTTGAAGATCACCAGCGTAGCGAGGCTCCCGTTGCCGTGGACGTAGGAGGACGCATACTCGTTCGCCCCAAACTCGAAGAGATGGACGCTCTTGAGCGCCATGTTCTCCTTGATGATGGTGATCAGGTCGGTGACCATTGCGTTCAGCTCGTCGTTGGGCTCGCCGTACCCCTTCTCGAGGGCCACGGTTGCAATCTTCTCGCCCAGCTCGACGAACTGCTCGTTGCCGGCGACGAAGTCGGTCTCACAGGAGAGCTCGACGAGGACCGCCTTGTTCCCCGAGACCTTGACGAAGACGCGGCCATTGTCGGTGGCCCGGTCCTGACGCTTGGCGACGGCCGCCAGCCCCATTTCCTTGAGAAGGCGGTCGGCTGCATCGAAGTCGCCGTTGGCTTTCACCAGTGCATTCTTACAATCCATCATGCCCGCCCCGGTAAGGTCGCGCAATCTCTTTACTATATCAGCGGTTATCGTGGCCATGTTCTCTCCTTAGTCCTTGAATAGGGTCTCTTCGTCGAGGATGTCTTCCTCTTCGCCGTTCTCCTCTACCTTCTCCTCGACTGCCTCGAAGGTGGAGTAGTCTGTCTCCTCGTCGGTGGAGAAGACGATCTTCTCGTCCTCATCCTTCGCCTCGGCGGCGCTCTCACCCTCATCCTCATCACCGAGGGTCTCGATGATCTGGATGCCGACCTCGTTGTCTGCGTCAACGACGGCGTTGGCGATGATCTCGACAAAGAGGCTGATCGCCCTGATGGCGTCATCGTTGCCGGGGATCGGGTAGGTGATGTCGGTGGGGTCACAGTTGGTGTCGACGACGGCGATGACGGGGATGCCCAGGCGCTTGGCCTCGGCGACGGCGATCGCTTCTTTCTTGGTATCGATGATGAAGAGGGCGCCCGGCAGGTCCTTCATGTCCTTGATGCCGCCGAGGTTCTTCTCCAGCTTCTCTTTCTGCTTGGTGAGCAGGCTGATCTCCTTCTTGGTCAAGGAGTCGAAGGTGCCGTCGTTCTCCATCTTCTCAATCTTCTTCAGCGTCGAGATCGAGCGCTTGATGGTGGAGAAGTTGGTGAGCATGCCACCGAGCCAGCGGTGGTTGACGTACGGCATGCCGCAGCGCTTGGCCTCGGTCTCGATGGCCTGCTGTGCTTGCTTCTTGGTGCCTACGAATAGAATGGTCTTGCCTTGCTTGACGACCGCTCTCGCTGCGTCGTACGCCTCGATGATGCACGCCGAGGTCTTCTGAAGGTCGATGATGTGGATGCCGTTTCTCTGGCTGAAGATGAAACGTGCCATCTTGGGGTTCCACCGTTTGGTCTGGTGGCCGAAATGTACGCCTGACTCGAGCAGGCTTTTCATGGTAACAACGGACATAATCCTCCTGTCTGACGGCATCGTCGCGATCCGTCACCCTCTAGCTCTTACACACCCGTGAAGGTGGAGATTCCGACTTCCATACAGAAATCGGTTTTCCCAGTATTTCAGAAAATCGAAGATGTGGCAAGGGTGGACGTCGCCTTCACAGCACGCGCTCCATCTGAAGGAGCGGGAGGCCGATGATGACGTTCTCATCCCCCTCGATGGAGGCGATGAGATTCCTGCCGCGTCCTTGGATCCGATAGGAGCCGGCGGCCCCCATCCACTCCCCGAGGGCGAGGTAGGCTTCGATGGCCGCGTCGTCGAGCTCCTTGAAGTGGACATGCGCCACATCAGCTCCCCCGATGATCGCACCGTCTCGAAACAGCGCCCAGGCGGACCATACCGCGTGGGTGCCCCGTGCGAGGTGTTTGATCTGGAGGCGTGCCTCCTCGACCGAGGAGGGCTTGCCCAGCAGGCGGCCGTCGATGGCGATGATGGTGTCGCAGGCGAGCAGGGGAAGCGTCGTGTCGCCATTCTGGGCGAGCGCGGCGTCCAACTTCCGGCGCGAGAGCGTGGTGACGATCTGACGGGGATCGGAGAAGGTGTGCTGCTCATGGGCCCACGTGGGGCGTACGATGACGGTGACCCCCTCCCGCTCAAGCACCATTTTTCTCGCCGGGGACTGGCTTGCCAGGATGACGGATGGCAATCTCTCTCTAAGCATCACGTGCCTCCGCCTCAAGGGCCTCACGTTCATCAACCAACTGGAGCCACTCCTGCTCGACTTCACTCATCTCTGCATCCAGGCGCTCTTTCTCTGTGATGAGGGCGACGATGCGCTCCCCGTCGCTGTAGTTTTCCGGCAGCGCCATCTCCGCTTCGACCGCTTCAGTTTTTTGTCCAAGCCGCTGGTGGAGGGCGAGGCGGCTCTCCTCCTCGCGGCGAAGGATGGCGATGCGGTTCTTCCGCTCCTTCGCCTCCTTGTAGGAGCGCGTACGCTCAGGCGGCGCTGCCACAGATGCGCGCAACAGGGTGGGGGAGAGCGCCTCCTTCTCCTCGAGGCGGGCGACGAAGTCGCTGTAGCCGCCTTCGTAGAGCAGCGGTTTCTCACCCTCGTTGAGGTAGAGGATCTTGGAGGCGAGCGACTCGATGAAGTCGGCGTCGTGGCTGACGAAGATGATGGTTCCATCCCACGCGGAGAGCGCCTTCAACAACATCTGCTTGGCGTTGATGTCGAGGTGGTTGGTCGGCTCGTCGAGGATGAGGAGGTTCACCGGCTTGAGCAGGATCTTCAAGAGCGCGAGCCGGCTCTTCTCCCCGCCGCTGAGCACCCCCACGCCCTTGAAGACATCATCGCCCTCGAAGAGGAAGGAGCCGAGCAGGGAGCGTACGCGAGCTTGGTCTGATGTCGAGGCGGCCTCGCTCGCCTCATCGAGGACACTGTTCCCTTCGTTGAGGGTGCTTCCCGTCTCCTGGCTGAAGTAGCCGATGGAGACCTTCGAGCCGAGGCGTATCGTACCGCTGTAGTCGCTGTCCTCACCGGCGATGAGGCGCAGGAGCGTCGATTTGCCCACCCCGTTGCGCCCCGTGATGGCGAGGCGCTCCCCGCGGTTGACCCAGAGCGAGAAGTCCTCGTAGACCGAGAGCGCGCCGTAGCGCTTGTCCAGGTGCTCGATGACGACCACGTCCCGGCCGCTGGGAGGGGCGGGGGCGAAGGAGAAGGAGAGCTCTTTCAGGTGGGCGGGAATCTTGACCTGCTCAATCTTGTCCAGCATCTTGATGCGGCTCTGCACCTGTCGACTCTTGCTGGCCTTGTAGCGGAAGCGCTCGATGAACTGTTCGTTCTTCTCAAAGAGCAGGGCCTGGGAGCGAGCCTCGGCCTCCAAGGCGGCGATCTGGGCTTGGCGTTGGGAGAGGTATGCGCTGTAGTTGCCGCTGTAGCGGGTCAGCTTGCCCTCGAAGAGCTCATAGACCTCACCGACCGTCTCGTCGAGGAAGCGCTGGTCGTGGCTGACGAGCATCAAGCCTCCTTCGTACACCTTGAGGTAGTTCTTCAGCCAGAAGCGCGCCTCGATGTCGAGGTAGTTGGTCGGTTCATCCAAGAGCATAATCTGAGGCTGTTCGATGAGGATCTTCGCCAGCGCGATGCGCATCTGCCATCCGCCGCTGAAGGTGTTGCAGATGCGGTCAAGATCGTCGCGCACGAAGCCGAGGCCGAAGAGCACCCCCTCGGTGATCTGCCTCCGGTCGTGGTAGCGCTCTTCGACCAACTGCTCGTGGATCTCGCCGAGGCGCAGGATCTTGGCCTCGCTTGCCTCGCTCTGCAGGTCATCCTCGAGGCGATGCTGCTCGGCGATGAGGGGGAGGAACCGGTCCCACGCCCGCTCGGTCTCGTGGTAGAGGGTGGCCCCACCGAAGACGATGTCGCCTTGCGGAAGATAGGAGACGCGGAGGTCGCGGCTTGTGGTAGCGGTGAAGGTGTCGGCGCTCATCTGGTGGGCGAGGATCTTCATCAACGTTGATTTTCCGCTGCCGTTTGCCCCGACCAAGGCAGAGCGGCTGGTATGGTCGAGGGTGAAACTGACACCGTCAAGAATATCACGGTCCCCGAACGCCAAGCTGATATCCTGTATCTGAAGCGTAGCCAACACACCCTTCCTTTCTTGAAACGGGTGTTGTAAACCCCGTTGATAGACGTTATGATAATCCTAACACAAGCGTGTGTTCGGTGACAATCCACCGCAGGAATAGGAGGTCCAGAGTGCTTTGCCTTACCCTTACCGGCTCTACCTTGGAGGAGGACCGGCTGCAGATAGAGCGCAATAGACCGTGGATCTCCCTCGCTGAGTTGCGCTTGGACTGCCTGAGCGAGGCTGAACAGGCCAAAGCGGCGCACTTTCCCGAGCAAGTGGACATCCCCCTCATCCTCACCAACCGACGGGTCAGCGACGGCGGCAAAGCGACCGGAAGCGAAAAAGCCCGGCTGCAGACCCTCTTTGACGCGTCGCGCGGCACCTTCGCCTATGTCGACATCGAGGGTGATGTGAAGAAGGCGGAGCTGAAGTTCAAGGTTCCCGGCCAAGAAGGGCGGGTCGACCTCGAGGCGGACCTGAGGGCGCGCGGCGTGAAGATCATCAGAAGCCACCACGATTTTGAGGGGGTGCCGGCCGACATCTACGGCCGGATCAGCCGCCTCGCCGCCCGTGGGGACATCCCCAAGGTCGCCGTCACCGTCCAAAACCTGATGGATCTGATCACCATCCTCCGCATTGAGAGTGAACTCGCTTCCGTCGAGGAGAAGATCATCGTCGGCATGGGCAGCTGGGGAATCCCCGCTCGGATCCTCTACCGCCGTTGCGGCTCGATGCTGAGCTTCTGCTGCGACAGCGAAGCCGCCGCCCCCGGGCAGCTGACCGCCCGGACGATGAGCGAGCTCTACCACAGCGACCGCATCGACGAGAAGACGCATATCTACGCCGTCATCGGCAACCCCGTCTATCATACGGCGAGTCCGAAGATCCATAACCCCGGCTTCGCCGCCATCCACTACAACGCCGTCTATGTCCCCTTCCTCGTCGATCAGGTGCGCACCTTCTTCAAAATCGCCGAGATGCTGCAGATCCGCGGCTTCTCCGTCACCGTCCCCCACAAGCGCAGCGTCCTGCCATACCTGGGCCGGATCACGCGGGAGGTGAAGCAGATCGGCTCCTGCAACACGGTGGTGCGCGTCAAGGGGATGTGGAAGGGCATCAACACCGACTACTACGGCTTCCTCGCCCCGATCGCCGACCGCATCAGCGACGGGACGATCAAGAGTGCCCTCATCGTCGGCGCCGGCGGGGCAGCCCGGGCCGTGGCGTGGGCGCTGCACAACCATGGAGTGAAGATCACCATCGTCAACCGCACCCTTGAGACTGCGCGGATTCTCGCCGAGCAGACGATGAGCAGCTACGACTCACTCGAGCACGCCGACCTCTACAGCGGCACGGTCGACTTGGTCGTACAGACCACCACCGTGGGGATGGGCGGGAATGACAATCCAATCCCGACCTTCGCCTTCACCGGACGGGAGATCGCCTACGAGTTGATCTACGAGCCGAGGGAGACGTCGTTCCTCCGCTGTGCAAAGCAAGCCGGATGCGCCGTCGTCGACGGGGCACAGATGTTGATGGAGCAGGGCAAACTGCAGTTCGAGGCGTTCAGCGGCTACCACTACCCGCACTGGATCACCGTCGTCCTTTAGATCAGAAGAGTTGGGTCCTCAGCATCCGTACCGTGAAGATCTTGCGGATGGGGATGATGCGCTCGACCTTGGTGTCGAGCACCAAGGCCTTGAGCAACGCCTCGCCCTCACTGCTGTTCGAGATCTCCAACGCCCACACGAAGAGCTCCTCCTCATCGATGCGCAGCTGCAGCGTGATGTGCTTCTTCCCCACCGCTTGGCGGCAGAGGTTGAGCTTGCCCTGGTAGTCGAAGCCTCCCGCCTCGATGACGGCATCGAGGACCTGGCCTGCGATTTGGGAGGGGGAGAGGATCAGGCGTTGGTCGAAGCGGGAGAGGAGGTCCTCACGCTGTACGGGCGACAGCGCCTTCGCCGTCGTGATGGCCGCTCTCAGAGACTCATCGATGATCGGCTCAGCGGGAGGTCTGCCCGTGGCCAGGTCCGGTGTCGTCCGCTCTTCATGGACCACGTCGATATAGGTGAAAAAGTATGGGTTTATGGCCTCTTCCTTCTGCACGACGACCGATTGGCGATGCGTCGACCCGACCAGCTGGCCGGCATCGGTGAGAATCTTGCGCCACTGCTTCTCGCTGTCGCGCCGCATCAGGAAAATGGTGGGGGAGAGCTTCTTGACGTGGTGTTCGGCGAGGGCCGGCAGATGCTCGACCAGGTGGGCGACCCGCCCGTCGACGACCAAGGTCAACGCGTCGTGGATGGTCAGCATCCCGTACCGCTCATCGAGGAGCGCCATCTGTTTGATGAGGGCGGCTCCATTCCCGTTGTGGGCGTGGGAAGCGAGGTACGCTTCGATGACCGGGAAGGAGAGGCCGTCGTCGAAGGCGCGTACCACGCTCTCCTTGCTGACCCGCCATTGGCGCTGTACATCGAAGGTCGTGATGGTGGCGAAGCGGTGGAGGATGTCGTGTGCCCTCCGCCTTCCGAGGTAGTTGATGGTGAAGTCGCTGTCCACGAGCAGCTCATCGCTCACCGCGTCGCTCTCGAGAGTCGTCACACGATGGATCGGCCCATCGCTGATCAAGCCGAGCGTGATCATGCTGTGGATGAAATTCGGTGGGCAGGCGATGCCTTGGCGTTTGGAGATGATGCGGAGCAGCAGGACGAGGGCCTCCTCAGCAATGGAGCCGGCTTGGCGCAGGAGGCTGACCACCTCACGGCTGAAGGCGACGGCCGCTTTGATGGAGGGGCCGCTCATCGTGGCGGCGAGCAGTACCGAAAAGAGCTCTTCGTCGCCCAAGGCGAGGAGCGCCTCACCGCGTTCCTCCACCAGCCGTGGCGGCTTGGTCGCCTTGAAGACACCCAGACGCTGGACGAGGTCACCGATGAGGGGGATGAGATGGCGCAGCTGCTCTTGTGCGAAGGAGGGGAAGATGGCCAGGTGCGATTCGCGAAAGCCGAAGCGCTGTTCATCCAGGACCAAGGAGAGGTAGGCGCGCACAAACTCAACCGAGAGGTGTGGTTGTTCGATTGGCGTCCCGCCCAGATCACCGAGGAGGCTGGAGAGCGAGCAACGCTCCCGCAGCCGCCCTTCGATGAGGGGGTTGAAGGAGAGGCGCCCCTCCTCACTGAGGAGGATGAGGCGGGTCTGCAGTGACGAAAGCCGCCAGAAGATGGTGGCGTAGTCGTGACGGGGGGAGAGCAGGTCGATGACCTCCTCCGCCCCGATCGCCCCGGTGAGGGAGAGGAGCGAGAGAATCTCCAGATCGAGGCTGTCGAGCAGTTCGACCATGCGGTTCTGGATCTGCTCTTGGCCGAAGAAGAGGGAGAGGCGGGCGATCACCTGCGGCTTATGGAAGGGGCTCTTGACCGGACCGAGGTAGTTGTGGGCGATGTAGAAGAAGTTCTCCTCGCTGTATCGCCTCAGGGCTGTCTCAAAGCGCGCTTGTGCTGTTTCGGTCAATTGGGCCACACCTCCACTTCATAGGAATATCCTTGCTCGGCAAGGAATTTCTGACGGTTTGCGGCGAACTCCTCCTCGTTGGAAAACCGGGTGACGATCGAGTAGAAGAATGAGGAGCGTCGCTTCGGGCGGAGGATCCTCCCGAGGCGCTGGGCCTCCTCACTGCGGCTGCCGAAGGAGCCGGAGACCTGGATCGCCACCGATGCATCGGGCAGGTCGATGGCGAAGTTCGCCACCTTGCTGACCACCAGGATCCTGATCGAGCCCTCCCGAAACGCGTTGTAGAGTTCGTCTCGACGGCTGTTGGGGGTGCTGCCGGTGATGATCGGGGCGCCCACGAGCTCGGAAATTTCTTTGAGCTGCGTCAGGTACTGGCCGATGATGAGGATGAAGTCGTCGGGGTGGTGCTCGAGCAGTGCCTTGATGACCTCCGCCTTGCGGGGGTTCTCGCTGGCGATCCGGTACTTCTCCCGCTTGGTGGCCACGGCGTACGGGATCTCCAGCTCTTGGGGCAGGTCGATGCGGATCTCGTGGCAGTAGGCGGTGGCGATGTACCCTTGCTCTTCCAGCTCGCTCCACGGCACATCGTAGCGCTTGGGCCCGACGAGGGAGAAGACCTCATTTTCGCGCCCATCCTCGCGTACCAGCGTGGCGGTCAAGCCGAGGCGATGGATGGCCTGCAATTCGGCGGTGACCTTGAAGATCGGGGCGGGGAGCATATGCACCTCGTCGTAGATGATCAGGCCCCAGCCTCCTTCGGTGAGCAGGTCCAAATGGAGGAAGGGACCCTCCTTGTCACGCCGCCAGGTGAGGACCTGGTAGGTGCAGATGGTGATGGGCCTCACTTCCTTGCGGTCGCCGCTGTACTCGCCGATCTCTTCAGCCTTGAGGTTGCTCTTGTCCAGCAGCTCACCCTTCCACTGCCTGACGGCCGCCACGTTGGTGGTGACGATGAGGGTACGGGTGGCAAGGCGCTCCATGATTCTCATGCCGACCACCGTCTTGCCTGAGCCGCAGGGCATGAGGATCACCCCATATCCGGTCCCCGGTCCCAGGTCGCCCAAGAACGCAGAGGCCGCCGCCTCCTGGTAGGGACGGACCGCGAAGGGGGCTCCCCCGGCGGTGGTGTGCCGCAGTGTCATGGGTATCGGCTCGCCCCTTGAGAGCGGGATGCGGTCATCGACCGGCCAGCCCGCCTTGATCATCTGCAGCTTCACCTCGCCACGGTGGTACGCCTCGATGACGAAGCGGTGCTCGTCGAGCACCCTGAGCAGCTTCGCGATGGCGGGGCGGCGGACCACCTCGCTGCGGATCCGTTCATTCTCGATCTTCAGGACGTAGAGGGAGGGGTCGTCGTGTTCAATGAGGAGGACCTTGCCCCAGCGGCTCGCCATGTCCTCGACAAAGAAGCGGACGCTGTCGGCGATGGGGAAGCGCGACCAGCGGTCGAGGATTTCCATGATGGTGGAGGTGCTGTACCCCAGTGCGCTGGCATTGTAGAGGCTCAGTGCGGTGATGGTGTAGGTGTGCACATGCTCGGGGCTCTTGACGAGCTCACAGAAACGGATGAGGTCGCTACGGCACGCTTCGCTGTCCCTGTGGTGTACATCGAGCAGGAGGCTGCGGTCGCTCTGGACGATCAGGGGAGTGTCTTTCATGCATCCCTTCCGAAGGCGGTGTAGTAGAGGTCGATCAGCGTGATGGCGACCATCGCCTCGACGACGACCACCGCCCGGGCGCAGATGCACGGGTCGTGTCTTCCCTCGATGGTGAGCGATACCGTCTCGTTCTCCTTGTTCACGGTCTGCTGAGCCCTGGCAATGGATGAGGTCGGCTTGATGGCCGCCTGCAGGACCAAATCCTGGCCGCTGGAGATGCCGCCGAGCATCCCGCCACTGTGGTTGGAGAGAAAACCCTCACTGGTACGCTGGTCGTTGAAGGCGCTGCCGCGCATCGAGGCGGCTCCAAAGCCATCTCCGAACTGGATCCCCTTCACCGCCCCGATGGAGAGGACCGCATGGCCAAGCACCGCTTCGATCTTGTCGAAGGCCGGCTCTCCCAAGCCGACCGGCAGGCCCGTGGCCCGGCACTCGATGACGCCGCCGATCGAATCCTTTTCCCCCTTCACCTGCTCGATGAGGGCGACCATCCTCCCCGCCGCCTCCCGGTCGGGGCAGGTGAGGATCGGGTCGACATGAGCCCAGTCGCGCTCTTGGGCGACGATGGGGCCGACCTGGACGGTGCCGCCGAAGACGGCGATGCCGCGTTTTTCCAAAAGCTGCTTGGCCAGAGCGCCGGCGGCGACCCGGGCGCTGGTCTCCCGGCCGCTTGAGCGCCCACCGCCGCGGATATCCCGGTTGCCCCACTTCTTGTAGTAGGTCCAGTCGGCGTGGCCGGGGCGAAAGACGTTTCTCAGGTGTTCATAGTCGCTGCTTCGTTGGTTGGTCGACGAAAGTATCATGGCGATCGGGGCTCCGGTGGTGTGCCCCTCATAGACGCCGCTGAGGATGGAGAGCTTGTCGGTCTCACTGCGTGTGGTGCCGGCCGGGTTGGCGCCGGGGCGACGGCGGTCCATCTCGCGCTGCAGAGCCGCCTCGTCGATGGGGAAGTTCGACTCCACTCCATCGATGATGACCCCCAGGGCCTCCCCATGGGACTCACCGAAGGTGGTGATTGAGAATGCATTGCCAAAGCTGTTGTGTGCCATCACTCCTCCCGGCCAAGCTCACTGAGGACCGCATCGGTCGCCTGCTCGATGTCGAGGCCATCCGATAAGTCTACCAAAAGATCGCACATCTTGGAATAGCGTTCGTGTCGCATCGCGTAGAGCGCCGAAAATGAGGCGCGCGGATCGTCCGTATCGAGGAAGGGGGGGATGCCGCCCTCCTCGATGCGCCGCCAGAGCGTCTCCTCGTCGACCTTGAGGTAGATGAGCGTGCCGCTGTTCTTGACCAGGGCCATCAGGGACTCGTTGTCAGAGGCC
>Ga0123335_1002884_pt1 | contig 24806 bp, 20 predicted proteins | sample BiotimSIPDNA_2_FD_89707 | JGI IMG/M metagenome (GOLD analysis project Ga0123335, IMG submission 89707) | Anaerobic biogas reactor microbial communites from Washington, USA - Biogas_R2 time_0 SIP DNA | ecosystem: Engineered > Bioreactor > Anaerobic > Unclassified | place: Washington, USA...
CGTGTCAGATGTATTTTTTAAGATGGGAAATGGGCATTCATTGCAGCGGGACGAATCTGGATTCCGGTCTTTTTCGCGTTGTACAGTACCGTTCTTCGATGCTGGCCAAAGACCGCGAAAAAAACGGAATGACGCTGGTTAAGGTTGTTTATAATGAAACGAAAAATACGTTGATACGGGTGTGTTTCGTGTGTTTCTTTCTGACTGAGATTCTGCGTTTCGGTTGCGCCGAAAGCGCCACTTTCCCCGGGCGAAGTCCCGGACGAAGCGTAGCCCTCTCACGGGAGCAATGCGAAACAAAATCTAATTTTCGTTACCAAACAGGTTGGAATCGGCTATAATACAGATAGTGTATAAGCACACAGGCAGGCTAGGAGTGTTATGAAAGTCAATACTCTTCTCATGATTATGATTCTATTATCCGCGGGGATCCTCTCGGCGGCCGTTTCCATGGGCGTTGCACCCGATGAGCTCTCTTTATCTCCCGCCATGCCCTTACAAGTGAGTGAAACGGAAGGAGAGACGCCCTGCGTTCACGTGTCGCGTTCCGTGCCCGCTGGAAAATATACCCCGGGAAAGCCTTTGGCAATCCTTGTAAAAATCGAAGAACAGTGCGAAGAGGAATTCAGTTCCATCGGGTTTATCGAAGAGATCCCAAAGAACTGGTCTTTTGTCGGTATGGAAACAAGAACAGGAGAAGCACCTGTGATATTTCCCGAGGAAGACATGACTGGAACCTTGGGCTTTGCGTGGATTACCGTTCCGCTGTTTCCCGTGGAAATTCAGTATACAATCAAGCCGCAGGCCGTTTCTGAGGAACCGCTGGTAATCAGCGGCCACGCCCTCTATCGCTTCGATGCCGGTGAACACCGTTCGGCAACTGTTACGACTACCGTAGAGGCATTCCCGATCGTACCGGAAGGGGAAGGCGAATTGTCGGTGGAGGGTGAAAGTGTTCCAGATGAAGGCGAGGCTCCCGTGGGATGTTGTCAAAATAACCGGGTATCCGACCAGAAAGGGCGTCCCGGCGGTACCATAGCATCCCTTATAGGTGATTTCAGCCTGTTGATTTTAGCCGTTTCATGCATGACTTTGTACAGTCTTAAAACATAAAATCCTTCTAAATAGTATAACTTGAATAACATAAGTCAATTTATTGACTATTTCCCCCGTTTCCTGCTAAAATTTATTTATTACAAGTTCAATTAGAATGGTATACTTTAGCGCGGCTTGTTTTTTCACTACATTTACTTCTTCAAAGCAGGACAATATTCTTGGCAACGGCGGCATCAACGGTAAAACGCTCAAAAGAATTTGAGACCTCCGTACTGGAGCACATCGACCTCCTGTACGCTGTTGCTTTGCGTTTGACCCGCAACCCGGCCGATGCGGAAGATCTGACCCAGAACACCTTTGTAAAAGCGCTGCGATTCCATGATAAATTCAAGGAAGGCACCTATATCAAGGCTTGGCTTCTGACTATTCTCAGAAATACCTTTATCAATGAATACCGCAGGAAGTCGCGCCGTCCTATTGAGGTGGAGTTATCTGGACTTGAGGCGGCTCCAGAAAGCCTGCCCGATGCAGAAACAACCTTTAAGCCGAATCATGGTCAACGGGAAGATTTGCTGGAACTGGTGGACGACCCGGTGCGCAAGGCGGTTGAAGAACTACCGGATGATTTCCGGGAAGCGGTGATCATGGCTGATCTCGAAGATATGTCCTATAAAGAAATTGCCGATATAATGAAGTGCCCCCTGGGAACGGTGATGTCGCGGCTGTATCGTGGACGGAAACTGCTTCGGGACGCGCTTGAAGACTATGCAAGGGGACACGGCGTCGGGGCAAGTTAACGGTACCACTCCTTTGACTGTTCAATGCCTTGTTGGATGCCGGCACAGCGTTTTCCAATTACCCAGCCTGCCATGAGGGGTGCTGGACAAATGACAACAAACAGGAACGAATACGACACAGGAGAGAAACACGATGGCGCACTATAAAATTGGGTTGCTGCCCGGCGACGGCACCGGTCCCGAAGTTTTGGATGAAGGCCTGAAAGTCATGCGAGCCGCGGCTGCGAAATTTAATGTTACTTTCGATACCGAGTTATTCGACTTCGGTGGCGAACGTTACAAAAAGACGGGCGAAGTGCTTCCGGATTCCGCCATTGGCGAACTGGCCCAATGTGACGCGCTTTTCCTAGGCGCCATCGGCCATCCCGACGTGGCCCCCGGCATTCTGGAGAAAGGCATTCTCCTGCGGGTACGCTTTGAACTGGATCAATACATCAATCTTCGCCCCGTGAAACTCTATCCCGGGGTGGACACGCCCCTCAAGGACAAAGGTCCGGAAGAGATTGATTTTGTGGTAATCCGTGAAAACTCCGCCGGCCTGTATACGGGTGTCGGCGGTGTGCAGCGCCAGGGCACACCCTATGAAGTGGCCATTCAAAACATGGTGTACACCCGCAACGAGGTGGACCGCTGCCTGCGGTATGCCTTCGAGTATGCGCGCAAACGCAACAAGACGAATACCCTAACCCTCTGCGGCAAAACGAATGTACTGACCTATGTGTATGGCCTCTGGGAACGGGCCTTCCATGAAATGGGCAAGGCCGAATTCCCGGACGTCAAGCGTGAATACGCGCACGTTGACGCCACCACGATGTGGATGGTCAAAAATCCCGAGTGGTTTGACGTCGTCGTCACGGGCAACATGTTCGGTGATATCATCACGGACCTTGGCGCCATGATACAGGGTGGCATGGGCATCGCCGCCGGCGGCAACATCAACCCGGAAGGCGTTTCCATGTTTGAGCCCATCGGCGGCAGCGCCCCGAAATATACGGGCATGAATGTAATCAATCCTCTGGCCTGCATCTTCGCTGGCCAGATGCTGCTGGAACACCTTGGCGAAAGCGCCGCCGCCGCCGCCGTGGAACAGGCCTGTGTGGATTTCCTGACTTCGGGAACCCTCAAAGGCCTGTCCGTAAGCGATATCAAGGCCGCCGGCATGTCGACCACCAAAATCGGGGACTGGATCGCCGATCGGGTGGCACAACTTTAACTTTAAAAAAACGAAGGGTCCCGGATGCAGCGAGTGCATTCGGGACCCGTTTCTTAAAGGAAGCATCCTGACGCGCCCATGACCATACGCGAACAATTGGAAGAACGCGAATGCGCCCTGCTCTCCGAATCCGCCACGCGGGCCCGGGAAAGCCGGGGGCGCGCCGTCCCCGAGGACGAAGACCCGTACCGCACCGCGTTCCAGCGTGATCGGGACCGTATTCTCCATACGAAGGCTTTTCGCAGGCTCAAACGCAAGACACAGGTTTTTCTGGCGCCCGAGGGTGACCATTACCGCACCCGGCTTACCCATACCCTGGAAGTCTCCCAAATCGCGCGTACCATCGCGCGCGCCCTCTTTCTGAATGAAGACCTTGTAGAGGCGATTTCCCTGGGCCATGACCTGGGCCACACCCCTTTTGGTCATGCAGGTGAAACCGTACTGAATGACTTGTACGAACCCGGGTTCCGGCATTACGAACAAAGCCTGCGCGTGGTGGACATCCTTGAAAAGCGAAGTGGCTCCCAAGGCTTGAACCTCAGCTATGAGGTGCGGGAGGGGATTCTGAACCACTCCAGGGGCAAGTGCCTTCTCTACGGCGAGGCGCCGCCACCCATGTCGCCCGAAAGCCTGATCGTCAGTATTTCCGATGCAATCGCCTATATCAACCATGATGTGGATGACGCCCTCCGCGCCGGGGTGATCACGGAATCGTCGCTGCCTGCAGACACGAAACGAGTTCTCGGCATCACACAGTCCGAAAGAATCGGCGCCATGGTTGTCGGCGTGATCGAGGGCACCCGCAACGGGGTGATCGACATTCTGCCGGGAACCCGGGAGGCCATGGGCACCCTCCGTGATTTTCTCTACCAGAAAGTATATCCCTGTGAAGAGATCGAACGGGAGATCCGCAAAGCGCGCCGGATGATACGGGAATTGTATCTGTACTTGCTTGAAAACCCTTCGCACGATGCCGACGACAATAGCCAGGACGACACGCTTGAGCGGCGCACAGTAGATATCGTCGCAGGAATGACGGACGAATACGCCATGCGCCTCCACCGGGACCTGCTTCTGCCCAGGCACTGGATTTGAATCTTCGGCTTATGCCGTTGGCAGGCTGTCCAGCGGCAGGGGCCCTTCCACATACAGGGGCTCACCGTAGCTCACGCCAATACGATTGCCCCAGTAACGGCCCCGTGTTTCAATACCCTCCCAGAATTCCCTGGTGGCGATAAAGGTATCCGGACCCGGATAAGAAGGATTGTGAAACTGTGACGCATAGGCACGGAGCGCGTCCAGTTTCAAGGCGAAGGTATCCGAGACGTCCACAATGCAGGAGGGCATACCCGCATATTCCACGTAGGGGTGGAAATAATAGAGACGGGGCGCCCGATAGGCTTCCCGGCCGGTTTCAATCCGCGTCAGGCCGGCATAGAAATTCGCGTCCCTGCTGAGGTCGTGCGCCACGCCGTGGTCAGGATGCCTGTCCGGCGTCATTAAGGCGAGAATTGTTCCAGGGCGCGTTGCGCGTATAAAGGGTATGACCGCGCGCTGCTGTTCAAGGGTGTTGGCAAGGCCGCCGTCGGGAAGCCCCGCGTTCATTCTAAGCGCGATTCCCAATATTTCGCCGGCCTTTGCGGCTTCCCGTAAACGCTGTTCCGCGTCTCCACGGCTTCCCAGCTCGCCGCGGGTCAGATCCAATATGCCGACTTTCCGTCCTTCCGCCGCGAGCTTGGCAAGAAGCGCGCCGCAACCGAGTTCCACATCGTCTGGATGAGCGCCTATGGCCAGGACATCCAATTTCTGGTTTATGTCATTCACCATTCCATCTCCTGCAGTCCACGCCGGGTCCAATCCAATTCTTCAAGCATACGCCCCATAAACGGCCAGCCATCCCGGAACAGGAAAGTGAACACGGAAAAGACACGTTCCTGGGGAGTGCCGTGAGGCGCCAGGATATTGCGCAGCCTGGACAGCCTTGCTTCAGCGGCCGCCCGTTTCTCATGGTCCGCATACAGCAGGGCGCCCTCAAGTTTTTCCAGCCGAAACCGGGTATGGGAAATAAAGGAATCCACCGCTTTTTGAATGTTCACGGAAGGAGAATCGCCAAGAACCGCGCAGGCAAGTTCACCCACCGCCTTCTCGACAAGGGGGCGTTTTTCAGATAAAGCGGCAAGAGAAGCGTCTTCCGGTCCGGACTTCAGTATTCGGTCGATCAACTTCGCATTTCCCGCCAAGTCTTTAAGTTCCAAGTTCCAGGAATCCATGAGGCGCTTTGTTTTCACGGATGTAATGACCGCCTGTATGCGGGGATACACAATCGGCATGGGCAGCTCAAAAAAAGTGAACAAGGGCGTCAGCTGCGCCCAATAAGCGATTTCGCCCGGGCCGGCGATATAGGCCTCCGGGTTAAACAGGATCTGCTGCACCAGGGGCCGCAACGCGACGTTGGGCGAAAACTTTTCCGGCGCCGATTCAAGCAACGCGACCATTTCCCGCACCGAATAGCCTTTTTTACTGCCCGCGATAAGGTACCGGCCGTCAATAAAACGAACTTTTTTACGCCGCCCGTCTTCCTCAATAAAAAAGTTAGCGGCCTTTTCGCCCCGGTGAATGGGAGGCTTAAACCCGAGGGATTCAAGTTCTTTGCCGCTTTCCATCAGCAAGCGTGTACTCTCCAGCGGAGATTCAATCTCTCGCCGCAAAACGGGCATGGCGGCGATCCGTGCCGCCTCCAGGCGCGGTTCAAACAGGCGCAGGGGCGTTTCTTTGAACAACCGGGCCATAATCAGGGAAAACCACGAGGATACTGTGGGTGACTGATCCAGGGAGGCATGCAAGAAATCCCGCACCTCCGCAGTAGCGTCGGAATTGCGACAAAGATCGGCGGCTTTGTCTATCAAGCGGTGCGTATCGGGTGAAAGGGACATGGCGTGCATGGGAATGTCCGCTGAACGACCACAGGACACGCCGCCCGTACAGGAGAAAGAAAGTACCTCATCCTTCCTGGTCAGAAAATGGGCCGTGCGCACCTCTTCAAAGTCGTGGTCGTCGCCGGCGGTCCAAAATACCGGGACGCAAGGAACGCCGCCAGAGGCAAGATGCCGCGCCGCCTGTATTGCCGTTATCGCCTTATAAATGGTATACAACGGACCTGTGAAAATGCCCGGTTGTTGTCCGGTGACGATAACCGCCTCGCTCCCCGTCAGTGCCGCTTTTTCTACACCCAGCTCCCGCTGAAACCCGTTCACCGCCTCCGCCAATCCGGCCGACCACCGACCCGGTTGAATGGTTTTTGTAATCAACGTTTCGGGCGCGGCCGCAAAGCGGGCGGTTATGTCCGGTCGGGCATTTAGATAAGCGTCATAGATGCCGTTCATGATTCCCCCTTGACGCCTGACAAAATCATTCTCGGACTTGTTTCGCCGTACGCTCCGCCCAAATAATCCCCCCAGCATCGGCGCACGGAAAGCCCTGCTTTGCCCAGGATGGCTTTCATTTCCTGCAAGTTATACAAGCGGACGGACTCGCCCGTCTTTCCTACAAGCGCGTTTCCCTTGTAGATTTCAACATGCTTGTTGACGCGGGATCTTTTGCGGTCAATCCAGCGCCGTTCACAAATCCTATAGTGCCCCGCCCGCCGTTGAGACTCAGAAACCAGAGTCGCCTCAACCGCGGGTGGATTCAAATAATCCATAAAAAAACGGCCACCCGGTTTCAGGACACGGCCAATTTCGCCCGCAGTTCTCACATTGTCCGCTTCTTCAAAAAAATAACCGAAACTGGTAAAAAAACTGAACAGCACATCAAAAGTGGGGGGGAAGGGAAGGTGGCGCATGCATGCCCTGATCAACGCAGTTTGGGACGAAACCTGATTTCTTGCCAAGCGCAGCAGGTCGGAGGAATAATCTGCGCCCGTCAGGCGCGCCCCTGATGTCTGCAAGGAAACCAGATGCCGGCCTGTGCCGCAGCAAAGGTCCAATACCGTGTCAACGGCGTCAAGGGACACCACGTCCTGCGCGAATCGCGCTTCGGGTAGTGCTGCTTCAACGGTGCGGTGCGCGTAAATGATGGGATATAGCGGCCCGAAGGCATCCGCATACCAGTGAACAGGAATGTACGCTTCCTCATTGGGTTCGCTGTGATTCATCACTCTCCTGGAGGAACGCCTATGACAGCGGCGACGGCTTGGTCCCGTGTTTTCCTTCTGTTGCCAACACCCCGTTAAGCGGTCCCGTTCCAGTCATTGAACGCCTCGTAAATGGCGCGGACCGCGTTTTCAAGGTCCCTCGATTCCACGCCGATGATTATATTCATTTCCGAAGAGCCCTGGTCAATAACGCGCAGGTTGACGCCCGCCCCGGCAATCGCGCCGGTGAGGCGCGCCGCAACGCCCACGTGGTGGTTCATCCCCTGGCCAACCGTGGCGATAATCGCGAGACCGGTGGTCAGGCTTAGATCATCCGGCGCGAGTTGGCGTTCGATCGCCTCGAGAATGGCTTCACCCTTGCCCTTGATTTCATCATCTTTGACGATTATGGATACGGTATCGATACCCGAGGGCATGTGCTCCCAACTGACCTGCATTTCTTCTAGTATGGACAATAGTTTCCGCCCGAATCCATGTTCCTTGTTCATGAGGGTCTTTTCAATGTTAAACATGGAGAATCCAGACCTTCCCGCGATGCCACAGACCGGCGCGGACGCCTTCCGCGTCGCGACGATTTTAGTTCCCGGCTGGTCGGGCGCCTTGCTGTTGAGAATATGAATGGGAATGCCCGGTTCCCGCACCGGGAAAATGGCTTCGTCATGCAGAACCGTGGCGCCCATATAGGACAACTCGCGAAGTTCACGATAGGTGACTTCTTCTATACGTTTGGCCCCGGCCACAATCCGGGGATCCGCCATGCAGAAGCCGGACACATCCGTCCAATTTTCATACAGATCAGAACAGGAAGCCCGGGCGACAATGGCGCCGGTCACATCGCTGCCGCCCCGGGAAAAGGTTTTGACGGCGCCATCCGGCGTCACGCCGTAAAATCCGGGGATCACATAATAACCTTCCCCTTTAAGCCTGTCGCCAAGTCTCTCATACGATACGGGGTCGAGTTCACCGTTGCGCTTGAAATAAATGCACTCCGCGGGATCGACAAAGACGGCGCCCAGCACTTCGGCCATCAAGCGTCCGTTCAAATATTCCCCTCGGGAGGCCATGTAGTCCGGCGTCTCGTCCTGCGCGGCCCTGGCGGCGATTTCTTCAAGGCATGGACGCACATCGAAAGTGGTATTAAGATCCCGTGCAAGTTCGCTGAATCGCGCCTCAATAATGCGCCGCGGTTCGCTGGCGTCCAGTCCCTGGCGGGCCATATTGTGCCATGCATAGAGCAAATCGGTAATCTTCTTGTCTTGTGCCTCCCGCTTCCCGGGTGCCGATGGTACGACAAAGCGTCTTGCGGGGTTTGCTTTTACGATGGAAATGGCATTCTGTATGCAGGCTGCGTCCGCCAATGAGGTACCACCGAATTTACAGGTAATGCGTTGCATAGGATCCTCCGGATTCAAAACAGGGAACATTTCAGGGGAAAACGAAAGCTGTGATTGACAGGAAGTGCGTCACGACAGCCAGCCAACAATCCAGCGTTCAATATCGTTATAGGTGACAAAAAGCATCAGGGCGATAAGCAGAAAAATGCCGGCCTGCTGCAGACGCTCAAGAAACTTTTCGTTGACAGGCTTGCCACGGATCGCCTCTACAGCGTTCATCACGACCTGTCCACCGTCCAGCACGGGCAGGGGTAGCAGGTTCAATACGAACAGGTTAATGCTGATAAAGGCCGTGATTTTTATAAGCCAGTCCAGCCCCGCTTGCGCGGCCTGTGTCGTTACAGAGAATATCATCAAGGGCCCGCCCAATTCTTTGGGGCTGACGGTACGGTTGAACAGACCGACAATGGTCATTATGGTGCGTTCAACAGCGAGATAACTCTGATAGATGGAATGCTGCACAATGCGCGATGGGGGAACCCGCTGCAACACCGACCTGGGCTGCAACACCACACCGATGGCGCGAACCGGGTCTATGGTGATGGCGGCATCAAAGACCTGTTCGTCTCGAACAAGCCCGAAGAGTTTCGCGGGGCGTTTTACCTTCAGTGCAAGGGGCGTGCCCGGGCTGGATTTTTCCAGTTGGCTTAGATCTTCCGCCGAGAGGGACGCGCCGTTGACCTCCAAAATGATGTCTCCGGCTTTCAACCCTGTAGAATCTGCAACTTCCGGTGAAACACTTTGAACTCCGAGCGTACCTTTCCCGTCAAGTTTTCCGATGTGCACCCCGCGAATTTTGCCGGTGGTGCGCGGCATGGCCGGGATGTCCATATACGTCCCGTCCCGCTGGATGGTCACGGTAATGGTCGCCCCTTCCGCCGTTTCCTCCACATAACGGATAAACCCCGACAAGGTGACCGGTTTCCCGTCAACATCCTGAATGATATCCCCTTTTTGAAATCCCGCCGATTCGCCCGGAGAATCTTTCACAATTTCATGAACCAGCGCGGTTTCATAAGGACCCACGCCGAAACGTGCATGTCGTGTGTCGTCAAGAATTTTGGGGGCAACATAAGAAACATACCGCGTGGTTGCCCCCGTCGTATCCGTCCGCTCCAAGATGATTGCATGCGATTGTGACTCGCCACCCAGTACGGCCTCAACCGCCAAATCCGTCATATTGCTGATTTCACGTCCGTCAACTTTTACTATACGGTCGCCTATTTGCCACCCCACGGCCACCTCGGTGTCATCCACAGGCGCGTCTTTCTTGTCATCGTATAAGAAGAGCGGAGTCGAAAGCACGGGGGCGTTTTTCTCAATATCACCCACACGCGCCTCCACCTCCCATTCGGGCACCATGCTGCCCACAAGACCCACGATGGCGTAAAGGAGAACGGCAAGCACCAGGTTCATTGAAGGTCCGGCAAGCAGGACGCATATGCGCTGGAGAACGTTCTTGTTTTTAAACCAGCGCTCTTCCGGCACCTGGCCGTATTCCTTTTCCCGCTCTTCATCACTCAGTGGAACGTCTTCCTGACCGGCCATCATGACGAAACCGCCTATGGGCAGCGCACCGATGCAGTAGTCCGTTTCACCCCATTGGAATCCGATAACCCTCGGCGGCATACCGATACTGAAACGCTTCACATAGATGCCGAAGGCTTTGGCTGCCAGAAAATGTCCAAGTTCATGGAAAAAAATCAGCAGACTCAAGACGGCAAAGAAAATGATAAAGTTAATAATCATCAAGGTTCTTTCATTGTTTCAACCACGGACAAGGCGCATTCACGGGCCACACGGTCCGCATTGAGGACCGCGTCCAGTTTATATTCCATGGAACACGCACAACGTTCCAAGGTGCGCGCGACGACTTCAGCGATGCCGGTGAAGGAGAGCCTCCCGGCGCAAAACCGGTCTACCGCGACCTCGTTGGAGGCGTTTAATATGGCCGGGGCGGTACCGCCCGTTTCCGCGGCGGCCCTGGCCAAAGCCAAACAGGGAAACGCAGTGCAGTCCGGCGGACTGAAACTCAGTCCGGACAGGGTTGTCACGTCCAGCCGCATTTCCGGAGCGGGCAGCCGTTCAGGATAGCTTAACGCAAGCGCAATGGGAATCCGCATATCGGTCACCCCGAGCTGCGCCAGAATACTCCCGTCCACAAATTCGACCATACTATGTATGATGCTCTGCGGATGGATCACGACCTGAATCTGGTCAGATCGTAGCCCAAACAGCCACATGGCTTCAATAATTTCCAGTCCCTTGTTCATCAACGTTGCGGAATCCACGCTGATTTTGGCACCCATATCCCAAGTGGGATGGCAGGTGGCCTGACCCGGTGTAATGTCGCTTAACAGTTCCGGCGGGGTTCTATAAAAAGGCCCCCCGGATGCCGTGAGATGTACGTACCGTACGTCTGACAGCATATTTCCCTGAAGGCATTGGAAAATCGCGCTGTGCTCACTGTCTATCGGCAGCACATCCACCCCGTGGCGCGCGGCCTCCTCCATAACATATTTTCCGGCCATAACCAGGGGCTCTTTATTGGCAATGGCGACCCGATTTCCCGCCCTGATGGCCGATAACAAAGGATGCAGGCCTACCGCTCCCACCAAGGCACACACAGCGATATCTACCGGACGGGACGCAGCCTCATTGAGGCCTTCAACCCCTGATAGCACCGTACACCCTGTCGTGCATTCACGAAGCGATCTGGCAGCGTCTTCGTTAGATAACACCACCAGCTCCGGATGAAATTCCTTGATTTGCTCACGCAGCAGTTCGGCATTACTTCTGGCGGCAAGCGCATCCACCTTGAAGATACCCCGGTTTTTCCGGATGACATCCAGGGTACTCCGGCCTATGCTGCCGGTAGAACCTAATATGGAGACATGTTTAAGCATGAATAGAAATGAAAAGTTTAGTTACTTTTTCCCGTCAGACCATTATAGTCGACAGAGAAGACATCCTCGAAGGAATCCACGCGCTGCTTATGCCTGTATGTTATCAATTCCTTGATTTCCGAGGAGGTCCGCATCTGCAGCACCTCTTCCGCGAGTTTGCGCGCGTCGTTCAAGGAGATATGGGCTATCTCGGCCCGAATGGGGGGGATGGCGACCGGTGCCATACTCAAGGAAGTAATTCCAAGCCCGAGAAGCAATTCCGTGTAGAGGGGGTCGCCCGCCATTTCACCGCAAATACTGCATTCAATCCCGGCGTTCTGGGCGGCGCTGGCCGCCGTATGAATCATGCGCAGGACCGCCGGATGGGCAGGCTGATACAAGTGCGCTATCTTTTCGTTCACCCGGTCCACGGCCAGGAGATATTGAATCAGGTCATTGGTGCCCAGGCTGAAGAAATCACATTCCGTGGCGATCAAATCCGCCAGGGCAACCGCGGACGGTACTTCGATCATGGAACCGATTTTCACATCGGCATTGTATTCTATGTTCTCCCGGTCAAGTTCCTCCCTGACTTCATTCACCACCTGTTTTACCTGTCGAAGTTCCTCAATGCCGCTGATCATGGGAAACATGATGCGCAGCGTGCCGTGTATGCTGGCGCGCAACATGGCGCGCAACTGGGTTTTAAAAATATCGGGACGGGCCAGGCAAAATCGGACCGCACGCCATCCCAGCTGGGGATTGTCCTCCTTCAGCACCTGGAGGTGCGCGATAAACTTGTCGCCTCCAATGTCCATGGTGCGCAACGTGACAGGATTCGGGGCCAGAGCCCTCACCGCATGCGCATACGCGTCGTACTGCTCCTCTTCATTGGGCAGGGTGTCCCGGTTGATAAAAAGGTATTCCGTGCGGTACAGGCCGATGCCCTGCGCTTTTACTCGCAGACTGTGTTCAATCTCAAAAGGAAGCTCTATATTGGCGCAAAGGGATATGTCGATACCGTCCTGGGTGCGCGCAATACCGGATTCACTGATATGAAGCAGCTTTTCCTTTTGGATGGCCAGGTTTTCGCGCGCCTTGGTGTATATTGCGATCGTGTCCGGTTCCGGGTTAACGATAACCAGCCCGGCCTGGCCGTCTAATATCACCAAGCTGCCGGAAGGAATCGTGTCGAATGCCGCAGGCACCCCCACGACCGCCGGTATTTCCAATGCGCGGGCGAGGATTGCGGAATGACTTGTGACACTTCCCGCCTCGACCACAAGACCGATGGCTTTGGTAATGTCCATGGTCGCCGTGTCGGAAGGAGAAAGATCCTTTGCGACAATAACGCTGGTGCACTCCAGGTGGCGCAGACTGGGGCGTTCCGATTCCAGCAAATGGCGTTGCAACCGGTCCACAACGTCCAGCAAGTCCGCCGTGCGCTCGCGGAACCGCTGGTCGTCGATGGTATCGAGAACCTGCACGTACCGTTTGGCCAGCAGGTCGAGAATATACTCAACGTTGGTGCATTCTTTTTTCAGTTGTTGGGATACATCATCGCGCAGGGCAACATCATCCAGGATCATCAAGTGAGCCCTGAATATCTCCGCGTGGGCTTTGCCCAATCCCTCCACAGTCTGGTTGTAGATCGTGGTCAAGTCATCACGGGTTTGTTCGATGGCCCTGTCCAGACGCTTTGTTTCAGCATCCAGGTCGGTGATGTAGTACTTCGGCACACTATACCGCTCACGAGAAAATTTATGCGCGGTCGCTATGGCAATGCCGGGAGAAACGCCAATACCTTGTGTGCGTTGTTCCAAAAAAGGACTCCAGTTGTATGAAGGTCAGGCTTCGCCGAAACCGGATTCAAACACTTCCTTGACTGCCGCCAGGGCCTCCGCCGCATCAGGCCCCTTACAGGAGGCCACAAGACGGCTCCCGCGCGCGGCGCCCAGCGTAAGCAAGCCCATAATACTTTTGGCGTTGACTCGATTTCCCATAAAAGTGATGTAGATTTCACTTTCAAATTCAGACGCACGTTTAGCAAGCGCCGCTGCCGGTCTCGCATGAATGCCCAACGCATTTCTCACCACAACATCATCGCTTACATCATTCATTTTTACCCGATGCCTCACATACTGCCAGAATAGTCCGGACGCTACCATTACGGCCATAAATTATATCAATCTGGCGCATAAACCACAATATTGCCTCTTCCAGCGCGATAGTGGTCAAACATCAGGCTGCGTGATATCTATCCGCAAACCGACGGAAAACCGGGAAGTATCTTCCGACAGGGTCCAACAAGGGACCACCACGCATCCCTGATGCACCCGTTCCTGCCCGTCTTCTGATTGGCTTACCGTATCTACCGGGAACCGAAACAACCGCGCAGGACGGGAGAAAGAAAAACTGATTTCAAGATGCTGCCATTCATCCCGCGCGGCGATATGGGAAATCTCCTCCAGAACACCCCGGGAACCCAGCCTGTTGTCTTCAATTGGAGCACTGTCGGACTGATAGTATCTGTCAGGGGCGTCCCCTGTAAGGAAGTTAAAGGTCAACTCGGTGCCAAAGAGCAGTTCTGAATGGGCGGAAGCCATAAACTCAATTAGATATTCCACCTCAAAAGAAGCTTCACGCTGCGCGAGGGATATTGTTTTGTGCAGGTGCGCCCCGGCCAGCCCCGGCGATTTCATGGTTCCTTTGGCCTCCAGCCTTATGATACCGCCTTCACCGGTCATTGCATACGGTATTCGGGCAAACGGACCAAGTTCAGGCTCCGTCCCGCTCCACAAGGATTCGGCGGTGGCGTTTACGGAAATAAAACGATCCCTCAGGGAGACCCTGCGCCAGGGATCATACACCAGCAGCCGGTCCAGATTGGCCTCCTTGGCTTTTACAAGTTCATGTATGCTGAGATCGCCTCCGGTTTCCTGGCCGATAATGGCGCTGCCTTGCTGGATTTGTTCGTGATACACCTCCTCGCGCCGGGTTAGTACATTCCCGATATTGAAGGGTTTGGGCTTGTAATCGATTTCAAACAGGGTTCCCCCGTCACTCGGGCTGAAGAAGAGCGCCAGGCGTTCATTCTCCAGGATTCCTTCCGGATTGCCGTCCCCGTCAAAGTCCACCGATTCAAAGCGGGGAAAACGCAGCCCATCGGCTTCAATGCCATCCATGACCACATCCGAAGCGATTATCTTTTCATAGAGTGCGGTGCGTAAATGGTTCAGATAGAGGCCGCCGAAAACGCCGTGCCAATAGGCGCAGTTGCATTGTCCCTGTTGCAGCAATTTTTCCGCGTCGTTCAGCCGCGGGTCGCCGGCCGCCGTCCGGCGCAGACGGTCCAGGCGGGAACTGGCGCGCAGCATCCGCTTCTGAATATTGTTGGATTCGGCATACTTCGCGAGAAAACTGCGCCAAAATCCGCCGCGCATGAATTTCGCGCAGGCTTGGTACAGGTCAGGAGACTGTTTGAGGTCTTCCCTGGCATGCACCAGTTCGCGCTGAGTGCCTGTAGGCAGCGCCCAGGTCATCATTTCATCATAAGAAGCGCAGGTGATGTAGGTGCGTCCCAATGCGGTGTTGGCCGCCATGTACTGACCATAGGTCACGGAACGCAGCCAAGACTTGTTCTCGCTCAGTGCCTGGAAGAAGCGTTCCAGCCAACCTTCCCCGTAAACGCTTTTGTTGGTTCCCGGCCACACACCGAATTTTTCATAGTCATCGTGCAACACGGCGCAGCGCGTTCCCGATTCCGTGGCGTGTTCCTCAAGCCAGTTGATGGTCTCCTCGACCGGGTGAAAGGGCACCAGGTAACGCAGGCGCTCCTGGATCGGAAAGATTCTTACGGACATACCCTCGTCTTCGGTCAGATAATAACCGAACAGTTCCTCCCGGTCCAGGCCGGAATACAGGAAATGAGAATCATCCAGGGGCGTATACGCGATTCCCGCCGATGCCAGTATGCGCGCCATGTGCGGTTCCCACACACGCTCCGTCAGCCACATTCCCCCCGGGCGCACACCGAAGCGCCGTTCACAATACCCGGACATCCGTTCTATCTGGCTTCGGGCGTCCCGTTCGGGTATGGCGCACAACAGGGGTTCATAGTAACCGCCGCCCATGATTTCTATCTGGCCGGTCCTGACCATTGCCGCCAGACGTTCCAGGAAATGCGGGGCATTCTCTTCGAACCAATCATAGAGCGGACCGGTAAAATGCATGGTAACCCGCACGTCCGGATAGCGCTCCAAAACATCCAGGAAGGGCAGGTAACAGTCCCCGTAGGCGCGCTCAAAAACGAAATCGAAATTACCGACCGGTTGATGGGCGTGGCAGCCGAAGATCAGATTGATACTCTTCATCGGGAAAATTCTTTCTTTGTAGCGTTCAGCCCCCGGTACGCCCCCGCGAAGCCGTTAGTGATTGCCGGGGCTCTTCATGAGAAAGGCAGTGAAGCGTTCCGAACCCCCACAACAGATCAACTGCATGAATACCGATCACGCGCCGGTCCGGAAACAGCTCGCCCAGAATGCCCAGTGCGATACGGTCATGCTCATCATTGAATGTCGGCGCCAAAACCAGGTGGTTGGCAATGTAGAAGTTGGCATAACTGGCCGGCAGCCGCACGCCCCGAAAGGCCAGGGGAGAGGGCATGGGAAGTTCGATGACTTCAAGCCGATGCCCGTTGTGAAGGCGCGCGCTCTGGAGCCGCTCCCAATTCTCCTCCAAAACAGCATAATTTACCTCGTTCGAATTATGTTCCCGGCAAAAGACAACCGTGGAGGGATTTACAAAGCGGCAGATGTCGTCCACATGCCCATGGGTGTCATCTCCGGCGATGCCCGCACCGAGCCAAAGCACGTTTTGAATACCCAGACAGGCTTTGAAACAAGCCTCGTAGTCGCGCTTCGTGAAGCCGGGGTTACGCGTTTGAAGAGCCTCATCCAGGAGGCATTCCTCCGTGGTAAGCATATCTCCCGCGCCGTTGGTGTCCACGGCGCCCCCTTCAAGAACCACCGGCCGTCCCCGGTGCAAGGCTGTGGCAAGGGGGATCTGCAGCCCGGCAGCGATCTGATCGGCCCATTTCTGGTCGAGGGTATGGTTGTCGTATTTGGCCCAACCGTTGAAAAGAAACTTCACGCCCGAAACACGTTTCCGGGAATCCTTCACAAAAAACGGAGAGATGTCCCGCATCCATCCCCGGTCCAACGCGGTTTGATAATATTCAACCGCTTCCGGGTCAATTCCCGCGTCTTTGAACATGCGTTCGGCGTTTCTTTGAATGGTGGCGCCGTTCACCGCCATGACTACTTTTTCATGGGGCGCCAAGTGCCGCACAAACTCCACGAATGCCCAGCGGATTGCCGCGAATTTACCGGGCCAATCGTTGCGGTTGGCGGGAAAAGCGAGATGTGTGGCGCGATGGGGCTCCCATTCGGCGGGCAAACGCAGGCCTGGAGTTTTTTCAGGGTTATCCTTCCTGGAGGTGTTTTTCATGGAAGATTATTCCCCACCGTCCAGGAAACGCTGCTGAATTCCGGCATAGGCATCCACCCGGCGGTCTCTCAAAAAAGGCCAGTTTCTTCTGATGGTTTCGAGGTGGTCCGGATCAATTTCCGCCAGCAGGATTTCTTCGTTGTCATGGCTTGCCCGGGCCAGAACGACGCCCTGGGGGTCACAAATAAAAGAAGCCCCCCAAAACTGTATTCCGGCCTGATGTTCCTCGGGCTCATAGCCAACGCGGTTGGCTGCGCCGACATACACGCCGTTGGCGATGGCATGGCCGCGCTGCACGGTTTGCCACGCATCATATTGCGCCTGGCCGTACTGATCTTTTTCATGGGGGTGCCAGCCAATAGCCGTGGGGTAGAGCAGTGTTTGCGCGCCCTGAAGGGCGGCGAGGCGTGCCGCTTCAGGATACCATTGGTCCCAGCAGATCAGCGGCGCAATCGGTCCGTATTGTGTCCGGAATGACTTGAAGCCCAGGTCGCCCGGCGCGAAATAATATTTCTCATAATAAGCAGGGTCATCGGGAATGTGCATTTTCCGGTATAAGCCGGCCCGGGAACCGTCGGCATCCAACACCCAGGCGCTGTTGTGATACAGTCCGGCGGCACGGCGCTCGAAGAAAGGCACCACCATGACCACTGCATGTGTTTTGGAAAATTCCAAAAAACGTTCCGCCACGGCGCCATCCGAAGGCTCTGCCAGATCGAAACGTTCAACGTTCTCTTTTTGACAGAAATAGCGGGAGGCGAACAACTCCGGCAGGCAAATGACCTGGGCGCCCTGCCGGACGGCCTTTTCCGCCCATTCCAAGGCCCGGCCTATGTTGGTGTCAACATCGGACTCCATTGCCATTTGAATAATAGCAAGTGTATATTTTTTGTTGGTGTCCTGTGTTTTCATTTTTTGAAAAGCCTTTTGATTTCAGCAATGAATAGACCGGTCAGGCGCCTCGTTTACCCGACTGCTTTGTGAGTATAACAAACACGACTGCCATTGCTGTTCCTGCGAAAACGACCACTTTTCTGGCCATGCTCCGTACCTGCCGGCTCTTTTTCTTCCTGGTTTTACAGTAGGTGGCAAAATGTTCACAGTTGTTATACAGGAGGCTGTACCCTCCTTTGTCCAGTTGCTCTTCAGCGAGAAGGAGTGTTTCCTCCACAGGCAAAAGGCCTTCATCCGGACCATATTCAACAACATGTTTTTCTTCACCTTCGAGAAACAATTCTTCCGTTATCCGGGCCACCCGTGCCGGTTTTCGTTGCATGGGTTCGCCGGAAAAATGAATGACCGTGCCATCACCCATGTCAATGCCATGATGACAGTACAAACCGCGCATGCGGCGGACACGGATATGATCACCCTTTGCCACGGAAACAACCTCTATTAAGACAAAGACACTTTTTCCTTGTTGCGGTGGTTATAGTATAGCATGGTCGGTTGTGCCCGCCCATAACAGGAGCCTGCAGCCAAACACGAAGCTTCACTCTCTTGAGATTATTTGCTATGATAGAGAGTCCTTAAATCTGCTTACGAAAGACCTCGTGCATTTTCAAATGCGGATTTCATCCGGAGGTAGCTATGCTTCCCTCAAAGAAGTGGCGAAAGATATTTTGGATCGTAACGTGTCTTTCGGTAACCTGTGCCGCTATTGGGTGCTCAACACCTGTCACAAAAGGTTTTCCAATTCTTGCGGGGCTCTTTCAACATCAGCAAAAATCATTGTCCCTATTGGATGAACTTAAACCTGATCTGAATTTGGACCGGCAGGACCTCATGGCGGGGTTGTTGATAGCTGCCGGGCTTTTCGTTTCCTTCTCCGCCTACCAAGGGTGCTCGGAACTTTTCGTTACCGTTCCTGATATCACCAGGCTTCCCTTAAAGGAAGCGGAGGAACAGCTTCTTGTGGCGGGACTGAAACTTGGGACTGTATTTGAGGCACATAGCGGTAGCATTCCTGCCGGTGCTATTATCAGCCAGGATCCCGAGGCGGGGAAAAGGATATTTTCCGGCAAAAAGGTTAATGTGCTCCTGTCTTCAGGCCCACAACTGGAGATCGTGCCTGATGTGACAGGCGAATCGCGGGAAAAGGCCGAAAGCACCCTCGCAGGTTCGGGATTTACCGTGGGCGACATAACCCATGCCTACAGCGCCAGTGTTCCGGAAGGCATGGTAATAAGCCAGGACCCGGCGGGCGGCGCCAGCGCACTTCCCGGCTCTCCAGTCAACCTGGTACTGTCTCTTGGAGAAGAATATCTCACGGTGCCTGAGGTTACCGGCAAAGCGCTGGCAGCGGCGCAAACTGAAATCACCGGGGCGGGCATGACGGTCGGCGCCATAACGCTGCGCTACAGTGACACCGTGCCTAAAGACATTGTCATCAGTCAGAGCCCGACGGCGGGAACCCTGGTCACCCGCAACACGGCCATAGACCTGGTTGTCTCCGAGGGCCCTCAACCGGTCAGTGTCCCCGACCTTGTCGGTCAAACAGAGACAAACGCCCTGGTATTGATTTCGGGTTCCGGCTTTATCCCGGGTCAGGTTTCCCGGGAGTGGAGCGACTCCATACCGTCCGGCATCGTAATCAGCCAATCCCCTGAAGCCGGTTTGATGCGTGCACCCGGCACTTCCATAAGCGTCGTCGTTTCTGACGGCCCCGAACCATCGGAGGTTCCTGATGTAACGGGCAAAAACCAGGAAGAGGCTGCCGCCATCATTGCAGCGGCCGGATTTTCCCTGGGGCGCGTGGTACAAGGTTTCAGTGAAACGGTGCCTGCGGGCTTAGTCATTAGTCAGAATCCGGGACCGGGCGTTATGGCGCCGCCCGGGACTTCCATAAACCTTGTTCTGTCTCAGGGCCAGGAGCCTGTTGCCGTTCCTGATATCGTAGGAGATCCCGAGCTGGACGCGCTGGCCGTGATTACCGGGACAGGCTTTATTCCGGGAGAAATCACTCGGGAATGGAGCGATACGGTATCTGCTGGTAAGGTAATTTCCCAAAATCCCGCAGGGGGTACGGTGATGCCGCCCGGTACGCCCGTTAATTTTGTCGTATCGCGCGGACCGGAACCTGTGACGGTACCCGGGGTCACCGGCAAGAGCCAAGCGGACGCGCAAGCGGCCATTACAGGCGCAGGGTTAACTGTGGGCATGATAACGTTGCGCTACAGCGATTCCGTACCCGAAGGTTTTGTTATCAGCCAGGAGCCTGGCGCAGGTTCCCTTGTCCTTCCCGGCACGGCGGTGAGCCTGTTCGTATCTCGTGGTCCCCAACCCATACCCGTTCCCGGCATCGTCGGCAAAACACAGGCGGAAGCCCAGCGGATCCTAACAGATGCGGGATTTTCCCTGGGTTCAATAACTCAAGAATGGAGTGCTTCAGTATCTTCCGGTACGGTAATCAGCCAGGATCCCGCCGGGGGCACACTGGTGATTCCGGGCTCGCCGGTACATTTAGTTGTCTCCCAAGGCCCGGAACCCGTCTCCGTACCTACCGTAACAGGCATGCCCCGAGAGGAAGCGCAGACACTCATCACCACTGCCGGATTGCGCGTTGGCACTATGACAGAGGAGTATAGCGCGGAGGCCGCCGAGGGCATTGTATTGCGCCAGCAGCCTGCCGGCGGAACCCTGGTTCTGCCGGGTGCTTCAGTCGACCTGGTCACTGCCACAAAACGCATTCCGACCTGCGAGTATTACCCCATCGCCATCGGCAATAAATGGGAAGTGGCGGGGGACGGGGGATACAGCCTTGAAGTATCGGAAAGACTGATGATCAACGGGTATGAATGCTGGAAAATGTCCGGGGTCGAATATACCTCGCCCCCCAAGTCTTATACCGCCTACGGCGTCTACATTAACGGGTGGATCTACATGTACGAGGTTTTCGCTGACCTGTACCAACTCCCGCAAATCGCTCCCAGCGCACAAAGACTCTACCCGGAATTCATTACCCCGGGAGTGCCTTTCTATCTCGAATACAGTGGCATCAATTTTGAGGTTATGCCTGAAAAGGGACGCTTCTCAGAGTTTGTAAGTGATGTAAGCCAATGCCCTTATGGCGATGTTGAGGAAACCATCGCTCTCAAACTGGGCAATATGGTTGTGATGGTCCTTGGCCGCAATCTAGGCATCCTGTGGCAAATGATAGAACCGTCATTTACCACCTCGATTACCATCGTGGGCGGGTGTTGAATTACGCCTTAACAAGAAACCACATTGGGCGACTGTTTCATCGCTTTTCAGCCTGCCTACCGCGTCGCTGCCTGGATAAATGCCGTAGCAAAGCCCTTGTATTGCCCCGATATGCTTTGGATAAAGACTGTGTTGGTCACTTCAAGAACTGATTCGAGGTTATGGCTATCTTTCAATCTGACCCGGCAACCCTTTCTGGGACCTTCCTCATTAATTTGTTTTCCAATCAACAGGCGCTCCGCGTTGCTTCAGGAAATCCGTTACTTTGGCAAAGTCCGGCATGGAGGGTTGGGCTCCGGCAACCATTGCGGCCAAAGCACCCGCGGCATTAGCAAAGAGCAGGATCTCCGGCACAGGCAGTTTTCCCCAGGCGACGGCCAGGGCGGCGGTAAAAGCGTCACCGGCACCCGTGGTATCCACCGCATCGATGTTAAACGCGGGTTGATAAAATTCTTCCTGTCCCAGATACAGACAGCCTCGCTTGCCGAGTTTGATCACCACCTCTTTCCCGCCCATATCACGCAGACAGCAAGCGGCCGTGCGCGCGCTTTCAATGGAATCCACATGAATACCGGTCAGGGTTTCCGTTTCACTTTCATTGGGCGATATCAGGTCGGCAAGGGCGATGGTGGCGGGGGAGAGGGGCCGTGCGGGGCCGGTGTCCAGGATGGAAAATACGCCGCATTCCCGGGCAAGCCGCAACGTGGTTTCCACGGTATCCAGGGGAATCTCCAGCTGGCTGATGACGACATCCACCGTATTGAACAGGTCGCGCAAGGCCTGGATATCATCCGGCAGCAGCGCGTTATTCGCGCCGGGAGCCACCACAATCGTGTTTTCGCCGGATTCCGTCAGCAATATCACGGCCGTACCGGTCGGTGTATCCCTATCGATTTTCAGGGCATCCAGGTTAATGTTTTCTCCGGCCAACCCCTCGCGGTGGAGATTGCCAAAGGCGTCATTGCCCAGGCAGGCAGCGAAATGAACGGCCCCGCCGAGGCGCGCCGCGGCCACCGCCTGGTTTGCCCCCTTCCCCCCAAAGGCGGTCATGAATTCACCGCCCAGAAGCGTCTCCCCGGCTTTCGGCAGGCGTGCCGTGCGAACAACAAGATCCATGTTGGCACTTCCAACAACCAGTATTCTTTTCATCTGATATCTCCCCGTCACCTGAACAAGAACATCCGGTATATCGCTAGGAACCAAGCCGCGGCAAATGTTCCACTTGGCAAATCCGGTGCGACTGATGTATATTCTTAAGATACCATAAGGTCGTATTGTTTATCGAAATACCGAAAATCCCCGAACCGTGCCGGACATGTGGTTCATGAGAAAGCATACGTATGCCGCAAGCAACGGACACCGAGACAAGTTCAAAAACGATTGCCCTGCTGCAATTGCTCGAGGACGAGTCGCCCATGGTACGCAGCGCCGTTTCGCAGGCGCTTCGTTCCCTGAATATGGACATTATCCAATTCGCACGCGAACGGCGCATACCGCTCAGTGACGCACAACACGCGGCTCTCGACTCGATATTCTGGGACCGTCATCGCCAGGAATTGCTGCAGGCCTGGGAAGCGTGGCTGGAAGAGGAGGAAGGCCCCGTCAAACTGGAAAAGGCCCTGCATCTTCTTTCCCATCTACAAAACGGAACGCGTCCCCGTCCTTCCCTGTCCATGGCGCTCAACGAACTGACGGACCGATTCTCCCTGGATGACGGTCCGGCAACACCCGCCGCGCTGGCCCGTTTCCTGTTTGACGGCCTGAGCTTCACCGCCATCCCGGAGGGCAGTGAAAGCAGTGACGGCATCAATGTTTCCCTTGTAGTCGAAAGGCGGCATGGCCTGCCTGTAAGCCTTGTCTGTATTTACATATTGCTGGGGCATCGTCTGGGTTTTGACATTACGGGCTGCAACTGGCCCGGCAGCTATTACGCGCGTTACAGGGAAGACGGCGTGCTCTACCTTGTGGATTTCAGCAATCACGGAAGTGTTTCAACGATGGACGAACTACTGCGGCTTCAGGGGCCCTCGAGAGCCGCCGCAGAATCGGTAATTACCCTCGACATGACCGCCAGCATGCTTGTCCGTCGCATTACCAGCAAACTTGCCCTGTACTACCGGCGCGAGGGAAATGCCAAGAACAGCATGCTGACCGTGGAATTGTTGCGCGCCCTCGACCGGCGCATCCAGCAGCCGGACGCGAACAACACCGCGATTTGCTGAAGAGAATCTGAAACCGCCTCCACCCGACTAGTGCATTGACTTTTAATAAAGGCGACTTAAGACACATTGTTGTAAGTTATTGTGGTGCAGGCTTCCAGCCTGCCCGCCGAAGCAGGCAAGATGCCTGCACCACAAAAAGCATTAATAAATTGACTCAGCATAAGTTGTCATTAACATGACTCACTACACTAGCTGGACCGGGCTGCAACCGCATCCCATTCGGAAAACACCGCTTCCACAGTTTCAGGACGCGCACCAGGACCGAACTCGCACTGGGCAATGCAGCCTCCCTTTTTCCAAAGATGCCTGTATACCTGCCGCACGGCTTCCCGTGCGTCCCCCGGCATCCCCTGCGACAAAATCCCCTGGCGGTCTATTTCCCCCCAGAAGGTGATTTGACCGGCGAAGGGCGCGAGATTGTCCACACCCATGCAAAAAACCTGGGAATTTACCGCATCCAATCCCAGTTCCACCAGGTCCGGAAAGATGTCCAGTATATGCCCGTCCGAGTGCATGAAGATGGCCTTTCCGGCGCTATGGGCGATTTCAATATAATCCCGGTACATGGGCTTGAAAAGCTCGCGCCACAAGTCCGGACAAATCAGCAGGGAGCGCTGTGAGCCCCAGTCATCCATAAACGTCAAAGCATCCACCTCCGTCTTCGCCCATTCTTCCATGAGCCGGCAATAGAATTCGTGCAGCGCGCGCATGAAGGCCAGCATCGACTCCGGCCGAAGCATCAGGTCCACATACAGATCCGCGGAGCCGCGAAGAAATTGTAACTGTTCAAAAGGACGGGGGCAGCAGCCGGCCACAACGAATTCATCCCGCGAAGCACACCAGGCGTTTATCTTTTCCCTGTCCATGGTGAAATGCTCGACAGGGAAACGGACAGCGCCGGCGTCGTTGTCCCAGTCCCGGATTCGGGGATGCTTGACCTCCCCTATGACACCCTCCTGAATGTTGATGAATTCACATCCGAACTCATCGGTATAAGCGCCTATACCGGTGGCGCAACCGCGGGAGGGGAGCGGGTCCCGATAAAACCCGGGCGCGGAAACGATATCCGCAGGGAATGTTTCCTGAATCCGGTGCAACGCATCCGGATAATGGATTTCAGCCCACGGCAGATACCACAGTTGACGGGGCGCCCGCGCGGGATCCTGAAAACGCAGGGCTTGCCCGACCAGTTCTCGACCTGTCGGACTCATAAAACGGTATCCTGATCGTTTGCGCTGGCCAGAGACTAACTCATGTTACCCGGGAAAAAGATCGCGTTATGCGTTTTCCGGGGGCAGCACAACGTCAATATGAAGTTCTTCAAGTTGACGCAGATCAACTTGATTGGGAGCGCCCATCAACAGGTCCTGGGCGC
>Ga0123335_1002885_pt1 | contig 24804 bp, 26 predicted proteins | sample BiotimSIPDNA_2_FD_89707 | JGI IMG/M metagenome (GOLD analysis project Ga0123335, IMG submission 89707) | Anaerobic biogas reactor microbial communites from Washington, USA - Biogas_R2 time_0 SIP DNA | ecosystem: Engineered > Bioreactor > Anaerobic > Unclassified | place: Washington, USA...
CATGGCATTCATAAGGCCATGCTATAGCCAGATTGGCCGCCTCAGACCAGATCAATATCTTCGCCAATCCACCCCTAAAGACGGGTTGGACGAAGCTTTACATGCGGCATTCTAAACCGGATTTCTGAAAAAATCCGGTCTGTGTCCGTCGAAGACGCCGCCTTACTCGACGCAATCGAAGTCCGGCTGGATTTGACCGAAGCCAAGAAGGCACTGAAGGAAAAGGGAAGCATCCCCTGGGCAGAGGTCAAGAAACGCTTGGGCCGGAAATCGCGGTAAGCGGACCATGACCTACCACATCGAGGTCAAGCCTTCGGCGGCGGATGCACTGGAGAAGATACCCCAGCCGCATCGGCGGCGCATATCCCGTTTTCCTTCAACCAGTCTTACTCGCAAGGTTTTTCTACTGTTGCCAGGAGGCCAGTTCGGCGACGTTTCGTTCCACGCAGTGTTTGCAGAAAAGGCCGTCGTGTCCGGGCGATTTATGCGTCAGATAATCGAGCATTTCCTTGCCTTTGCCGCGCGTGAAGATATGTTTCAGGCTGGTCTGTGCCGCGTTTCCCAAGCTGTATTTTTGCGGCCCGTAATACGCACAACACGGATAGACTTCGCCGTCGTAGTTGATCGACAGCGCGGTGAGATAGAAGTTGCATCTGCTGCTGTTGTTTTTCGCCGGTTGCGGGGTCGGCAGGATGGGATAATGGGGGACGATGCCCCCGGCGCCGTAGTACAGCACGATGTTTTGTGTTTTGCAGTAGTTTTCGGCCGGGGCTTGATCGGCGGAGTTCCAGGGGAATTTCAGATATTGCCAAAAGAGGTTGGTTTGCGGTTTTTTGCGGCGGTTCATCAGTTCGATATTGTGCATCACCAAATCGAAATCGACTTTTACTCGGTATTCTTCACAGATCTTTTGCGAAAATCCGTCGCAGGAGATGATTATCGTGTCGTCTTCGAGATGGCCGAGTATCTCCAGGATGCGGTCGTCGAAATTGAAGGAGAAGTTCGAGTTGAGAATTAGTCGGGCGGCGGAGTGTTTTTTGATGTATCCGACGATTTTCGGCAGGTCGGGATTCAGAAACGGCTCGCCCCAGTTGTACAGTGCGATTTCGCCGCGATAGCCTGTCAGCGAAGTGTTCCATATTTGCTGGAACAGGTCGATCGACAGCGTTCCTTTTGCCATGCCGGGCAAATGGAGGTTTTGCCCCACGGGGCAGGACGTGCAGCGAAGGTTGCAGACATTGAAACACGGCTCGATGAAAATCCGCCTGAAGCGATTGACGTCAAACCACGGTTTCTTGCCCGTCAGCCACTGGTGGTGGAGCGCCTTGCGACGGATGTTCCCTCGATTGTCGCAGCGATGACGGGCAGTTGCGGCTTGAAATGCGGCTATTTTCGGCGGGAGGAGAGCTTTTTCTTTGTGGACACGCACACCCCTTTGTGGGGTAAAACCGCGGGCAGGGAGACGCCGGCGGCGGAGAGTAGCTTCCGAACCGAGGCGCGCGGTTGCGGAATTTCGTTGACCGCCGGCGACTTGCCCAGTTGAACCTCGACCGCGCATAGGGTGGAAAGCGTTTGCAGGCCCTCTTCGACCGTCATGTCCAACTCGCGCCAACGCCGGGCAAGCTCCAGCACCAGCCGGTACGCGAGCATTACGACCAGCGCGTGGCCGCGCGTGCGGCGCTCTAAACGGACGTGAATCGGCCGCAATTCCAGGTGGCCAGTCTTGCTGGTGCGAAACGCCCGTTCCACTTGGGCAAGGTCCTTGTAACGCTCGTGAATCGTTTCCTTCGACGCCTGCGCGGGAGTCAGGTCCGTCGTCAGGCAGTAGCACCCGTCCAACTTCGACGCCTCGGCCAACGCCGGGGAATCTTCGGCCAGAAACAGCCGTCGTCCGTCGGCCGCGACGCTCAGCCAGCCGGACAGCTTCAGCCGCGCAATCCGCTCGGCAACCTTGCGGACGGCCACTTCCACGCTCGCCAGAGGATGCTCGGCCAGATACGCGGTTTGCTTTTCGGCCAGTTGCTTCACGCTGGCTTGCTTGTCGCGACGCGAGGCCGCCAGTTCCTCGGCGCGAAGCGGATTGCGGCGAAGGATGTAACGCACGCCGTCGCTGGTGACGACCTCGTTCAACGTCTCGTCGAACAACTCCATTTGAATCTCGTCTCGAACCAGCAGCGTTTCGATCTGCGGCTTGGTGATCGCCGTGATGTAATTGAACCCGGCGGCCCCAAGCTCTTTTATTTGCGGCCCCTTTATCATGCCCCGATCGCCCACGAAAACCACGTTCTCGGCGGCGAATCGCTCGGCCGTCTTGCGAATCTGCGGCTCCAGGGTTTTCGGGTCTTGCATGTTGCCGCGAAACAACTCGATCGACAGCGGAACGCCCTGGGAGTCGCACAACAACCCCGCCACCATCTGACGCTTGCCCTGCTTGCCGTCGCGATTGTAGCCGAACGCGGCCAACTCGTTGCACCGGCCTTCAAAGTAACTGCTGGTGACGTCGTAAAGAAAGACCGTATCGGACGACCGGCAATCACGCCGGGACCGCGCGGACGCCGGCTCCCGACTCAATGCCCACCGCTCCCCAAAACGCTCGCGCTTCTTCTTCCACCCAAAAAGCCGCTGCTCGATTTTTGCCTGATTCGCCGTCAGCCAATCGAGGTTCTCGTAAAGATCGTCCTCGTGGAACGATTCCAGATCAAGCACGTCGCAGGCGGCGTGTTCCGATGCCAACCGCACGGCCGACAGCCGCGAACCCTGGCCGATCGCCCGCGCCAGCACCTGCCATAACGCCAGTTTGCCTTGCCGCGTTTCGCCCAACGCCCCGGCGACGCCCAACTCTTGGGCGAGTTGAAACAAAACCCACACCGCCCCCACCGAAAGACCCTGTCTTACGAGCGCCCCGGGCAAACGATTGGCCATCGCCGCCAACTCGCGGCGATGCTTCAGCGCGTGCTGGATCGCCAGCGCGGTTTCCTCTCCGTAAGGCGTGAGGTTTAGGATCGTCCGGTGCCGAACCTTACCGTTTTCGCGGAACGATTCGCGCATCAGGTAACGGACGTGCGTTTTTCCGTATTTGGTGACGTACTTACATCGGTCGACAAACATAGTGGTGACATTATACGGAAATGAAATCGTATGTCAAGACCTATATTCGAGTACGTAGTGGCTACATTACGTGGTGAAAAAAACACCGCAACCTCTTGCCCCCCAAAATCTAACGTCAAAATTCAAACACCAAATCAAGGGAACATCCGTTGCGAACGGACTTGATTTTTGTTGCTACGCTTGACATCCGTGCCCCCCCGTGTTGTTTAGTGGATGGGAATGTGAAGAAAACCGGCCGGACGTGAACCGGGGTGAGCCGCTTACACCACCAGCCGGCACTACATATAGCCCACGAAGTCGCGCCGGGTCAATATCAATCCCGCACGCCTAGACTTCCCGGATTGCGCATCTTGCAAATGCTGTCAACTTGTGTTTGCGAGCGAGGTTTCGATCATCCGCGGGGTTTGTTACCATTGTCGCAATCAGGGATGGGGCAGTCCCGTTTTTGCGGTAAACCCGCGAAAATTGAAACAGTTCCAGCCCGCGAATGTTTATCCCTCCGCCAATTGAAAAAAACGGGGACAATCATCATGCCGGCTCGCTTCGATCGTTTGGGGATAGCATTCCAATACCCCGAAAACTGGACGCTCGACGACAGCGACGCAATTCTTGGCCGGCATTCGGTGACGGTGTTCAGTCCGGGCGGGGCATTCTGGTCGGTGGCCGTACATGCCGCCTCGGCCAACCTCCGCGAGCTGATCGCCACGGCCATCGAGGCCATGAAACAGGAATACGATAGCTTGGAGGCCGAAGACGTGCGCGAGACCATTGCCGGGCACGAATTGCTTGGCACGAACTTGGCGTTCTACTGCCTGGACCTGACAAATACGGCACAAATCAGAAGCCTGCAAACTGCCCATTCTACCTATACGATCTTCTGCCAAGGCGAGGATCGGGAGTTCGAGCGGGTGAAAGACATCTTCAAGGCCATGACAACCAGCCTATTGAGCGAGTTGGATAGGCAGGTAAAGGACTTATAGATTTTACACGGTAAATAGTGAAATATGAGTGCATTTCGCACTTTGTTAGCCCGAAGGGCTTCTCACAAGAAAGCTACCCTGGGTGAGCAGGGCAAGGGAAACAAAAATCCCCAACGGGGTTTCGGAGTTGCTTGAATGCCTTCGAGAAATCGTTACAATTTGGGTAAATTACGTTGTTGCTTGTTTACCAGGCCCTTTTCAAGCACTGAGGTGGTCAAGATGGCAAAAAAAACCGCGACGGTTCCGTGTTTGACGAGCATTGGCGAGACGGCGGGCGCGATTTGGCGCGCCCTGTCGAAAAACGGCCCGATGACGATGACCAAATTGATCAAAGACCTGGGCGAGCAGCGCGACCAAGTGATGCTCGGCCTCGGCTGGCTTGCCCGAGAGAACAAAATCGACATCGTGGAAGACAAGCGCAGCCGCGTCGTCTCGCTGACCTGACGCGCGTAATGCGGCTCGGGCCGACGGAGGGGGACTGTCCCGTTTTCGCGGTAAACCACGAACATCGGGCCAGATGTCCCCCCATGAACGCTTCCAGGTCTATTCCTTCGCCGGTTTATTGGCCTTTTCCTTGGCCGCCTTCCGTTTTTCTTGCATTTCGAGCCGGGCGGCGTTGATTTTCTTTTTTTGGTCGGGGGTGAGAATGGCGTCGATTTTCTCATCCCGCTCTTTTTCCAAGGCCATCAGTTGCCGTCGCAACTCTTGGATCTTCGGTCCGTATTCTTCTTGAACCGCGAATATTTTGTCGCGCTGTTCGTCGCTGACAATGTTTTTATAGAACGGCGGCAGGCGGCGGCCTTTTTTGATTTGCTCTTTTTCGGCTTTGATTTTTCCCGCTTTCTTTTCCGTCTTTTTTCCGGCGGGATTGTTTTCAACCGCGGATGCCGGTCCCGACGCACTCGCAACGAGCACCGCCAGACAACCGATAAGGGTCAAACAAGCAAGCCGACTCACGAGCGTTCTCGCCATGATGGAATCCTCCTCAATCAGCGTTTGTCAAAAGTGTGTGTGTAAAAAGGGTGAACGAGCAACACATTTCTCGTAAGTAAACAACGCTGATTCTAACAACCTCACTCCAGGCCGTCTACCCCCTCAATGCCCCGCTGTGGCAGGGTTGAGTTTATTCCGAACGCGAAGGCTGGGCAAACGGACGGGAGTTTCACTGCGCCGCGATCCGCGCCGCCGCGAAGAAATCGCCTTTTTCGCCATTAAAAACGACTCCCGGCTATGTGAAAACGCGACCGATGGGCTACAATTGCGCAATAGGTCCATTAGCGCGGAAACTAAATAATCAAACGGTATTTGGGCTGTCGTCTTATTCCATCTTCACACCATCCATCAAATCAAGGGTGCTTACCGCCATGATGCGCAAGTCAATTCTTTCTATTTCGATCGTTGTCGGTTTGTCCGCGTTTGCCATTGCATGCACGATGGGGCGATTGTCGGCCGAGCCGATAGCGCCCGATAGTCTCGATGTGCCGGTTCCGGAAGCGGAAAAGCCGCCGCAAGAGCTGACCGACGCCGCCGCATTATTCAACAAGCGTAATTTTCGCGGCGCGTATGAGAAGTTGGTTGAGGCGGTCAAGAAGAATCCCAACTTGCCGCCGGCGAACATAATTATGGCCCAGTTTTATGCCCAGTCGAACAATCCGAACGGCGTGCGCGGTTCGTTGGAGCGCGCGGTCATCGACACGCCGGAGGATCCGCAGGCGTATTTGGTGCTGGGCGACATCGCGCTGCGCGAGCGGCGGTTTGCCGAAGGGCGATTGCTTTTCGAAAAGGCCGCCGAGTTGTTGGAATCGTGGCAAGGCAGCAAGCCGCGCAAGGACGGGATGATGCCGCAGCTCTATAGCGGCTTGGCCGCCGCGGCCGAGGCGCGGAGCGATTGGGACGCTGCGCAACAACACCTGCTGAAGTGGCTGGAGCTTGACGCAAAAAGCGCGCTGGCCATGCAGCGGCTGGCCCAATGCCAATTCCGCCAGGAAAAGATCGACGAGGCGTTGCAAAGTCTCCAGGCGGCCGCCAAGTTGGAGCCGGAGATGTTGGTGCCCGAGGCCATTCTGGCCCAGTGGTTCGCCCGCACCGGCGATCAGACGGCCGCCAAGCAATGGCTGGTCAAGGCGTTGACCGCCGCGCCGCGGGATGCGAAGGCGCGGTTGGTTGCCGCGCAATGGGCGTGGGAGACCGACCAACTCGATGAAGCCCAGAAACAGGCCGACGCCGCCTTGCAGCTCAACCCCGGCAATTTTTCGGCCCTGATCCTGCGGGGCATCATCTCGCTGTTCCGCAAGGACTATGCGGGCGCGGAAAAGTTTTTCGAGTCGGCGCATCTGCAATCGCCCCAGGATTTCGCCGCCAGCAACAACCTCGCAATCGCTTTGATCGAACAACAAGACGACCAAAAACGCCAACGCGCGCTGGCCTACGCCGAAAACAACATCAAACAATACCCTAATGCTTCCGATGCATATTCGACTTACGGTTGGGTGTTGTACAAACTCGGCCGGCTGCAAGACGCCGAGGCCGCGCTCCGCAAGGCGGTCTCCGGCGGGCAATTTAGCGCCGAAACGGCCTTCTATCTGGCAAATGTGCTGGCCGATAGCGGGCACGACGCCGACGCCATCCGGCTGGTGCAAGGCGCTCTGCAAACGACCGGTCCGTTCGCTCAACGTGCGGAGGCGAAGGCGCTGTTACAGCAATTGCAGGCGTCGCAACCGCAACAGCCGCGTGATTCGCAGCCGCTGCCCTTGCCCTCGGAAACCCCGCCGCCGTAAAAGTAATCGGCCGGCGGGCGGTTGCAGCCCGTTACTTCATTTCGCCATCCTCGAGCGAGGCCGGTTGTCGCGGCATGGATAGCATTTTCCCCAAACGCATCGCCGACGTCGCGCAGCTCGAGGAATTGCTGAGCCGGCCGACTCCCGGCGCGGTGGAGACGATGAAGCGGCTCAAAGGCGACGTGGTGATCCTCGGCGTCGGCGGCAAGATCGGCCCCAGTCTGGCGCGGATGGTCCGCCGCGCGGACGCGGCGGCGGGCGTTTCGCGGCGCGTGTTCGGGGTGGCGCGTTTTTCCTCGCCCGGCCTGAAAGAAAAACTCGAAGCGGACGGGATCGAGGCGATTCCCTGCGATTTGCTCGACCGCGAGCGGCTGGCGGCCTTGCCCGATGCGCCCAACGTGCTATATCTGGCGGCGATGAAGTTTGGCGCGACCGGCCGGGAGGCGGCCACCTGGGCGCGAAACGTTTACTTACCCGGCCTGGTTTGCGAAAAATACCGCCGCGCCCGCGTCGTCGCCTACTCGACCGGCAACGTCTATCCGCTGGTCCCGGTTTCCGGCGGCGGCTCGGTCGAGAGCGACGCGCCGAATCCGGTGGGTGAATACGGCATGAGTTGTCTGGGGCGCGAGCGGATTTTCCAATATTTCAGCCGGCTGTTCGACATGCCAGTCGCTTTCATCCGCTTGAACTACGCCAATGAAATGCGTTACGGCGTGATCGTCGATCTCGCCCGCAAGGTTTTCGCCGGCGAGCCGGTCGACGCGACGATGGGTTATTTCAACGCGATCTGGCAGGGCGACAACAATGCCATGACGCTGCAAGCCTTCGACCACGCCGCCGCGCCTCCGCGCGCAATCAACGTGACCGGGCGGCGCGTGCTGAGCGTGCGCGAAATCGCCCGACAACTGGGCGAATTGATGGGCCGCCCCGCGGCCGTCGTCGGCCAGGAAGCGCCCGACGCCCTGTTGAGCGACTCGACGCTGGCACGACGATTATTCGGCGAGCCGCGGGTGGAAGAATCGCAATTGATCGAATGGATCGCCGATTGGACGGTTCGCGGCGGCCCCACGTTGGACAAGCCGACCCGTTTCGAGGTCCGCGACGGCCGCTTTTAACGAGTTTCTGTTGCGAGGAAGCATCATGTCTTCACCGATCGCCCCCGCGGTCCGCAGACTGATTTCCCGCGGATTGGCCATACCCGCTTGTCCCTTAGCGCTCGGCCGTCGGCGCACGTTCGACGAACGTCGTCAGCGGGCGATGCTCCGCTATTACGAGGCGTCGGGAGCGGGCGGGGTCGCCGTCGGCGTGCATACCACGCAATTCGCCATCCGCGATCCGAAGGTCGGGCTTTTTCAGCCGGTCTTGAGTCTGGCGGCCGATGAGTTCGACCGGCTCGACGCGCGGCGCGGGGTTCCGCTAGTGCGAATCGCCGGTCTCTGCGGCGATACCCGCCAAGCGGTTGCCGAGGCCGAAACCGCCCGGCGGCTGGGATACCACGCCGGCCTGCTCAGCCTAGCCGCCATGCGCGAGGCCGGCGACGACGCGCTGCTCGACCATTGCCGCGCGACGGCCGAAACGATCCCGCTGGTCGGCTTCTATTTGCAACCGGCGGTCGGCGGTCGGGTGCTCTCTTTCGGCTTCTGGCGGCGATTTGCCGAAATCGAAAACGTGGTCGCCATCAAGATCGCACCCTTCGACCGCTACCGGACCTTGGACGTGATTCGAGCGGTAGCCCTGTCGGGCCGGGAAGACATCGCCCTCTACACCGGAAACGACGACCACATCGTGTTCGATCTGCTGACGACACATCGCTTCCTGGCGGACGGAAAACCAGTCGAGCGGCGGATCGTCGGCGGATTGCTCGGGCATTGGGCCGTTTGGACTCGCCGGGCGGTCGAGTTGTTCGAGGAATGCCGCGCGGCCGCCGAAAGCGGCGCGCCGATACCTCACGAGCTGACGCGGCGCGCAGTCGAAGTTACCGACGCCAACGCGGTGCTGTTCGACGCCGCCGGTGGATTTGCCGGATGCATTCCCGGCATCCACGAAGTGCTTCGCAGGCAGGGGCTGCTCGAAGGCGCGTGGTGCCTCGACCCCAACGAAACCCTCGGCGAAAACCAAGCGGCCGAAATCGACCGCGTCTATCGAGACTATCCGCACTTGACCGACGACCACTTCGTGGCCGAACATCTCGACGAGTGGCTGGCCTGACAAGCAACACGCAATGAACATCGACCCGGTAAACCTTCTGAAGCAATTAGTGGCGATTCCCAGCGTCAACCCGCTCGATCGCGGACCGGACGGCGCGATTTTCGGCGAGGCCCGGCTTACCGATTTTCTGGAAGAGACTTTCGCGCGGATCGGATTGACGGTTTTTCGCCAGCCGGTGATGCCGGGGCGGGAGAATTTGATCGCCCGGCTCGACGGCGTGGACAACGACCGGTTGCTGCTGCTGGACGCCCATCAGGACACGGTTTCCGTCGAGGGGATGACAATCCAGCCGTTCCTGCCCTTGGAGCGCGACGGCAAGCTGTTTGGCCGCGGCGCCTGCGACGTGAAGGGTGGCATGGCGGCGATCGTCGCGGCCCTCGCCCGATTGGCGGAGCAGCGTCCCAGGCCGACTGTCGTGGCGGCCTTCACCGCGAACGAAGAGTACGGTTTCGACGGCGCGAAGCGGCTGGTGGAACTTTGGCAAAAGGGCGGCGGCGCAATGATCCCCCGACGCCCCGACGCCGCCCTGGTCGCCGAGCCGACCGGTCTGGATGCGGTCGTCGCCCACAAAGGCGTAATCCGCTGGCGTTGCCAGGCGCGCGGCCGGGCGGGCCACAGCTCCCGCCCCATGCCCGACGACAACGCAATCTACACGATGGCCAAGGCGGTCTCGGCAATCGAGCAATACGCGAAGGACATGGCAACCGGCGGGCCGGGCCATCACCTCTGCGGACGCAGAACTTACAGCGTGGGCACAATCCGCGGCGGAACCAGCATAAACACCATGCCCAATCTCTGCACGATCGGAATCGAATGCCGATTGCCGCCGGGCGATGCGCCCGAGACGGCAAGGCAAGATCTGATCGACCGAATTTCGCAAACGGCTCCGGCGCCGCCGATCGAGCACCAGCCGGCGTTCATCTCCGGCCTGCCGCTCTCGGACAGGGAAAATGAACGTTTGGCCGAGCGGCTCTTGCTGGCGGCCGGGGGAGGCGGCCGACTCGGCGTCCCCTACGCCACGAACGCCGCGTTTTACGCCCAGGCCGGAGTCCCCTCGATCGTGTTCGGACCCGGCTCGATCGAACAAGCCCACACGGAGGACGAATGGATCGCGCTCGATCAACTTCGCCGAGCCGCGGAGATCATCGAGCGTTTTTGCCGGTCTTTTTCCTAAGCGGCGGCGTTGGTATATTACGGTTTTAAGCCAACAGGGTGCAGTTCCATTTTTTACGGGGAAAAAGCCGTCCGTGCAAGCAACGCCGTTGCCGCGAAAATGGTGCAGTCCCCCGTACACGATCGCCAAACCATCGACCATACCGAGGCGTATTTTGCCCGCCGTCGTTTCCACCGCCGCGATCCCGCGCGACGCCGATCGCGTGGCGATTCTCTACAATCCCAAGGCCGGGCCGACCGACTCCCGCGCCCGCGTCGAACGGCTGGCCAAGCTGCTCGACGAGCGCGGCTTTTCGACCGAGTTGTTCACCGACTTGGACGAGGCCGCCGCGCAGGCCAACCGTTGGCATGCCGAGCGGCGCCTCCGCGCATGGATCGGAGCGGGGGGCGACGGCACCGCCGCCGAACTGCTCAACCGCGCCGACGAAGGCGCGCCGATCAGCTTCCTGCCGGCCGGCAATTCCAACCTGCTGGCCGTCTATTTCAAGCTTGCCAAAGACCCTGAAACGCTCTGCCGCACCATTGCCGAGGGGGTTGTCGCCCGCATCGACGCCGGCGAGGCCAACGGGCGACTCTTCTCGCTGATGGCCGGTTGCGGATTCGACGCCGACGTCGTCCGCCGCGTGCATGAATACCGCACCGGCCACATTAGCCTGGGGAGTTACGCCGGGCCGATCCTCAAATCGATCCGCGCTTACGATTTTCCCGCAATTCGGATACAATGGGATGAGTCGGTCGAGGCCATGCCGGTCGAGGCGCGATGGCTGTTGGCGTTCAATCTTCCCTGTTACGGCGGCGGGTTGCAAATCGCCCCGCAAGCCGACGGCGCCGACGGATGGTTGGACGTCTGCTGCCTGCGGCGCGGCCGCTTTTGGCCGGGAATTTTTTACGCGGCCGCCGTCATCGCCAGACGCCACCATCGGCTGGCCGATTACGCCGCCTGCCGCGCGAAAAGCTGCCGGCTCACAGCCGACGGAGAAGTGCCGTACCAACTCGACGGCGACCCCGGCGGAGTGCTGCCGCTGGACATCCGCATCCGGCCGGGACGGATGACCATCGTCGTTCCTCCGGAAGCGGTAACGGTAAAAGAAAGTAATAATCGGTAATTCCTTGTTGCAGTGCCTACGCATAACATGTCCGAAAATCCAGTCTCCATTGCCGATCTTCGTTGCGGTCGCGGCTGCCCCCTGCTGGTCATCGCAGGGCCGTGCGTGATCGAAAACGAGGAACTTACGCTTTCGATCGCCGCGCGATTGCGGCGGATCGCCGCCGAACTCGACCTGCAATTGGTCTTCAAGGCGTCGTTTGACAAGGCGAACCGCACGAGCGTCGAGGCATATCGCGGGCCGGGACTGGAAAAGGGCCTGGCAATCCTCCGCCGCGTAAAGGAAGCCACCGGGCTGCCGGTGACGACCGACATTCACGAACCGGGCCAGGCCGAAGCGGTTGGGCGGATTTGCGATCTGGTGCAGATACCCGCCTTCCTCGCCCGGCAAACGGACCTGCTGCTGGCCGCGGCGGCTACCGGCCGGCCCGTGCATGTGAAAAAAGGCCAGTTCCTCGCCCCGTGGGACATGAAACACGTCGTCGGCAAGCTTGCATCGGGCGGTTGCCGCCATGTGCTGCTCGGCGAGCGGGGCACTTTTTTCGGCTACGGCCGGCTGGTGAACGACATGCGGTCGATCGCCCAAATGCAAGCGATCGGTCCGCCGGTGATCTTCGACGCCACGCACAGCGTTCAGGAGCCGGGCGGACTGGGCGCGGCAACCGGCGGCAACCGCGAGATGGTCGAGCCGCTCGCCCGCGCCGCCGTCGCCATCGGCGCCGACGGGTTGTTTTTCGAGACCCATCCGCATCCCGACGCCGCCCCCAGCGACGGCGCGAACATGGTCCCGCTCGACCGCTTCGCCGACATCTTGCGGCGGCTGCTGGCAATTCGACGCACTATCGACGCTCTCAACTCGGAGTAAAGGATTATTCGATGAAATATGCTTGTTTTTCAACGCTATCCGGTCGCCGCGCTGAGCAAAACCGCGGGGCTCGGTCTCGGGATGATTCGACGCGGCGCGCGCGACTTTATACGGCCGCGCTGGCCCTGCTGCTGGCCTTGCCGGCCGGTTGCGGCGGCTGCCGCGATTCAGACACCGCCTCGACCGGGGGCGACTACGACGATCAAGCCGCCTCGGCTCAATATCGCGAGGAACTGTTGACGTACGCCGTGGACAATCTCGGGCGGCTCGACGAGTTCGGCTCCAGCCGAATCATGGCGCAAATCTCTTCGCGCATCCAAACGTTGATAAAAGCCGTGGAGGAAGGATCCGACCGGCCTTTCGATCCCATGTTGACCGGATGGCCCGAATCGGAAATGCTCCACCAGATCGTCGATCGCTTGAATCAATGGATCCAAGCGCAGCGGCCGCCGGCCGGCTGGCGTCTCGATCCGTTGGTCGCCTCTCTGCCCGCGCCGATGGCCGAGTTGCCGCAGGTGAAAAATCTGGAGGAGATGGAGTTCAGCCGTTTCGACGGCTACGCGCTGCGCGAGGCCGCCTGGTTGCGGGACGTTGCCTCCTGGGCGCGGGGCGACACGATCGACGAGCTGCAGCGGGCCGGCAGCCTCTTCGACTGGACGGTGCGCAACATCCAGATCGAAGCCGATTTGCCCGGCCGCGCGCCGCTGCTGCCTTGGGAAACGCTCCTCTTCGGCCGGGGCACCGCCGCGGAGCGGGCGTGGGTGTTCATACTCCTGCTCAGACAAGCAAACATCGACGCCGCCATGCTGGTCATCGACGGGGAAAGCGGCGCCAGTGGAGCGGGGAGCGGGCAGGCCGGCCAGAACGGCGCGAAAACAAATGATGAAAATCCAAAAGATGCCGACGCGAGCGGCGCTGACGAGCTCCCCAGCCTGCCCCCGCTGGAACCATCGCAACCGGCCGCCGGGCAACCGCGACCCTGGTGCGTGGGCGTGCTGATCGAGAAAAACGTCTACCTGTTCGATCCGCTGCTGGGTCTGCCGATTCCCGCCCCCGACGGAGTGGCAATGGATGAATCCGGCCGGCTGACGATTCGCCCGGCCTCTTTGGCCGAAGTCCGCGCGGATGCGAAACTGCTGGAACGGATGGACGTCAGCGAATCGCGGGCGTACGGGGTGCGGTCCGCCGATTTGGCGCGCTTGGCGGTGCTGCTCGAGGCATCGCCGCAATATCTGGCATGCCGGATGAGCGCGCTCGAATCGCGTTTGGCGGGCGACCAGCGGATGGCGTTGACCGCGTCGCCCACGGCCGCCGCCCGCCGCTGGAAGGAAGCGGCGGGTCTCGACGGCGCACGGCTCTGGCTCCACCCGTATCAGACGCTGCTGGTCCGCTCCAGTTTCAATCGTCGGCAGGTCGTCGCGCGGTTGGCGGCGATGCTGCCGTTTTACGCCGCGCCCGCCGCCCCGCTCATGCGCGGCCGAATGCTCAACTTGAAAGGCCGGCTGGTCGGCGACGACGGGGCCATGAAATACTATCAGGCGGCACGACCCTCAAACGCCGAACTCATCGCGTCGTCCATCGAGATGATCGAAAAAGAGATGCTCTACCGCGGCAAGCAAGACGCCACGTACTGGTGCGGGTTGATCGTCTCCCACCGCGGCGACTACGACGCGGCCATCGACTACTTCAAAACGCGGACGCTCGAAGCGGACCCCAACGGACCCTGGACGCGCGGCGCCCGATACAATCTCGCCCGCGCTTACGAAGCCTCCGGCCAAACCGACAGGGCGATCCTGCTCTACGGACTCGACGCCGCCTCGCCCGGATACCACGGCGACCTGCTGCGGGCGAACTGGCTGCGGGAATTAACCGCGGAATCGAAAGGCGAATAATGTACACACGCTCTGCACGCCCTGCTTTTCGGAACATCCGGCCAGACACCAGAAAGGGCTGCTATAATTAAACATGGCGGCCTGTATTTTCCGCCTACATGCGATATAATCCGTTTCAAATAACCGTTCACGGGCATGGGGCTGTGCCCCCTTCGCCGAAGGATATATACGCAAATGCTTAGCTGGCGGCAGTTTACGCTCGATTCCGTTCAAGCGGCAATGTTCGCGGCCGATCGCTCGACATTCGACAGTGGTCGAGTGGTAGCCACTATCCTGCGGAACTTCGGAGAGCAATTTAGCGGCGAGATGCAAGTTCTTCCCTCGGCGACGAATCTACCTCCTGAAATCCCTCGGGTTGTGCTGCTTAGCAAAAATAATTCCCGGCAGATACAAGCCGGCCCGGCGAGATTCAACTTAATTTGGAATCGTAACGCATCCGATACCCAAGTGAATCTCGAGCAAATACTACTTCAGTGTGTTGACGTGCTGGAGTATTATGTGCGCGAGACTCGCACCCATGTTGGGCGACTGGGACTGGTTCTGAAACGTTCCTGTGCAAACGACGATCCCGCCCAGACATTGATAAGACGATTTTGCACGGAGGAAAGCCGGCATGAACCATTCAACCGCTCGGCCAACTTCGAGATTCATAATCATAAGGAATATTCACCCGCTATCCAAGGCGTGGACTACCGCATTAACAGTTGGGTGCGGTGCCAATCTGGTGCAATTGAGCCGGACGACTCTCCCGCCGTCCTGGTAATACAAGACTTGAACACGCTAGCCGCCGAGATGGAGCGGCATCGATTTGACGTCGAGCAGATTAGACGTTTCTTTTTGATGGCTTCCCGGGAAGCTGAAATCATCATGGAAAAGTATTTCCCCGAACGAGAATAATCATGCCGCACGTTATTGATGAACGCTCGGTGTACCGACCGCAACAAAATGAGATGCAATTGGACTGGGAACCCGCGCTGAGGTCGGAAGTCGAAGACGCGCGTTTGACTCCCGAACCAATTTCCCCGGAACGAATGCGAATTGCCGAGGCCAGAATTCTTTACCTCTCGCCAATTCTTCAGCAACTTTACGCATTGCGAAACGAACCGGAAGCCGACGATTACGGCCGCCTGCAACCGACGGAATCCGCTTTTGCCGCCACAATTGATATTTTGATTGATGCGGCAATTGACGCCTATCCACGTCAGATTCCCTCTGGATGCGTTTCAACTGATTCCGCAGGTGGAGTGCGCATCGAATGGGTGCGGGAAACGTCAAGCGTGCATTTAGTCGTCCCGCCGGCCGACGACGCAAATTCCTATATATATCACGAAGTCGACTCTAATTACGGCACGGAAGATGCGACACCGAAAGGTCTTTCACGTTGGCTGAAAGTCATCCCTCGGGAATCCTGAATCTTTTCCGATACGGCAAAAGATGAATCAACTACCTTGTACGGCGATCGTATTTCGGGCATTGGCACGGAAAAAATGGCTCGATAAACAAACGAACCGAATCATGCCTGCCGCGTTTATGCTTCGCCCCCAAGAACAAGGTCTGTCCGTCGATATTGCCTCCCCGCGTTCCTGCCACGCAACTTTGAGAGAGTGTTTTGGCGTGGCTTCGCTCCACGTCGGCCGGATTCGAGACCTCGGAATGGGATTGAACGTGGTTGTTGACGAGGCTCCTCATGCAAATGTCGTGGGGTTGCCCCGCCAGACGGAAGACCGAACGCTATCTGAACGCATAGCAAGCCAACTGGCTCGACAAGCCCGTTTAGTCCCTCGGGATAAATATCTCGATCCGTTGTAATCAACTATGCATGGGCGGCGGCACGGATTGGTTTCTGTAGAGTGGGACAAGCTATCGCGCAGTCCAACCAAATACGTTCATATCGGTGATTGGACTGCGCGAAAGCTTGTCCCTCCCTGCTTTCTTTGCCGGCAGCGGCGCCCTTTTTCAAACCACATTCAAAGACTCAATAGCCGCGGACGTCAATCCCGCCGCGCGTCGATCGACGGATCGGGTTTTTTCTGGGCGGCGTGCCAATACTTCCACGCCTTCTCGTCGAAATTGAAGTTGCAGCCGGTGATCCGCACCAAAGCATCGAGCACGGCTTGGTTGGGAATCAAGCGGCGGATGTATTTCGGCTTGTTGCCGACCGACAGGCCGCCGCCGCCGCGCGAGTCGAACAGTGGGTTGATGCTCCCTTCGCCGCCGCCGCCGACGATTTTGAACTTGTGCGAGGTCGTCAGCGCGTCGATCAGCGGCCCGATCGACGTCGGGTCTTTCAGCCGTCCCAGGGCAACCGCCGCCAGATTGACTTCGACGTTGTCCTTGCTTTTCAGCTTGCCGACGAAGTAGGCCGTCACGTCCGGCCGCCGCTGCTTCTCCAAGTAGTCCAGGCAGGTCAGCCGAACTTCCTCGACCGGATCGGCCACGGCGGCGATGGCCAAGGCCCGGGCCGCCTCGGGCGCGTCGATGCCGGCCAAAACCACGATGTACAATTTCCGCACCAGGGGGTCGGGGTCGTCGCGCAGACCCATCACCAGCGCCTTCGTCGCGGCCTCGTCCTTGATTTCGAGGATGTTCGTTTGCGCCTGCTGGGCGCGGTCCGAATCGAGCCAGCCGCGCCACCGCTTCAGCTTGACGAACCATTCTTTTTGCGCGTCGTGCAATTCCTGTTTCTCTTCGAGCAACTCGATTTCCTGCGGCAGCTTCCACTGGCCTTTGTAGCGCACATAGCCGCGGTCGGTCATGACTTCCTCGCGCGTCGCCCATTGCCCGTCCACCTGGCTGTAGCCGAGCGCGCGTCGGGCTTCGGCATGGTCCGGGTCAAGCTCGATTATTCGCCGTAGATGCGCCTCGCGCTGGGTCGGCAGCCGCCGCTCGCGGCACCATTCGGCCAGCTTCCATTGCTCTTCGACCGTGTCGGCGAACGTCGGGCGTATCCGCTCGTATTCCGCAATTTCCGCCCGCTGATGGCGAATCCGTTTTACTTGCTTGGCGTCGAGTTCAACGCGGACGCCGTCGGACACCTGCACGACGAAACTCCGCCGCGGCGATTCTTGCGGATTTAGCAGCTCGCCGACCACCTCGCCGCCGCCGATCAGTTCAAAAACCTCGGCCGCCGCGGTCGCGGAAAGCGTCAATACCACCAAGATGGAAGCGATTGCGGGCTTCATTACACCTTCTATGCGTTGCACGGAAAAATGTGAAACATGCTTTACGTAGATATAGGTTTGTTACACTCCCAACCAATTTCCGAAATAACCTGAGTTGGGAGTCTTACGGCATCGTAGCGCGGGCGCGAACCAAGCCCCTGTTGATAGTATACGAAACACAATCGGCTTCGGACAACGGAATTACCCGCCGAAAATCGCGGTTGCGGTGAAATGCCCCCTGCCTACCCCCCAGATTGGCCTGGAATAATCCGCACTCGATCCTATATCTTGCCGATCATGCCGAAACAAATAGTTTTTCTGCTGATACTGGGCATCGTGTTGGGAGCGGTTTATTTCTTCCTCAACTACGAAGTTCATCGGGAAGTCGCCGGCGAGCAGACCGTCGGCTGGAAGATTATCCCCAAGAAAGCGGTTCCGGCCGACGCGCCGGGCGGGGACGACCGCGTGCCCGTCGCACCACTCGGCCGGACGACCCTCCGCATCGCCACATTCCAGCTCGGCCGACTCGACGAACGGAAACTGGCCAATCGGAACGCGGCCGACGTGCTGACGCGATTCTTCGCCCGATTCGATCTGGTCGCCGTGCAGGGCGTTCGCGGGCGGAACCGCGGCGAGCTGGTCCGCCTGGTCGATCGGATCAACGCCGCCACCGGCCGCAGCTACAACTTCGCCACATGCCCCACGCAGCGCCGCGACGCACTGGAACACTACAGCGCGTTCATCTTCGATCAGGCCCGGGTCGACGTCGATCTCCGCACGGTCCGGTTCGTCGAAGATCCGCTCGATCGGTTCCGCATCAAACCGCTGGTCGGTTCGTTCCGCGTCCGCGGCCCCGATCCGGCCGAGGCATTCACCTTCACCCTGATAAACGTCGAAGTAGACGGCGACCGGGCCGAGCAGGAATTGAACCTGCTGGCCGACGCCTTCCGGGCCGTGCTCCATGACGGCCGCGGCGAGGACGACGTTATCCTGCTCGGCGAACTGAAGAGCGACGACCAGAACTTGGGCGGATTGAACGGACTGCTGGGCGTATCGCCCTTGCTCTCGAAACGATACGACGCATTCACCACCATCCGCGGCGCCCAACTGCTAGACAACATCCTCCTCGACCGCCGAGCAACCACCGAATTCACCGGAATCGTCGAGGTCATGGACCTCATCCGCGAGTTTGAACTGACCATGAACTCCGCGCTGGAAGTTTCCGAACACCTGCCCGTCTGGGCGGAATTCAGCGTCTACGAAGGCGGCCAGCCGGGGATCGCCGGTAGCCGATAAACAGAACGCTCGACGTTCAGTTGCATTGATTACTACTCCATTCAGCGGTGGGGCTGGCGGCACTCGAGTCTGTCTGCTATCTTAAGAATCCGATTGCTTTACGACCATTAGTGGGGGAGGCCAGCCTGTCGTCGGGCAGTTTTTTCTTCTTTGCACAGGTATTCACACAAGGTGCGGAGTACAATGAAAGAAGTGGAGCCGGCCAAGCGTAAGCCCGATCGACGCGGATATGAAAAAATTCCGGCCGTGGACCCAATGGATGGAAAACTTACTGAAGTATATATCTCGCATGGAAGGATGGATTTTGTAGCCGCGCGAGGAATGGGAGCTGCCAAGGATTTGGCTTGGTCTGTGCCGGAAGTGTTGCTTGCTCCGACAGCGATTTTTCAGGGTGTGCGCGAAGAAGGAGAAAAAGACTGGCTCTGTTATGTGGGAAAGCCGCGCCATAGTTATTCCAGAGACGGACAAACTTGCCCCCCCCCCGCCGCGATCGTGTGTTGTTAGTGTTCATCAACGGCGAAGGCGTTGTCTATAATCATCGTTGGGACCAATGCGACCCGGATAATTCCAACTTGCCGATAGATTACGATACACGTTTCAATAGATCGGTTTTGCCATGAATGAAAACACTTTTGCACAATTAGTTTTGGACAGAGCGACCAAGGGCAACCACTTCCGGCCTCAAGCATACTACGACCCGGACGGCGATTGCATTGAATTCTTAGCGAAGAACGAACCGTTTTATGGAGAAAGAATCGATTCGTTGGTGACGGTTTATTACAGCGAGAAAAATCACGAAGTCATTGGATCATTGATCAAAGGAGTATCAAGCTTCATTGCCGAGATGACGAAAAAAGCGCCAGGTTTCCGGATTGAAGTCCAGGACGGCCGCGTCCGTTTGGAACACATCTTTACAGCCAGATTATGGCATTCCGATCAACCGCCTCGCGACGAAGTGATACTCACCTACCAAAAGCTCCGCGACGTAGCTGAAAAAACTGAAGCGGAAGCGGCTTTGTGTTAGGCTTAGCTTTGCGAAGACAATCCCGCACATCAATATTCCAGGTTTCACTTGCACGATATCGACCGCATTTTTGAAGGCTTCCGGTTTGCCGCAAAACTCCACTCCGCACAGCGGCGAAAAATCTCCGGCGAGCCGTATCTAGCCCACCTGCTGGCGACCGCCGCCATCGTGCTCGAGCACGGCGGCGACGAGGACGAGGTCATTGCCGCGCTGTTGCACGACGCCGTCGAGGACCAGGGCGGCCGGCCGACGCTGGAGGAAATCCGCCGCCGCTTTGGCGAGCGGGTAGCCGAGATAGTCGTCGGCTGCTCAGACGCCGACCGGACGCCGAAACCGCCCTGGCGCGAGCGGAAAGAAGCGCACATTGCCAGGCTCCTCGGCGCCTCGGCATCCGTCCGGCTGGTCGCTGCTGCGGACAAGCTGCACAATGCCCAATCGCTTGCCCGCGACTATCGCCGCCACGGCCCCGCGATTTGGGAAAAGTTCCACGGCGGCCGTCAGGGCACGGCCTGGTATTACCGCGCGGTGGTCGATGCCCTAAAGCAGGCCGGCGATTCGCCCTTGAGCGGCGAACTCGATCGCGCCGTCCTGGAAATCGAAAACCTTCCGTAAGGTGCGTTTCACGCACCCTACAAACTCGATCGCGCCGTCCTGGAAATCGAAAACCTTCCGTAAGGTGCGTTTCACGCACCCTACAAACTCGATCGCGCCGTCCTGGAAATCGAAAAAATTCCTCTTGAAATTGTGCCACGCCATGTGTTAGGTTTATTCGCGTGACGCGGGTATCGGCGGCGCCCTTGCCAGGGTAGCCAAAAAAGCCCGCCGTCGGATCAATCGTCCGGCGGCGGGCTTTTTTTGCGCGCCCGGCGGTAAGCGCGCCCGCCGGACTGCCCGAAAATCACCCACGATGTCGCAAGCAACCGTATTCCTTGCGGGATTCAAACCATGATCTCACCGCATGTTGAAGCAGAAATCCGACGGCTGCTCGCGGAGACCGACTTCGGCTTCCGCGCGATTGCCGCGCTGACCGGCGTCAGTCGCGGCACGGTCGGCGCGATCAACTCGGGCAAGCGCGTCGCCCGCCCCGAACGGCGCGAGGAAGCCGAGCAGCCGAGCGGTCCGCCGCGTCGTTGTCCCGGCTGCGGCGGCATGGTGCTGATGCCCTGCCTGCTCTGCGCGGTGCGTGGAGCGAGAGCCGGCCGTCGTCGCGCGTTCCCCGCCCTCCGAAACAACGCGGCGACGGCGGTCGGCCTCGATCTGCGACCCGAACACCGGCAACGATACCTGCAAGTCAGTCATTGGCGGCGGACGCACAATGGACAACCATTTCTCGGCGCCGACGACGAATAACACCCGACGGCACGGATATTCAAGGATCAGAACGATGAAAGAGATTTTACCGGTTTCCTACAGCGACGCGCGCCGCAAGATACGCGGGGGCGACCTGCTCTTGTTCCGCCCGCGGGGATTCATTTCCCAGGCAATCGCCGTCGCCGGCCGCTCGGAGTATACCCACGCCGCGATGGCCGGCTGGTGGAACGGACGGCTGATGTGCGTCGAAATGTGCGCCCGCGGCGGCCGGGCCCGACTCCTCTCGAACGTCGTTCGCCGTTCGCCGGGCACGATCGACGTGTATCAAGCCGGATCGGGGTTGAATGCCGCCGCCGGCGCCGCGAGGTCGTTTTCACGCCGGACGGCCGTCAGGGCGATGATCGACATCACCGGCCGCCGCTACGGCTGGTTCAATCTGTTCCGCGCCGCGCTGCTCCATCTGCCGCTGTTGCGGTTCCTCGTCCAGCCCGAGCTAAACGACGCGGCCGACGACGCATGGCCGCCGTTCTGCTCGCAGGCAGTCGCCGCGGCCACCCGCGCAGGCGGCGTCGATCCGGTTCCCAACCTGGCCGACCGACTGACCGAACCGGCCGATCTCGCGCGAAGCGCGTTCTACGCCTACCAATTCACACTGATCCCGGAGAAAGAACCGTGCGAAAACTCATCGTCGAATTGACCTGGATGCTGATCGCCGCGACGTTGGCGGGCTTGGGCCTGATGATGCTGCTCGGCTGCCCGACGGCCTTCGGCTTGGAAACGAGTGAAAAGATGGGAGTCATGGGCGTTATGGGAATCATGTAATCGATGGTATTCAAAATCATCATTCCCATTAGTCTCATTCCTCCCATAAATCCCATCAGAACAAGGAGCAACCCCATGCGAAGAATTCTGTTGATTCCGATCGTTATCTGTCTGGCAACCGGGTCGGCCCTGGGGCAATGCGGTCCATCGGGTTGCCCGTTGCCGCGGCCGCGGACACCCGCGCCCGCCGCTCCCAAGCCGGCGTGGCGGTACGAGCGTCCGGCCGGCCACCGCGCGGCCGTCGTGAGGATCGCGTGCCACGACGGCGGCGCGGCATGGTCGAAAGGTTCGGGCGTGCTGGTCCGCTGGGGCGCGAGGATCGTGGTTCTCACTGCCCGGCACGTCGTCAAGGATGCGAAAACCATCCACGTCGAGTTCCACGACCGCCGGCGTTGCACTGCCGCAATTCTAAAGACCGACGCGCGATGGGACTGCGCCGTGTTGGACATCGGCGTCCAGCCCGAGGGGATTGCGCCGGCCGAGATGACGTTCGGCGCCGACGCCGCGTTGCAGCCCGGCGACCGGCTCGAATCGTGCGGCTACGGCCCCGACGGCCGGCTCGCCTGCAACAGCGGATTGTTTGGCGGCTATCGCCGTTCGGCGGCCGCTCCCGACGGGCCTGACGACTGGATGATCGTCTCCGGCCATGCCCGCCAAGGAGACAGCGGCGGGCCGGTATTCGACCTCCAGGGCCGCGTCGCCGGCATCCTCTGGGGGACCGACGGCCGCGAGGTCGTCTGCGTTCAGCCCGGCCGGATTCACGCCCTGCTCGACGCGGCGGTCGGCGAACCCTGCGCAGCGGCCGGCGAAACGAAACTCGGCAGACAGCCGCTGCTCCCCTGGCGCGGCGAGGCGGAAAAACGCGACGCCGATCTCCACGCCCGTATCGAACGGCTCATCGACCTGGCCGAACGGCAACAGGCGGCGCAAAACAGGCCGGCGGTCGATGCAAACGCATCGCCCCCGCCCAAGGCCCAAAAACCGCCGCGGACGGAAGGGCGTTCGCCGCTGCCGGCGGCCTTGTGCCTCCTGGCCGGAGCCGCCGCCGGCGCGTTCCTCTACTTCGGCGGAAACAAAATCTAACCATCATGCCCCGATAAGGAGAAATCGAATGTTCAACGACATCCCATTGGTTTGGCAATACGTAATACTGGTTGGCGTCGGGCTGGCCGCGACGCTCGTCGGCCTGTGGCTCTACAACCGGCGGGAGAAACGCCGCAAACACGCCCTCGAATTGGCCGACCTGATGAAAACCTGGGGACTCGGCTGGTTCGCCGAAGCATACGACATGTACGCCGTCGGCGACTACTCCGGCCTGGTCCATAAAGTGGCCGAGATCGTCAAAGCCGTCCGCAGCGACGAGGCGATGGTCGCCAAGCTGGGCGAGGTCGCCCGAAAAGTCGCGGCCTACTACGCCGCAAACGACCCGGCCAAGGCGCAAGAGTTGATCGCCCTGCTTCGGAATGAGGGAGTAGCCTCCCGCCTGTCATGACCCGAAACGAAACCAACGCCATCGACCGGCTCCGCGACGAGCTGCACGAATACCACGTTGATGTGCAGCGTTTGATCGAACGATGCGAGTCGTGCCGGGCCGATGTGGAGTGCATGAAGGCCGACGTATACGGCCTGCCTGGAAACAAGGACCGCGGCCCCGGCCTGCTCGGCGCGGTGGCCGAACTGCATCGCAGCCGGCGGATGACCCTGCTGGCCCTGCGCGGCGCCTGGGTGATGCTGACCGCAATGGCCGGCGCAATAGCCGCCGCCGTCTTGAAATAGTTTTCAGTTGTCAGTCTTCCGTATCCCGCCTGAAGACTGACAACTGACAACTGATAGCTGATAACTGACTTATGAAAATTCGCGATCGAATCATCGACTTTCGCCGCGTGAGAGCGGCCGACTTGCGGCCGAACCCGCGCAACTGGCGCACGCATCCCGCGGCGCAGCGGGACGCGCTGCGCGGCGTATTGGCCGAGATCGGCTACGCCGGGGCGCTGTTGGCCCGGCGTTTGCCCGACGGCGAGCTGCAATTGATCGACGGGCACCTCCGCGCCGAGACCACGCCCGACGCCGAAGTGCCCGTGCTGATCCTGGACCTCGACGATAGCGAGGCGGAAAAACTCCTGGCTGTTCTCGATCCGCTCGCGGCAATGGCCGGCTGCGACGCCGCGGCGCTGGCCGAACTGCTCGACCGCGTCGAAACCGACAGCGAAGCGGTCCGCGCGATGCTCGACGCAATGCTGCCGACCGGCGGCGAAGGATCGCCGGCCTCGGAGGGAAACATCGACCAGACGCCGTCCGACGAGCTAGACGTGCCCGAGGCGTATCAAGTCGTCGTCGAATGCGATGGCGAGGAGCAACAACGGGCGGTCTACGAACGACTGACGGCCGAGGGTTTCGCCTGCAAATTGTTGACGCTGTAAAACAAAGATGGACATTCAATTCCCATGCCGACGATCGACGTAAAAGCTGCCTGTCCGGTCTTCGATTCTTTCCGCGTGCGGCAAGTGTCGGGGATGTTCGATTTGCCGCCGTCGAAATCGGTCGTCGAGCGGTTCGCGGTGGAGACGCCCGACGGATTCCCGCACGCCGACGACTGGCGGATCGGTTTGATCGTCGGGCCGTCGGGCAGCGGCAAAAGCACAATCGCCCGGGCAATCTTCGGCGACCGGGTCTATCAGCCGCGGCGCTGGCCGGCCGATCGCGCGGTAATCGACGGATTCGGCGAGTTGCCGACGAAACAAATCACCAAGATGTTGACCGCCGTCGGTTTTTCGTCGCCGCCGAGCTGGCTGAAGCCGTACCGCGTGCTCAGCGGCGGCGAGCAGTTCCGCTGCGACCTTGCCCGCGCGCTGTTGGGGACGGGGGATTTGGGACGGGGGGTTGGTGATTGGACTGCGGAAAACGACGAACATGACAGCGATAGCGACACTGCTGGGCAAGCCAGCAGTGGCACCCGCGCTTCATATTTCCAGTCCTCGCTCCCCCGTCCCGAATCCCCCCCCCCCCCTCCCCCCACCCCCCCCCCCCCCCCCCCCCCCCCCCCCCCCCCCCGCCCCCCTCACCCAGTTCCCCCCGGCCCCCG
>Ga0123335_1002889_pt1 | contig 24797 bp, 22 predicted proteins | sample BiotimSIPDNA_2_FD_89707 | JGI IMG/M metagenome (GOLD analysis project Ga0123335, IMG submission 89707) | Anaerobic biogas reactor microbial communites from Washington, USA - Biogas_R2 time_0 SIP DNA | ecosystem: Engineered > Bioreactor > Anaerobic > Unclassified | place: Washington, USA...
CGAGGTGGCGATGAGGGAAGGCGAGATGATCTGGTATCTCGGGAAGACGTACCCGCTGCATCTGGCGCCGAAGGTGAAGGGCGGGCTGGTCTTTGAGCCTGACAAGTACTTCCTGCTGCAGTCGGATCAACAGTCGAGGGGCAAGCAGCTGCTTAAGGCACTTTATCGCAGCGAAACCAGACGGCTGGCCAGCGTGATGGTGGAATATTACGCGGCACGGAGCGGGCTCAAGCCCACCTCGGTGAGGATAAACAGCGCGAGAACAAGGTGGGGTTCCTGCTCAATGAAAGGTGGGGTTAATTTCAGTCTGCGTCTGGCAATGGTGCCGATTTCGTGTATGGAATATATTGTCGTGCATGAGTTGGCGCATTTGAGACAACATAATCATTCCTCCGCCTTTTGGGAGCTGGTGGGTTCAATATTGCCAGGCTATCAAAAAGAACGTCAATGGTTGAAACAATTCGGGTTGAGTCTGCCACTGATTGATTGAGGCGCGGCTTTTGACCGATTATTAACAAATTGCCGAAGTTGGCAAAAAGAGGGCAAGCGATTCCGCTTTTGCCCTCTTTTATTTTCGTGAAATTCCTGTTATGCTATAGCCGAAATAGAACATACGTTCTAATAAGGAGGCAGCGTAACATGCGACATAAAAACCCCACACCAACGGCTTCGACGCCACCCTCCGGGCAGGCCTGCTCAGACCGGGCAGGCTCAGGCCTTCGGGCGCTGGAAGAGGCAGAGTTGAGCCTGAGCGAATTGCTCAAACTGACACCCGTGCAGCGTGTGCAGCTCTCAGAATTGGCGCGTGAGTCGTTGGATGAGGAGATCGTTTTGCTGCGGAAAGTGCTGCGGCAGTTTGTTTCGGCGGTGAACTCAGACGAAGAAGAGGCGAAGCTTAACCGACTGGCGAAAGTGCTGGATCTATTGGGATTGACCGCTTCGCGTCTGGCGGGCGTTTTGAGGGTGAACCGCAATCTGTCGTCTGGCAGCGCGGATGACGAGCGCATCCATGCTATTTTAAGCAACCTTCAGACAGCCCTGATGGAGGATCTCGCTCAGAAGGAAGGTGAGAGGTGATCGCCACAACCAGTCTTTATAACAGCGGCGTTTTTGACTTGCCGGGTCTGGCAGCGCAGCGCGGCTTGAGCCTGACGGCGTTGCAGGCCACTTTCAATGAGCACGCTTCCGGTCAAGGCGGCGATTACCTGCGTTCGCTGCGCGAGGTAGCGCGGTTCACAGAGGCGTTCGGTTCGGTAAGGCTGCGCAGCTATCAACAGGCAGTGGCAAAAGCAGTGGTGAGCTCAGTTTTGGAGGGCAAAGGACATTCATTTGTGGTGATTTTCCCGCGGCAGTCGGGCAAGAACATGTTGCAGGCGCAATTGGAAGTGTATTTGATGGCGATGCTGGCGGAACGAGGGGCTGAGATGGTCAAATTTTCGCCAACTTATCAACCGCAAAGCCTCAACGCGATGCGGCGGTTGGAAAGCGCGCTCGAGACCAACCTGCTGACGCGCGGGCGCTGGCGCAAATCGGCGGGAAACCATTATCGCTTTGGCAGCGCGCACCTGACTTTTTTGTCGGCCGCGCCAGGCAGTAATGTGGTCGGCGCGACCGCTTCGACCCTGCTGCAGCTGGATGAGACACAGGACATTGAGATCGGAAAGTATGACAAACAGATCGCGCCGATGGCGGCTTCGACCAACGCCACGAGAGTGTTCTGGGGGACAGCCTGGACGGATCAAACGTTGTTGGCACGTGAAATGAGGACGGCGCAGGAAGCTGAAGCCAGGGATGGAGAACGACGGGTGTTTGTGTTGGGCACGGAAGCGGTGAGGGCGGAAGTGCCGGCGTATGGGCTGTTTGTGGATGACCAGGTGGCGCGGCTGGGGCGCAACCACCCGTTTGTGCGCAGCCAATTTTTCAGCGAAACGGTCAGCTTCGAGAGCGGTCTGTTCAACGCGGCGCGGCTGGGGTTGATGCTCGGCGCCCATCCAGCTTTGGAGGCGCCACAGCCCGGCAAACGGTACGCGATGCTGGTGGACCTGGCAGGGGAGGATGAGACGAGGCGTGAGAGCTCATATGGGGAAGAGGAAGCGCAGAGCGGCAGCCGGGATTCAACCGCCGTCACGATCGTCGAGGTAGACCTGGGGTTGGCGAATGAACTGATCAGCCATAAGCCGATCTATCGTGTGGTTCGCCGGGAGCTTTGGACTGGCGAACTCCAGAGCGCGCAGTATGGCCGTCTGTTGGCGCTCGTGGAACGTTGGCAGGCTGAGAGGATCGTGATCGACGCCAGCGGAATCGGCGCCGGGGTGGCTTCGTTTTTGCGCGACAAACTGGGCGAGCGGGTGATCGCGCTGACCTTCAGCGCAAAGGTAAAGTCGCGATTGGGGTGGGGCTTTTTGACGGCGATTGACACCGGCCGTTTTCAGGATTTCAGGCGCGAAGATGAAGCGGAGCCGATCAATCCGCTGGCGATGGCAATGCGTGGGGAACAGCGCAGGCTGCAGGACCTGTTCTATCGGCAACTGGCAGGGACGACCAGCGCGGTCAGTGTGGGGCCTGATCGGCTGTTGAAGTGGTCGGTGCCGGAGGGCACGCGCGACCCGGAAGGAGGCCAGCTGCACGATGACCTGGTGATGTCAGCGGCGATGGTAGCTGTTCTGGATGAACAGAATTGGGTGGTGAACGTTGAACCGGCTTTGATTCTCGCCGCGGATCCACTTGAAGAAATGAATGGAGGTTTTTAATGACGTATTTTGTGCGAAACGAGGAATTCGCCTTTGGTATCGACCTGTCGCGCTATAACGCGAGCGCGGACCTGAAGCAATTGCCTGATTTTGATTTGATCGCTGCGCATGAGCCAGAAGTCAGCTTTGTGGCCATTCGCACAGGGCAATCGTGGGGCTATAAGGATCCGACTTTCAGCCATTATTACCACGAAGCGAAGCGGATTGGGGCATGTGTTTTGCCTTATCACGTGATGTTTCCCGGCGAACCAGCTTTGAAGCAAATGGACAGTTTTTTACGCATTCTGAATGGAATCGATCTGGATGAGGTGAGGCTGGTGTTGGATGTGGAGCTGGAGCATGGGCAAACGCGGGCGATGATCACCAATACCCTGCTGACCTGTGTAGAACTGCTGGAACAGGAGTGTGGGCGGTTGCCGATCATTTATTCGCGGGCGAGCTTTATCGATCAGCATGTGCATGTGGATGACCTGCCGTGGGTGGATTGGTGGCTGGCGCAATACTATTATCGGCGTCCCTTCCCGGCTTATACGCCTGAATATCCCTGCCCGCCAAAACTGCCCAAGGGGGTGACAAGCTGGTTGATCCATCAGACCGCGGAGCGCGCGCCGGCGATTGGCGGGGTGGGAACTTATATGGATTATGACCGCTGGCACGGCAGCAAAGCGGAACTATGGGCATATTTCGGACGGATGAGTGAGGCGGGTCGATATGTCTGTCCGCTGTGCGGTCAAACCTGCGACCGTGAGCTGACACTGCCCGCTGTGAAAATGGCGGAGGTTTAGGTGGGCGACCTGTTTGACCGGCTCAAAGAGGTGTTGAAGAGGCCCAATCTGAAGCTGTTCGATGAGCGCCGTGAGATTTTGGAGGAGCAGGCGGAAAGTCGCATCAGCCTGGCGGTGGCGGAAAGTGAGAATAACCTGATGATCGGGGCGAGGTCGGCTTTTGACCTGCCGCGGGATCGGATTAGTTTTGACCGTGAAAGCGTCCTGGCGGATTGTCTGGACGCCTGGCGGCATAACCCGCTGGCGAGGCGGATCGTGGAACTGACCAGTCAGTATGTGGTCGGGGGCGGCATGTGGCCGGCTTGCGCGGATGAGCCGACTCAGGCGTTTTTGAACGCGTTTTGGGAAGATCGCCTCAACCATATGCCTGTACGGCTGATAGATATGTCGGATGAACTGGTGAGAAGCGGCAACCTGTTCCTGATGATTTCAACAGCGGCGAATGGGATGAGCTACGTGCGCCTCGTGCCGAGCGGGGATATTGAGGCGATTGAGTCGCGGACGAACGACATCGAGCAGGAAGTGGCTTATGTGATCAAGGCCGATCAGGATGGCGAAGAACGCCGCGTGGCAGCGTATGACAGCCTGATTGATGCGCAGGGGGCTCAGGGCGAGTTTGAAACGGTGATGTTGCACTACGCGATCAACCGTCCGGCTGGCGGACAGTGGGGAGAGAGCGACCTGGGGCCGGTGCTGCGCTGGTTGTCACGCTACAGCAGCTGGCTGGAAGACCGGGTAAGGCTCAATCGTTTCAGAAACGCTTTTATCTATGTGGTCAAGGCACGTTTCGCTAACGAAGCCAGCCGACAGGCGCGGCAGGCGCAGCTATTGAGCGCTCCGCCCAGCCCCGGTTCCATTTTGGTGACGGATGAAAGCGAGGAGTGGTCTGTACTCTCGCCCAGGTTGGAAGCGCTCGACGCTTCGACCGATGGGCTGGCGATTAAGAAGATGATCGCGGCCGGGGCAGGCGTGCCGCTGCACTTTCTGGCAGAGCCGGAATCTTCGACACGCACGACCGCGGAAGCGGCTGGCGGGCCGACCTTCAGGCGATTTGAACAGCGTCAGCGCTTCATGCAGTGGATGCTTGGCGATGTGTGCAGGGTGGCGGTGGCGCGACGCGCTTTGGTGGATGGCGAGGTAAACACGCGGGTGCAGATCAGCGTCAGGGCGGCGGATATTTCGAGCAAAGATAACGTCGATTTGGCGCGGGCCGGACGTGAGGTGGCGAAATTCGCGGGGGAATTGACGGCGAAGGGGCTAATCAGCGAGGAGGAATATCTGCGACTGGTGTATCGGTTCATGGATGAGCCGGCGCCGGAGGGCAGGAAGCAGGCTGCTGACGCAGGCGCGCGTTGGGAGTCAGGGAATCAGGAAGGCTCCAGCCACTGAAAAAAGATGAGTATCGGGCGATGCCTGAACAGACGTGGGGATGCGAGGGCAGGACGCGAGGAAATTTGGACAGCAGCAATTTAGAGTGGAGACGGAAAAGGAGTTGGATGACGGAACACAGACAACGGATGGCATTGGAAAGCCAGGCGGTCGGCTATGACAAATTTGAGATTTTGGCAATTACCGCGGGGGCGGCGAACGGATGGGAGTTTCAGCCGGAGGTGCTCAGGGACTCGCTGGCGCTCTGGGAAGGGGTGAACTGTTTTATTGATCACAATCTGGGGGCGCGCTCGGTGAGAGATATCGCTGGCGTGCTGCGTAAAGTCAGCTGGGATGAAGCGCAGCAGGGGATCAGGGCGGAAATTCATGCTTTTGGACCGTCGCAGGAATTGCTCAAAGAAATTGGCCGGCAGGTGTTGGAGGAGAATGGTTCGCCAGCGGTCAAAGTGGGCTTTTCGGCGGATGTTTTATTCCGCAGCAAGGGGAAGCAGGTGGAGGAGATCCTGAGAGTTTACTCGGTGGATCTGGTTTATAACCCGGCGCGGGGAGGGGTCTTTTTGAGGGCTTTGAATCAACTCGGGTTGAGTTTTGGAACACAAGGAGGATTGAGAATGCAAACATGTCAGGAACAGGAAATGGTCGAAACCGCGGTGGAGGCTCAAACAAGTGAGACGGCAGGCGCGGAACAAGTCGAACTGCAGACGCAACTGGCTGAGATGCGGCAGATGCGCGCGGAGATGAGCGGCTGGATGATGGATGTCTTGTTGGGCAACAGTCAGTTGCCCGCGCCGGTCAAAGAACGTCTGCGCAAGCAGTTCAACGGCCGCACCTTCGCGCCGGCGGAATTGAGCCTGGCGATCAGGGAGGCGAAAAGCATGCTGGCGGAGCTTGACCCGGGCAGGGTAGTGAAAGGCCCCGCGCGGATTGAAGGCATGGTGGATTCGACCGAGCGGGTTCAAGCGGCGGTGGATGACCTGTTTGGCGCGCCAAGAGAGAAACACTTGCTGAATGTGAAAGTGCCACGTCTGAGCGGGATCCGGGAGTTATATCTGTCGCTGACTGGCGACATTGACCTGCACGGTGGGTATCATCCCGAGCGGGCTCAACTGGCGACAACAGCCGATTTCAGCGGCTTGGTCAAAAACAGTCTGAACAAGCTGGTCGCCAATACCTGGGAGGAGTTGGGCAGGGCTGGTTATGACTGGTGGAAGGATATCAGCGTGCAGGAGCACTTTAACAGCCTGCATGATATCAGTGGTACGTTGATCGGTACGGTGGGCGACCTGCCGACGGTCGCGGAAGGGGCGGCATATCCGGAATTGAAAGTGGGCGACTCGCCTGAGACTGCCAGATTTACCAAGTATGGCGGGTATATTCCGCTGACGCTGGAACTGATCGATCGCGATGAAACGCGCAAGCTGCGCGCTTACGCGCGGGAGCTGGCTTCGGCGGGGATGAGAAAGATTTCGCGACTGGTGGCCAATATCTTCACCGTCAACGGCGGGACTGGCCCGACAATGATGGATGGTGGCAATTTGTTTAACCTCGAAGCGGTGACTGACTCTGGCGGACACGGGAATTTGAGTGTGCTGGCTCTGGACCAGACGAATTGGGATCTGGTCAGCGCGCGAGTCTACAAACAGCCAATGCTGGTGAAGTTGGAAGCGGGTTTGTATGGCAGCGGGCCGATGCTGGCAGTGAACCCGAAATTTTTGCTGGTTTCGCGAGCCAACCAGAAGGCGGCGATGGAAATCTGTGGCGGATCGTTTGTGAGAGAGGCGGGATATGTGTATGACAACGTGCTCAAGGGCAGTGCAGTACCGGTGGTGGTGCCGGATTGGACGGACGATAACGACTGGGCGGCAGTGTGCGACCCGCGCGTGGCGCCAGCCATTTTCGTCGGCGAGCGTTTTGGCATCGCGCCGGAGATTTTTATCGCCGGGGATGAGCTTTCACCGGCGGTGTTTACCAATGATGAGCATCGTTTAAAGGTAAGGCACTTTTTGGCGGTATGGGTGAACGATTTCAGACCGCTGCATAAGAGCAATGTGGCTTAAGCCAGGAAAGGAATGAAGATGAACAAATGGAAGTCTCTGTTGAGCTCGCGCAAATTCTGGGCAGCTGTGATTGGTCTGGTGGTAATGGTCTTGAAGATGTGGCGGCCAGATTTGCCGATTGACGCGGATGAGGTGGCGGGTTTGGTGACGGTTTTGGCGGTTTACATCCTGGGAACAGCAATTGAGGATGGGTTGAGCGCGGCCACGCGCCTGTGAGCGGATTTTTGGTCTGGGTTGGCGCCAACCCAGGCTTAACAGGAGGAAGCGATGCGGATAGATTGGACGGAAAAGGTGCTTTTAAAGCTGGTTGGCAAAGGGGCGTTGGCTTACGCGCTGCACCCTGACGGTTTATTGAGCGTGGTGGACCGCAAGGGCCAAAAACACTGGTTCAGCGCGGCGGGTTATCAACACCTGATGCCAAGCCAACTGAAGCCGCCGGCAAGCAGTCAGACACTGAGAGGTCAGGATGATCAATCTTGAAACCCTGAGCGCCAGACTGGCTAATCAGACGCTGGACCAACGCGGTCTGATCATCCCGACCGAGGCGCGCAGCGAAGCGATTGGGCAGGCTTTGGAAAAGTTGAACAGCTTTTTAGGGATGAACTACACGGTGGCGGGGGTGAATGGGGCGACAGAAAGCGCCCTGCCACTCAACGCGGTGTACGCGCTGCTGGTTGGGGCGCGTGCTTATGGCTTGAGCTATCTAAGTGTCAACCGGGCTGGGAACTTGCTTAAGCCAACCGATACGCTGGATGAAGCGGAGATGCTGCTGAGGCATTTGTGGCGTCAGTTTGACGCTGAATTGGACCGCTTGAGGCTGTTGGCGCTGCAATCAGCCGGCTCAGTTGGCTTTGGGCATTGGGAATGGGTGGAGTCGCGAGGTTTTGAGAGATGACGCGGATTGATATTGGCGAACTGGTGGAGCCCAGCACGAATTGGCTTGGGTTGAATGAAAGCAGCATGCTGGCGGGGGTGGTGAGCAGCGATTATGAACCCGCGCTTCTGCCTGGCGAGCAGGTAAGGGAGCGGATGGATATTCACCTGAGAGGCGGGCCTGAGGTAATTCGAGCGGCAATCCGCAAGTTGGAAGCGTTGGCGGAACAGGCGAACCGCTATGAAGCTTTGAGAATTGGAAACCCGGTGTTTTTACGGCTGTTGACGAGCGAGGCGGATGGATTTTGGTACGCGCGGGTGTTTCGAGCGAGCCTGAGCGGACAGGCGGGATGGTTCACCAGCCACGAATTGGGCGCGATTAGCCTGGGGCTGGCATTTGAGCGTGAGAATCATTTTGAATCTGATCCGATAACGCTGCCACTGTCGAACAGCGGAGGCGGCATGGCTGGAGGCGCATTGGCAGTTGTCAACCACAGCGATGAGACCCCGGGGCATGACAATTACGTTGATATCAATGCTACTCAGTTTGTTTCTGATCTTCCGGCGCGGATGAGCGTGAGATTGACAAATAATGGGGCGAGGCTGGGCGATGTGTGGGCGGGGGTGATGGCCTGGCCAGAAGGCAGCCCCGCCGGGATACTGTGCTTTCAGGCTGAAAGCGCCGCCCCGGGTACGGTGACATCCAACAGCTCGGCATCGGGTGGAAAAGTCTTGATGCTCAGCTGGAGCGGCAGCGGCTGGACAGCGTTGACCTCCTGGGCAATCGGCTCGGATCAGTTGAGACAGTTTGACAGACAACCGTTCATGCCAATCTTGCGCTGGCCGGGCGGGATGGGCGAAGGGGCAACACAGTTTAGGTTGGCGGTAAGTCTGGACGGCGCGGTGATTTACGAAAGCGCTCCGGTCAGCGTCCCGCCGGGGCGGGCTGGACGGCTTTGCCGCCCATGCGCTTGCCACTGGGACGCACGCCGATGCTTTTACCGCTGGCGCCTTACGCGCTGACGCTGTGGGCGCAGCGGGCAGGTAGCGGGGCGCACAGCCTGATTCTGGATGATCTGATCTTTCAGCCGCAAACAAGCGCGGTGGTCTGGCGTTCGATCAGCGGGTTGACGAACGGGGCCGCGTTGACGGATGATTCATCGACCGGATACAGCGCGACGAGCGCGAATTATCTTGAGAGTCATTCCCACCAGCGGTTGGGCGGCGCATTGGAAGTCGCGCCGGGAAAGATTAGCCGCCTGAACTTTTTTATGACCACGCCTGACGGCATGGCGCCGATCGACCTGTGTCTGTCGGTGGCGGTGAAGGTGAGAAAGCGCAGGCGCATCCTATGAGCCTGCACGCGGTAATTCTTTCGGCGCAGGATAAACCGCTGTATTGCGGGAGGGAGGTCAGGCTGGACCGCTGTTCGTGGTCAGCCTGGGGTGGCGCGGAAGCGGCAAGACTGATCTTAGAGTACGATGGGCTGACGCTGGAAGACCGTCAAAATCTGTTGGGCCTGCCGGTGGAGGTCTGTGACCGGGGCGGCCAAGCTGTGTGGTGGGGCTATGTTTCGGCTGTGGGCGGCCAGATGGCTGGGGTCCGGCAAACGCTTGACTTGGAGAGCGTGGCGAATCGAGTCTGCGCGGTGTTTAAAGACCCGAACCAGACCAATGGGTTAATCTGGACGCAGACAGCCTGGGTAGAGGATGCGCAGAGTCAGGCGAGCTATGGTGTGAAAGAGAAGGTGGCCAGGTTGGGGGTGACGAGTCTGGCTCAGGCCCAGCAGGTCAGCGCGCGCTTTTTGCGGGATAACGCCTGGCCGCTGGTGAGAGCGGAGGAAAAGTTGATAACGTTCTCGAAACAGGGCGAGAGGGGTGAGTTTCAGGGAATTGAAATCCGCTGTCGAGGATGGTTTCATACGCTTGGCTGGCGTACCTGGTTTAATCAGACAGGAGCGGCAATGACGAGCGATGCGGCGCTTGGTGAGATCTTCGCAGCATGCGGGCAGAAGCTGGGTGGATTGTACCAGGAAGCGGCGAGCGGCGTGACCATCACGCCTTTTACCCCATATCCGGTCGATGGCTTGACTGCGTTCAAAGGGTATCTGAAGCTTGGACAGGTAAATTTGAGGCCGATGCTGGCGTGGGTGACCAGCGGCCGACTGTTGAAAGTCTATGAGCAACCAGACAAGGAAAGATTAATTTGGCGGTTGACTGAAGCGGGCAGACTGGAAGACTCATTCGGCAATGAGCCACCAGAAGGCCGCACTCCGGCGGGAGAGTGGCTGGCGATTGGAAAAGCCGAACCAGTTTGGATCAATTATGCTGAATGGAGTGAAACCGACCAGAAAATGAACCTGCGGTTTTGATGCTGAGCGTGGTCATCGGGTAGAATCAGAATATCTCATCGTCAGGAGGCAACATGGCACGAGCAACGTTCACTTTTCCGGCAGGTTTCTTATGGGGAAGCGCGACCGCGTCACATCAGGTGGAAGGCAATAACACCAATAATGACTGGTATGCCTGGGAACAGATTCCCGGCAAGATCATCAACGGGGATAAATCGGGTAAGGCTTGTGACTGGTGGAACGGGCGGCGCTGGCGGGACGATTTTGACCGGGCGCACGAAACTTACCAGAACGCGCACCGCTTCTCAATCGAGTGGTCGCGGGTGCAGCCGGAGGCTGACCGCTGGGACGAAAGCGCGATCGACCGCTATCGCGAGATGCTGTTGGGTTTGAAAGAGCGCGATATGGTGTCGATGGTGACGCTGTTCCATTTTTCGAGCCCGCTGTGGTTTGTGGAAATGGGCGGTTGGGAGAATGAGGCGGCTGTGGGCTTGTTCGAGGCTTATGTGCGGCGAACGGTAAGCGCGCTGAAGGCGCACTGCAATTTGTGGGTGACAATCAATGAACCTAATGTCTACGCGGTCGGCGGATGGATGGCAGGGGGCTTCCCCCCTGGCAAGAACGATGTGAAACTGGGCATGAGGGTGTTGGCGAACCTGGCTAAAGGACACGCGGCGGCCTATCGGGCAATCCACGAATTGCAGCCAGACGCGAAGGTGGGCGTGGCGCATAACCATCGCGGGTTTGTGGCGGCTGACTATAACCCGCTGACCCGACTGGTGGTCAATAAACTCGACCAGGGATATAACCTGGTTTTCGCGGAAACCCTGAGGAGCGGCAAATTTGATGGCATATATTTGAAAGAGGATATTCCACAGGCAAAGGACACACAGGATTTCGTGGGTCTGAACTATTACACCCGCGACCTGGTGAAGTTTGACTTGATGAAGGCAAACGACCAATTCAGTCGTCGATTTTTCGCCAAAGACGCGGAGGTTTCACACACTGGTTTTATCGCCAATGACCCGGAAGGGTTCAAGCAGAGCATCAAGTGGGCGGCGGAATATGGGCTGCCTGTTTATATCACTGAGAATGGCGTGGAAGACCCGGATGACGGCTTCAGGCGGTTGTACCTGCTGGAGCATCTGCTGGCGATGTGGCATATGATTAACCACAACAAACAAGTCAAAGGGTATTTTCACTGGAGTCAGGTGGATAATTTTGAATGGGAACGCGGCTGGACGCAGCGCTTTGGCTTATGGGGGCTTGACCCGGCGACACAGCAGCGCATCAGACGCCCAAGCGTCGATCTTTACAGCGATATCTGCCGCACCAACAGCATCACTTCTGAGGCGTTCGAAAAGTGGGCGCCAGAGGTCTATTCGCGAATTTACCCGGGGCGTTCAAGCGGTTAAAGTGACACAACGCTGAGCGCGCTGGTCAATGATCGGCGCGTTTCTTGCAACGTTTTAAGCAGGAAATTTGAAGGAGTTTGTGATGGTCGCGTTTATAACTAACTTTCTTAATCAGTTTGTTCAACCACTCAGCGTGGTGGTGATTTTGATCTTTTTTGGGCTGTTTCGTGTGCGCAAAAATCCCAAAGGGGCTTTATGGCTGATCGTGATCGCCTTTTTGTTGGTTGCTTTGCTCGGCAATACGTATTTCGCGAACTTTTTGACACGTTCGCTGGAGTGGCGTAACATGCCGCCTAAGGCTGACACGAAGGCGGACGCCATTGTGGTGATGGCTGGCGGCGCACTCGCGGCGAACACGCCAAGACAGATGGTCGAGGTTGGCGAAGAGGGAGATCGGGTTTTGGCAGCCGCCAAATTATATAAGGAAGGCCGCGCGCCGATCATCATCGTGACTGGTGGGGTCAGCCCAGCCAACCAGACGCGCAACCTGCTGCTGAGCCTGGGCGTGCAGGACAAGGACATCGTCGTGCAGGATCAGGCGGAGAGCGTCAGTCAGGATGCCTTCTTGACCGCTAAAGTTTTGAAGGAGAAAGCAATTAAGACAGCTTTTCTGGTGACTTCGGCAGCACAGATGGACAGAGCGGTGTTGAGCTTTAAGGAAGAACAGTACGCGGTGATCCCGGCGCCGGTGGATTACAAGGTGACCCAGGCCTATTACGACCAGCTGATGAAGTTTGACCTGAAGCAAATTCTGCTCAACCTGATGCCAACCAGTCAGGCGTTTGAACAGAGTTCCGCGATCATGCGCGAGTATTTCGCGCTGACGTTTTATCGGATCAAATCCATTTTCTAATGGGTCGCTGACGAGAAACAGCAGCCCTGCCAAGGCAGGGCTGCTGTTATTTAAGCGCAAAGCGGGGAACCCAGCAAGGTTTTGGGACGTCTATAATCAAGACAAGTAGGAATGGAGACGTGATGAAAACAAAAACAATACTCTTTGAATTAGTGATGAGCGCTATCCTGCTGGTTAGCGCATGTCAGCCTGTTAAGGCGCCGAGCGGCCCTTATCCGATTGAGCAACCCACTGAACCAGCAATAGCCAAGCCGACAGCTCAACCATACCCGATCGTTGAGCCAATCTTGAACCAACCCGATGAAGCCAAGCAAAAGCTGGCGATGGCACAGAACGCTTTTATGATGAAGCTGTATTCGCAGCTGGTGAGTGGGGATGAGAATCTGGTTGTCTCGCCTTACAGCCTCTATCAGGCCCTGTTGATGGCTTATCTTGGGGCAGATGATGAAACCGCTCACCAAATGGAGAAGGCGCTGGCTTTGCCGCTGGAAGACGAGTTGAATCACCTGGCCATGCGCGCGCTTAACCAGCAGCTGACTCAGCCCAGTGAAGAGGAAGGCGCGTTTATCTTTAAATCAGCCAACGCGCTGTGGGCTCAGTATGACTATGATTTCTATGAAGAATACCTGGCTGACATGGAGACGCTCTATCAAACAGGTTTATTCGCGGTCGATTTCGCGAAGAGCGAAGAAGCTCGTAAGCAAATTAACGACTGGATCGCGGACAAGACTGAGAAAAAAATTATGGATCTGATCCCGAGCGGTGCGCTAAGCGAGGCTACCCGCTTGGTTTTGACCAACGCGGTCTATTTCAAAGCAGCTTGGGCGAAACAATTCATTGAAGCTCAAACGACTTCAGAAAAATTCTATACGCTGGATGGCGCAACAAAACCGGTTGAGATGATGCATCTCGAGTCCAACTTCTCTTACTATCAATCCGAGCAGGCCACGGCGATTGAACTGCCTTACGCGGGCGGGAAATTTTCAATGGTGGCGCTGATGCCAAAAGAAGGGACTTTCAGCGCTTATCAAACAGATTTGTCCATTGAAACACTAAATGAGGTTATCGCCAAGTTCAATCGCGGCAAGGTCAATCTAAGCTTCCCCAAGTTCAAGATTGAGAGCACGCTTGGGCTGACACAGACGCTGCAGAATCTTGGCATCAAGGACGCGTTTGACCCGAATCTGGCTGATTTCAGCGAGATGGCTAAGGAGAAAGGTCTGGTGATTACTGATGTGCTGCAGAAGGCAATGATCGATGTCAATGAAAAGGGCACGGAGGCTGCCGCCGCAACCGCTGTGATCGTCGGTGTGACCTCCGCGCCATTACAGGAAGACCCGACTGTGATCACCTTCGATCACCCGTTTATATTCTTTATCCGAGATCTCGAAACCAACGCGGTACTGTTTATGGGTCATTTCATCAATCCATAAGCGAATCGTGAACAATTTAAAATGACTTAAGCCTGCTTCTGGTTTTAATCAGGAGCAGGCTTTTAGTTCTATCAGCTGAGACATTTACATATCGCGGCTGAAGAGCGGAAAGTTGAGTAATTTGATCAGCCAGCTGATTGCCCTGCGGCTGAGGCTGGCCTGCATGGGCACAAAGCGCAGGGGGTAGTCGAAGGCGCCCTGTTCGAGCATGGCGCGAACTTCTTCGGGCGGCATCTTTTTTTCCTGCTCTTTGATCATGATGTTGAGGATGGCCCGGCCGATAATTGAATGTTTGAGGTCGCCGATGGGGCTATCGATCGTGAATGGCCAGACGCGGCCGGAAGGTATGGCGCCATGCCAGATGGTGAAGAAGTCTGACTGGCTGATGTCGAGCGAACCGGTTTGGGGCAGGGAGGCATAGACTGGCGCGAAGGCCAGGGCAACGCGGCTGGGTGCGACGCCGATCATCTGCGGGTTGACTTCGGCTGATAACCGGAGGTCGCGACTGGAGCCGCCAACCGAAATGCGGTAGGAAAGCGGTTCGACATTCCAGTTCTTGAGACCGACATCGTAATAGGAAAAAGCACGCTGGTTGAGGGTGAATTGAACCTGTTTTGTCTCGCCCGGGAGCAAATGGATTTTTTCGAAGCCTTTGAGTTCTTTTTCGGCGCGATAAACCTGCGAATTGATCGGGCTGACATAGAGCTGGACCACCTCAGAACCGGCAACCTGACCGGTATTGGTCACTTGAAGGTCGACTTTGACCTGATCAGTGAGAACGGTGAGAACGAGGTTTTCGTATTGAAAATCAGTATAAGAAAGCCCATGCCCAAAGGGGTAGGCCACCTCACGCCGGGCGGTGTCATACCAGCGGTAGCCTGCAAAAATGCTTTCGCGATATTGGGTGGCAGCGCGGTCGCCAAAATGATTGACCGCGGGTGTGTCCGCGAGGGTGAGCGGCCAGGTTTCGGGCAGCTTGCCGGAGGGCGAGACCTGACCGGTAAGCAGGTCGACGCTGGCGTGTCCGACTGCCTGTCCGCCCAGGTAAACGAGCAGAATGGACTTGACCTGATCACGCCAGGGCAGTTCCACCGGCGCGCCGCACATTAGCACAACCACTGTGTTGGCATTCGCCGCGGCGACACGGCTGATCAGCTCGTTGTGAGCGGCGGGCATGGACAGGTTCTTGCGGTCGAAGCCTTCGCTTTCATCTTCTGGCGGCAGGCCAGCGAAGACAACAGCCAGGTCGCTGGACTGGGCAAGAGCTTCAGATTCTTTAATCAGGTTCTCGGCGGGTTTGGGGGAGGTGAGATCGTAACCCTGTGCATAGCTCACTTTATAGCCAGCTTCCCGGAACGCTTCAAGGGGGTTGTCGAGCATGGTGGGGTTGATCTGACTGCTGCCCGCGCCCTGATAACGCGGTTGGACGGCGAATTGGCCAATGAGCGCGACGGATTGAGATGGTTTAATGGGCAGCAGACGCCCCTCATTCTTGAGCAGGACAGCGGACCTGACGGCGGCCTCGCGAGCGAGCCCATTGTGGTCAGTCTGGTTGATGATGACAGAGGTTTTGCTGCTGAGATGCTTCAAAACGAGTTCGACAACGCGTTCAGCAGCCGTGGTGAGCTGCTGTTCAGATAACAGGCCTTTTTTAACCGCTTTGAGCACAGCCTGGTCGTTGTCATCTGAAATATAGGGCATCTCAAGGTCCAGACCAGCGCTGACGCCGGCGACACGGTCACTGACCGCGCCCCAATCTGAGACGACCAAGCCCTGAAAGCCCCATTCATCGCGCAGAATATCGTTCAGCAGGCGTTTGTTTTGGCTTCCATAGACACCATTGACGCGGTTGTAACAGCACATCACAGTCCAGGGTTGAGATTTTTTGACAATTTTCTCGAAGGCGGAAAGGTAAATTTCGCGCAAGGCGCGTTCATCAATCTCGGAGTCGTTAACTAAGCGGCCGCGTTCCTGATTGTTGGCGGCGTAGTGTTTCAGGCTGGCGCCAATGCCCTGGCTTTGGATGCCATCGACCATTGCAGAACCAAGCTCGCCGGCGAGGAAAGGATCTTCACTGAAATATTCAAAGTTGCGTCCGCAGAGCGGATGGCGCTTAATGTTGACGCCGGGCCCGAGCACGACCGCCAGATTCTCCGCCTGGGCTTCTTGGGCGATCGCCTCGCCGATTTGCCTGAGCAGGTCGCGATCGAAGCTGGCAGCGGTCGCGCAGGCCGCGGGGAAGCAGGTCGCCGGTTGGCTGCCTTCCAGCTGGGCGAATTCGTCCTGAACGCGCATGACCCTCAAGCCATGTGGCCCGTCGGACATCATCACGGCAGGCAAGTTAACACGCTCAATCGCTTTGGTATGCCAAAAGTCAGCCCCGCTGCACAGGGAGGCTCTTTCGGCAAGGGTCAGTTGGGAGACGATCTGATGGGCTGTTTGGTCAGTCAGGGGCATGGGCTACCTCGTTTGGCTAAGTGGATGGATGAATGATATCACGGGCGGAGCTGATTAATGTTGATGGTCAACAAGAACAACCTGTGAACTTGGAAGTCATCCTGGCTCAGTAGTCGATAGCCGGCGCAGAAGGCTGTGCTTTAAATACCAGAACCCCGCAAGAACTCGCGGGGTTCTGTGCTGTTCATGCTTTTGTTGTTCAGCCTGCTAAATAAGCCATGCTGAGCGTGCCGGGCCCGGTGTGGGAGCCGATGACCGGGCTGACCGCTGAGCGGAATATCTCTACCGGGTGGAAGCGTTCGATGGCGATTTTTTCCATTTCAACCATACGGTCAAAAGCCAGGGCGTGGAAGGGGCCAAGCCGCACGGGCGAACGCCCATCGATGGATTTTTCGATCAGGTCGATCATACGGAGGGTGGCTTTTTTCGAAGAAATTACGCTCTCAACCAACTCAATTTTGCCATCGCGAATCTCCATGATGGGTTTGAGGTTGAGCGCAGAGCCTAACAAACGTTTGGCGGAATTGATACGTCCGCCTCTATGCAGGTATTCAAGCGTATTGACCGTGAAGTAGACGCCAATGCGCGGGTAAAGGTCTTTGACGAGCTCCTGGAGTTCGGGAAGCCTGGCGCCTTGTTCGGCCGCGCGGGCAACCTGAATGACCATCAGTGAGAGCGCCATGGAGATCAGGCGGGTGTCGATGACGACCAAATTGGGGGGATTGCCGAGCATTTCGGCGGCCTGAACGGCGGAATTGTAAGTGGCTGAGATGTCGTAGGACATGGCGAGACAGAGCACGTCCTCACCGGCTTTGACCAGCGGCTCAAAGACGTCGTGAAACTGGCCAATGGTGACCTGACTGGTGGTAGGGATGGATTTGGAGGTGGAAAGACGTTCGTAGAACTCTTCAGCTTCGATGTCGACGCCATCATAATAAGATGCGCCACCCCAATGAAGGGTGAGGGGAACAACGCGTACATTGTACTGTTTGGCAATATCTTTTGGCAGATAGGCGGAAGAATCGGTAATGATATTAACTTTTCCCATGATTACCTTTCGCGAAGAATAGTTGTAAAAACAGTATAGCATAAAGGGTGAAGAAGTTGTCAATCAACGTGTAGATGAGAAAGGTGTGGTTGTCGATTAACGAAAAAAAAGACGCAACAAAAAAAATACGAATCAGCGATCAGGAGAAATCAGCGGTCCTTTAGGGAGCGCTTGGGAAGGTTACAGCGAGGGTGGAGACCGTTTCGACTTTGGAAGCGTTGGGGGACATAAGATAGAAAGCGAATATGCCCGGCTCGGCAATCTCGGAATCTGGAAAAGCGGCGAAGGCTTGTTCACATCCGATCACCCGCCCTTTGCGATCATAGAAAGTGGCGCTGACCGAAGCGTCTCCGCTGATCTTGCCGGCTTGATAGGTGGCGACGCCATTTACGGCATACCAGCCAAAATCTTTGTCGAAACGGCTGTTGGTGATGTAAGTATCCACCATCTGCGGTAAGTCTGGCTGGGTTTTGAAGCCGGCCAGTTTCAATTCATAGCTGTCGTAGCCATCGGGCAACTCTGAGACCAGGTGAAAACAGGTTTTGGCGCCGGCAGGCACATCCGGCAGGGCTGGGTGGCCAACCGTGAAACCGACTTCGTTTCCCTTCCTGTCAAGGAGGTGCGCTTCGATATTAATATCAGTGATTCCTGAGCCATCCTGGTTTTTCACTTCACCCACGATATGCAGGAATTGGGTGTCGGCTTCACGCTCCTGATAGCTTGTAAAGTTGGAAAGGATCGAAAGCGGATCAGGCGCGCGATAGACGATGGGAAGATAGATTTTCGTTGAACCAGCTGGAACGCTTTTAGCCTGGGCGGGCGATTTGACGGCTAAGTTGCCGCGAAAGGCGGTAACGAGAATCAAAATATTGGCAACCGCCAAGACGGCATAGATAGCCCAGCGTTTGAACTTGCGCGAATCCATACTTCCTTTCCCGATAAAGTCGTCAAAAAGGAGTGGTGCAATTTGCGTGCCGCGCCGAATAAAAACACAGAGGCGCTCAAGCCTCTGTGTCAAAGGAATTACCGCTTAAGGCTCGACCCAATCAAAGGTGCGGGTGACAGCCTTCTGCCAGCCCGCGTAGAGTTTTTCACGCGTCGCGGCAGGCATCCTGGGTGTCCAGGTGTGGGCGACCGCCCAGTTGGCTTTGAGAGCGTCTGAACTGCTCCAAAAACCAGTGGCGAGACCGGCGGCGTAAGCCGCGCCGAGAGCGGTGGTTTCAGCCACTTTTGGCCGAATGACTTCCACGCCAAGAATGTCTGACTGGAACTGCATGAGAGTCTGGTTGACAACCATGCCGCCATCCACCCGGAGTGATTTAAGATCGACACCGCTGTCGAGATTCATCGCTTTAAGCACATCGCGGGTCTGATAGGCGGTGGCTTCGAGCGCGGCGCGCGCCATGTGCCCGCTGTTGATATAGCGGGTAAGACCGACAATTACGCCGCGGGCGTCACTTTTCCAGTATGGGGCATAGAGTCCGGAAAAGGCGGGAACGAAATAGATGCCGCCGCTGTCTTCAACCGTGTTGGCGAGGATGTCAATGTCGGAGGATTTGGCGATCAGTTTTAAATTGTCGCGCAGCCACTGGACGAGCGCGCCGGCGATGGCGACAGAACCTTCGAGCGCGTAAACCGCCGGATGGCCCTTGACCTGGTAGCCGAGCGTGGTGAGCAGGCCATGTTTGCTCTGGATGGGGGCTGTGCCGGTGTTCATCAACATGAAACAGCCTGTGCCATAAGTGTTTTTGGTTTCACCGGGCTCAAAACAGGTCTGACCGAACAAGGCAGCCTGTTGGTCGCCGAGAACGCCGGCGATCGGCACGCCATTCAGCTCGGGAAGCGTGCACTCGGCGTAAATTTCACTGGAAGAACGGATCTCGGGCAGCATCGTCCGGGGAATGTTGAGTTGTCGGAGCATATCAGCGTCCCAATCCAGCGTGGAGAGGTTCATGAGCATGGTGCGCGAGGCGTTGGTGACGTCGGTGAGGTGTTGGCCGTTTTGTTTGCCGCCGGTGAGGTTCCAAATCAGCCAGCTGTCGATCGTGCCGAAGAGCAATTCGCTGTTTTCAGCGCGCTGTTGTGAGCCTTCGTGGTGGTCAAGCAGCCAGCGAACCTTGGGGCCTGAGAAGTATGTGGAGAGCGGCAAACCTACTTTGGCGCGAAAGCGATCAAGCCCGCCGTCTCTGGCAAGGGCGTTGATCAGTTCATCCGTTCGCGTATCTTGCCAGACAACTGCATGGCAGAGCGGTTTGCCGGTTGATTTATCCCAGATCAGGGTGCTTTCACGCTGATTGGTGATGCCGATCGCGGCGAGATCGCTGCCATTGGCGTTGGCTTTGGCAAGCGCGGAATAAATCAATTCAACGGTGTTTTCCCAGATCTCGATGGCATCGTGTTCAACCCAACCCGGCTTGGGATAGTACTGCTGGTGTTCTTTCTGGCTGGATGAGACGATTTGACCCTGGTGGTCAAAGAGAATGCAGCGTGTGCTGGTTGTGCCCTGGTCGATGGAAAGGATGAAGCGTTTCAAGGAGACCTCCACTCAGATTGCGATTTCTTTCTCTATTTTAACATCTCTTCCGCTGTATCTTGGCTATAATTGGCGGAGCAAGGCAGCTAACAGAGGATATTTATGACAATTGTGTATGATTTTATTGTGATCGGCGGCGGAGTGGTGGGGAGCATGATCGCCCGCTGGCTCTCGCGATATGAGGGCGAGGTGTTGCTGATTGAGAAGGACGCGGATATCGGCATGGGATCAACCTGCGCGAATTCGGCGATTGTTCACGCGGGATATGACCCGCTGCCGGGGTCGCTCAAAGCGCAGATGAACGTGAGAGGCAGCGCGATGTTCGACGAGCTGTCAGCTGAGTTGGGCTTTGGCTTCGACCGCCGCGGAGATTACGTGGTGGCGATCGGCGATGAGGAGCTGCCGATGCTGGACACGCTGCTCGCGCAGGGCAAGCGCAACGCGGTGCCTGACATGCGGCTGATTAGCGGCGAAGAAATGCGCCGGCGGGAGCCTGGTATCAACCCGAAGGTTTCCGGCGCGCTGTGGGCAGCCAGCGGCGGTGTGTGTGATCCCTTTCAGATGTGTGTGGCGGCGGCTGAAAACGCGGTGATCAATGGCGCGAAAGTCATGCTTAACACAGCTTTTGAAGACTTCCTGTGGGATGGCCGGCGCATCATTGGCGTGCGCACCAATCAAGGCGAGTTCAGGTCGCGCTGGGTGATTAACGCGGCAGGGATTTACGCGGACGTGGTGATGCATAAGGCCGGCGTGAGGCCAGATTTCTTTATCACCGCGCGAAAAGGCGAATATTTTGTGTTTGACCGCGCTGAGATCAAACTGTTTAATGTGCTTTTCCCGGTGCCCACCGCCAAGGGAAAAGGCGTTCTGGTGACCAGCACGACGCATGAAAACACGATTGTTGGGCCAAACGCAAACGTGGTGCCAGATAAAGAAGACACTTCATCGACGAAAGAAGGCAGTGAGGAAATCTGGAGCGGCGCGCAAAAGCTTGTGCCGTCGCTTTCGCTGCGCTCGGTGATTGCCAGTTTTGTCGGCCTGCGCCCGACTGGCAATGGCCCAAGCCGCGACCCAATGTTGGGCTATCACAACGATTTTGTGATCGAAATCCCCAAGGAAGCGCAGGGGTTCGTCAACCTGGGCGGAATAGAATCGCCAGGCTTGACTTCGGCGCCGGCGATCGCTGAGGAGGTTGTCAGACTGCTCGCGGACGCGGGAGAACCATTGAAGGTTAAGAAAAAATGGAACCCGATCAGACCGGCGAGACCGCGTTTCGCGCACCTTTCTCATGAGGAGCGCAAGGCGTTGACAGAAAAAGACCCGAGCTACGGGCGCATCGTCTGTCGCTGTGAGAATGTGATGGAGGGGGAGATATTGGCTGAGATCCACGCGCCGATCCCGGCGCGCACGTATGACGCGATCAAGCGGCGCACCTGGTTAGGCACGGGTCGGTGTCAGGGCGGGTTTGACATGACGCGGGTTGTGGATATTCTGGCACGAGAGACGGGGGTGAGTCCCCTGGAAGTGACCAAACGCGGGAAAGGCTCAGAATATCTCTATCGTACGACTAAAGCCAGAGGGGGTGAATATGTCGCTTAAGTCAGTTTATGATGTGGTGGTCATTGGCAGCGGCCCGGGCGGGCTGGCGGCAGCCCTCGAAGCGAAGAAGGCTGGCGCTGAAGACGTCCTGATTATTGAACGCGACGTGGAGCCGGGCGGTATTCTGCTGCAGTGCATCCACAATGGTTTCGGCGGGCAGCTTCTGAAGGAAGATCTGCCGGGGCCGGGGTATGCGCAACATTTTATCAATCTGGTCAAATTGGCGGGCGTGAAGATCCTGCTCAACACGATGGTGATGGACATTACACCTGAACGGCGGATTTATCTGACCAGCAAAGATCACGGCTATATCGAGATCGAGGCAAGGGCGATCGTCTTGGCAATGGGTTGCCGCGAACGCACGCGCGCCCAGATCCGCATTCCGGGCATGCGCCCGAATGGCGTGTTTACCGCTGGGACAGCACAGCGCTGGGTGAATGTGGAAGGATACATGCCCGGCAAGGAAGTGGTCATTCTGGGATCTGGCGATATCGGCATGATTATGGCGCGGCGGCTGACCTTCGAAGGCGCGCACGTTGAGCGCGTGTTGGAATTGATGCCCTACCTGTCAGGCCTTTCGCGGAATTATGTGCAGTGCCTGCAGGATTATGACATTCCCCTGCAACTCAATCACACCGTGAAGCGGGTGTTGGGCAAAAACCGGGTTGAGGCAATTGAGTCGGTGGCAGTTGACGACCACTTCAATTTCATTCCAGGCTCTGAAGAAATGATCCCATGTGATACCCTGTTGCTGTCGGTGGGATTAATCCCGGAAAATGAACTCTCGAAAAAAGCGGGTGTGAAGCTTGACCCTGTGACCGGTGGGCCCTATGTCGATGAGACCTTCCAGACCAACGTGCCTGGAATTTTCGCCGCAGGTAACGTCGTGCATGTTTATGACCTGGTGGATTGGGTCAGCGAGGCAGGGTTTGAGGCCGGCGTTGGCGCGGCTCATTTCGCGCGCACACAGAAACAGCGTGAGACAGATTACGTAATGGTCAAAGCGGGACGAAACGTGAGATATGTCGTGCCGCATAAAATCAGCCGAAACGCGCTTGAGGCTGGTGAGGTCAAGCTGCAAATGCGGGTGACCAAGCCGATCGAGGAGCCAGTTTGGGTGGAGGTGAGCGACGGTCAAAATCAGATCACACGCCGCTCAGAGCGCTATGTGAGACCGGGCGAGATGGTGAGCGTGATGTTGAAGGCCGCGCAGGCTGCCGCGCTGGGGGCAGCGGCGGAAATCGTTGTGGACGTCTACCCGAGGTCGGAGGCATAAATGGAAAACGAACGCCAGTTTATTTGCACCGCTTGCCCAAAAGGGTGCATGCTGACAGTGACTATGGAAGGCGATGAGGTGGTAAAGATCGAGGGTTACACCTGCCGCTTGGGTAAGGATTATGCCTTCGCGGAGACCACGGATCCGCGACGGATGGTGGCGAGCACGGTGAGGGTGAGGCATGGGCTGCACCCATTGCTGCCGGTTTATACAGCATCGGCGGTGCCAAAGCCGAAGATCCGGGCAGTATTGGAGGCGATCAGGGAGGTGGAGCTGGACGCGCCGGTGAGCATGAAAGACGTGGTAATCGAGAATGTGGCTGACACAGGAATCAATGTGGTGGCCAGTCGGGACATGCCGCGGGTTGGCAGTTAAACCAGGTCAAGCCGCTGATCGGCAGGCATTTATGGCGTGGGCAAAGCCAGCATGATCGGCGCGGCTTTAGCAACCGCTGGCAGGGGCCAGATAACCTGAAAGACCAGCAGATAAGCGAGCAAGGCAAATAGGACGGAATAAAGCGTGCCGATCAGGTAATATTCGGCGAAAGCCGGATCTTTGCTGATTTTTTCATAGCGGGCGACAGACTTGGCGGTCATCAGCAGCCCAAAAGCCGCGTATTGGCTGGCCGCTGAGAAAATGACCACGAAAATGCGTTCGAGAATGCCGATCCAGGCGCCCGCGCCTGGTTTGGGTTCCGCTCGCGTTGAGGTTTGTTCAACGGGGGATGACTCAAGGTCTTTAATCCCCAGACTGAAGCGCTGAAAGAGCATTTTGAAGCTGACGTTGGCGGGCTTGCCAATCAACGCGAAGATTAACAGCCAGCGCCAGAAATCCGCTTTGAGCGCGGTAAAGGCGGGTTTGTAGACCGCTTGGGGAATGAAGGCGAAAAGCAGGGCAATAATCAGGAGGTGGAGCAGTTGATCAATGAGAAAGACCTGATCTGGCGCGGGGTTTGAGCGGCGCTCAATCAGCCATTTGATAAGATCGATCAGCAGGTGGCTGCCAACGAGGGCGAGCCAGACCCACCAGGGCAGGGCGACGAAAAGGGCGGTTAGGCCAAAGGGAAGGGCATAGAGCAGCGCGTGCAGCAGCAGCGTGGGGAGGTGACGCTTCTTTTTGTCAGCCAACGACTGCCATTGTAGATAGTAATCGCCAATGAAATGGGCAGTGAGGGCGAGCACAAGGGCGGCGCTATTGGGCATGGTGAATCCTTTCGAGGGCGGCTTCGGCTTCGGTCCTGGCGCGCAGATAAAGCTTGAGTCCGCTGCTGGCAAGGCGCTGGGAGAGCGTTGAGTCGCTGATCTGTAATCTTCGCACCAGGCAGCCCTGGTCAAATTTGTCTGTCCAGAGACCTTCCTCGAGCAGCGCCCTGAAAACTTTTATTTGGGTCAAACGCCAATTGACCGCAATCATCGCAGTAGCTTTGAGCAGTTCGTTGACTAATGACAACTCAGGTGAGGAATTTGAGGCGATGACATGAATGTTGCTTCGGCCATAATCGTTGCTGCGGCGCACAAACTGGATGGCTTCACGGGCGTTCCAGTAAGCTGGGCCATCCGCGCCGATGCTCAATTCGCGGTTGATTTTGGTTGTGATCTCGCCCAGGCCGATGCCGAAGCGCAGCCTCACAGGGTACATGGCGACACTGATTTCATCGAGGGCCTTGAACAAACCTTTGGGGAACTTGAAAAGCCCCTGAAATTCGTCTCCGAGCGTGATCGTGAAGTCGGAAGCGATCACCTGAGCGTGAACTTGATTAACCCGCTTCAGAGAAGCTGAGAGATCTGACTGGATTCGCTCGCGGTTTTTCAGCTTTCTTGAGTGGACAATGTCGGCGATGATGGCGATCATGGCTGCCTCCCGCGTTGATTATAACAAATTTAGATTTAAACCGCAATTACATTAATTTTAGAATGAAACCTAAAATGAGTTAAATTTAGATCAAAATCTAAAAAAAAATAAAAAGAACTGGATAATTA
>Ga0123335_1002893_pt1 | contig 24787 bp, 26 predicted proteins | sample BiotimSIPDNA_2_FD_89707 | JGI IMG/M metagenome (GOLD analysis project Ga0123335, IMG submission 89707) | Anaerobic biogas reactor microbial communites from Washington, USA - Biogas_R2 time_0 SIP DNA | ecosystem: Engineered > Bioreactor > Anaerobic > Unclassified | place: Washington, USA...
GCCCGCGGTGTACCGGTGCAGGTCGCCCGCGGCCGCCGATTCCCGCGCCCACGTCTCGAGCACCGGCGTGATCAGGCCCCACGCCGCCTCCAGGGCGTCGAACCGCACGAACAGCGTCTGCTCGCCCGCCATCGCATCGAGCAGCAGCCGCTCGTACGCCTCCGGCGGCTCGCCGCCGAACGCCTCGCGGTACTTGAACGACATCGTCAGCTCGCTCATGCAGAGCTTGGGACCCGGACGTTTGGCCTGGATCGTCAACGCCATGCCCTCCTCCGGCTGAACGTTGAGCACCAGCACGTTGGGCGTCAGGTCCTCCTCGCGCAGCGGCTCGAACACCGAGTGCGGCACGCTCTTGAACTCGATGGCGATCTGGCTGATCTTCTTCGCCAGACGTTTGCCGGATCGCAAATAGAACGGCACCCCGCGCCAGCGCCAGTTGTCGATCATCACCCGGGCGGCGGTGAAGGTCTCGGTCCGCGAGGCGGGATCCACGCCGTGCTCCTCGAGATAGCCGGGTACGGGCTGGCCGCCAGCTTGCCCCGCTGCGTACTGCCCGCGGACCACCCAGCGGTCGAGTTCAGCCGTCGGCCAGGGCTTGATCGACCGCAGCAGCTTGGCCGTCTCGTCCCGCAGGGGCTGGGCCTCGAATCGGATCGGCGGCTCCATCGCCACCAGGGCCAGCATCGCCAGCATGTGGTTCTGGAACATGTCGCGAAACAGGCCGGCCTTCTCGAAGTAGCCCGCGCGGTGCTCGACGCCGATCGATTCGGCGACGGTGATCTGCACGTGGTCGATGTACCGCCGGTTCCAGATCGGCTCGAACACGGCGTTGGCGAACCGGAAAATAAAGAGGTTCTGCACGGTGTCCTTGCCGAGGTAGTGGTCGATCCGGTAGATCTGCCGCTCGTCGATGAACCGGTGCATGTCGACGTTCATCTGCTGCGAACTGACCAGGTCGTAGCCGAAGGGCTTTTCCACCACCACCCGCCGCCACGGCTTGCGGCCGTGCGTCTCTTCCAGCAGTCCGACGCCGGCGAGATGCTCGACAATTTTCGTGTACAGGGCGGGCGGCACCGACAGGTAGAAGAGGCGGTTGCCGCCGCTTCGGAAGCGGGCCTCCAGCTCCTCCAGCTTCCGCCCGAGCGCGCGGTAGAGGTCGTCTTCGGCGTACTTGCCCACCACGTAGAAGCAGCGGTCCAGGAACTGCTCGGCCCGCTGCCGGTTGCCCGCCTTCTTCGCCAGCGTCTCGACGAACGACCGGCGAAACTCGTCATCCGACAGCGGCGTGCGTCCGCAGCCGACGACGAAGAAGTCCTCGCCGATCAGCCCCTTCTGGTGCAACGAGAACAGCGACGGGATCAGCTTGCGGCTGGTTAGATCGCCCGAAGCCCCGAAAATCACCAGCCCGCAAGGGTCCGGAAGGGTCTCGATGCAGTAGAGGTCCCTGACTGTCACCGATGTTTCGTCAACCGCCATCGCGCACCTCGCCGCTGCGGCGTAAGGGATCGCCGCTAGACCTCGATCGTCTTCATCTCCCGGATCAACTGGGTCACGTGGCTCATCTCCTCGCGGATGATCCGGTCGACCTTTTCGCGTCCGAATTCCGGCGGCACCACCTCGATGATGCCGAGGTAGAACGCGATCGAGTCCTTCTCCGCGTCAAGGGCGATCGCGAAGATGGCATCGAGACTGTCGGCGTTCTTGAGCCGCTGGGCCGGGTTGGCTGAGGGATCGAACACGTGGCGGTCGGCCATCGCCCGTAGGTACTGCGCCGATTCGCCCTGCGGATCGATCGCCTCGAAACCGGACGATGCCTGGAGTTGGGCCCGCATCTGCGCGAAGACGGCTTGGTGCTGTTGCTCGAAGTCCACCAGATGTTTGAGCAGGGCTTTGGCCTTCGGCCGGTCCGCCCGCTCAGCGGCCTGGCGGTAGAACTCGGCGCCGTTGCGCTCGATCCGTTCGGCGATCTGCAGGATCTCATCCGCGTTGAATGTTTCCGCCATGGTCGGTCCTCCACGTTGATTGGCGCCGGCATCCGGGATTCGCCCGGATGCCGGCTTTGGTCGTTGTCAGTCTTCCCGTTCGCCGAGGCGGTGGTCCAGCATGATCAGGCCGTTGCCCGAGTCGCCGATGCGTTCGAGGGTCTGGACGATCTTGGAGGCGTTGGCCTCTTCCTCGACCTGCTCGGTGACGAACCACTGGAGCATGATGCCGGCTGGGTAGTCGTTCTCCTCGCCCGCGAGTTTGACCAGGCTGTGGATCAGCGAGGTCACCTTCTGCTCGTGCTTGTAGGCCTCCTTGAAGGCTTCCAGGGGCGATTTCCAGTCCTGCTTGGGCTTGGCGACCTCGGGGACCAAGGCCCGTCCGTCGCGCTCGACGATGTGGTCGAACAGCTTCATCGCGTGTTCTTCCTCTTCCTTGGCCTGGATTCGCATCCATTTGGCCATGCCGTCGAGGCCCGCGGCGTGAAAGCACGCAGCCATCGACAGGTACAGGTAGGCGGAGTCCAACTCGGCCTTGATCTGATCATTGAGTGCCTTTTCCATTCTCTTGCCGATCATGCTTGATTCCTCCAGATTCCATGAACGTTACAGTACGCCACAACCGTCACATCGCCCGAAGCGGCGGGGAGTTCAAGCTCCGGCCGCTGCCCGGGCGCCAAGAACCTGCGAAAGACATCCGTGTCGGTGCGGACCTCAATCCATTCGATCTGATGCTTGTCTTCCATCGGATGGGGTTCGCAGCCCACCGTCACCCGCAAGGCGTCCGCGGTCCGTTCGACCACCGGCTCGTGCATGGCCCGTCTGGACTCGGCGGTGCTCTGGGCCAGCCGCAGCATCGGCCGGCCACAGCAGATCAACTGGCCGACGCCCGCGTGCAGAACCTCCACCACGTTGCCGCAGAGCGGACAGCGATACACGGCCAGCCGTTCGGTCAAACCTCGACCCCCATCACAGCGTCTAGATCAGCTTTTTCGCCGCGTCCAGCACCTCGTCGTAGTCCGGCTCGTTGGTCGTCTCCTCGACGAGCTGGCGGTAGCGCAACACGCCGTCGCGGTCGACCACGAACACCGCGCGGGCCAGCAGGCGCAGCTCCTGGATCAGCACGCCGTAGTTCATGCCGAACTCGGCGTCCCGATGGTCGGAAACCGCGACCACCTCCCTGATGTCGTGCTCGTCGCACCAGCGTTTCTGGGCGAACGGCAGGTCCATGCTGATGGCCAGGGCCTTGACGCCCTCGCCCATGTCGCGGACCTCGTCGTTGAACCGCCGCGTTTCGAGGCTGCAGACCGGCGTGTCCAGCGACGGCACCGCGACCAGAATGCAGACGCTGCCGCGGTACTGCGAGAGCTTGACCGGACTCAGGTCGTTGGCGACGGCGACGAAATCCGGGGCCGTCTGGCCCACCGTCACCTCGTTGCCCACCAGCGTCAGCGGCTGGCCCTTGAACCGCACGTGATTGGTTGTGGTAACCATGATTCCTCCCTTTTTTGGTTCACCCCTGTTTTCGTGCCCACCCGGCAAGTTATCCATGAGGATACCAAAGCCGGTGCAGCGGGCAAGGGCAAAATCCCGGTCCGGGGACGTCGAGGCATTCCCGGACCGGACTCGCCGACTTCTCAAAGCCTTGTCCTACCAATTCTCCGCCAGGACCTCGAAGTGGGCCTGGGGATGGGCACAGGCGGCGCAGGCGACGGGGGCTTCGACGCCCTCGTGCAGGTAGCCGCAGTTCCGGCATCGCCAGACCGTGGGCTTTTCCTTCTTGAAGACGGTGCCCGCCTCGACGTTCTTGAGCAGGTCCAGGTAACGTTTTTCGTGCTGTTTTTCGGCCACCGAGACGGCTTTGAGGACCGTGGCGACGTCCTTGAAGCCTTCCTGCTCGGCGATTTTGGCGTATTCGGGGTACATGTCGGTCCATTCCTCGTTTTCGCCGGCGGCGGCGGCTTTGAGGTTCTCAGCCGTGGTGCCGATCTTGCCAGCGGGGAAGGTCGCCTGGATTGTCAGGTCGCCGCCTTCAAGGAACTTGAAGAACCGTTTGGCGTGTTCCTTTTCCTGGTTGGCCGTTTCTTCGAAGATATCGGCGATCTGAACGAAGCCGTCCTTGCGGGCCTGGCCGGCGTAATACGTGTAGCGGTTCCTCGCCTGCGATTCGCCGGCGAACGCCGTCAGCAGATTGGCTTCGGTCCTGGTGCCACTGAGCCGTCCCATCATGTCCTCCTTCAACTTCGGTCGTGATACAGAAACAGTATGCGATCCAAAGCGGTTAACACTCCCGCTCGATCTGACTTTTCTGGCATTCGGGGCAAATCCCCGTGACCTCCAGGTTGTGGCCGAGGATTTGGTAGTCGCTCCGCTCGGCCAGCACCCGGCGGATCTGGTCCGAGGGGCCGACGCCCAGATCGTCCACCCGGCCGCAGCGGATGCAATGTACGTGGTAGTGGACCTGGGCCGTCCCATCGTACCGTCGCCGGCCGGGCATCTCCAGCCGCTGGATCATTTTGGTTGAGGCCAGGGCCTCGAGGCTGCGATAGACGGTGGCCAGACTGATCCGCGGCAGGCGCTTTCGCACCTCGACGAAGACATCTTCGACCGTCGGATGGTCCGTCCTCCCGCAGACCACCTCGAGGATGATCCGCCGCTGTTTGGTCATCCGAATGTCGTTGGGACACTTCGGCATATCATTTGTGATTATGTTTCAAAACCCTATATAATCAACCGAATTTCCATTGTAAGCATTCAAGGCTCAAGACACAAATAATAATAGTTATTATTATCATTATAAGATAGGAAGGTCAATAGGATTTTCGGAATATCTACATCAAGACAATTTGATGCCAGGGCGTCTGTAGTCGCAGGAGGCGTCTCTTTGAAGCTTCCACGGACGGCGGCAGGAAGCGAGGCACGGGTTGACTCAGGCTGCAGGAACTGATCGGGTCGATTCCAAGGGTTGCGGCAGAGGGGTTCGCCCAGTGCGTCAGTTCCGGGGGTCGATCAGAGATAGCAGAGGGATCGGCGATGCGGCTAACGCGATTGCTCACCTGGCTGCTGGTGTCCTGCGCAGTGACCGGGTTTGTTGAAGCAAGTCAGACCTGCTGGGACAGAGCTACTGGAGACTGGTCCAACGGGTCGAACTGGACGGCGGGGGAGCCCACCGGCGAGCTCGAGGCCCACGTGGACAATGGCGGCACGGTGACGGTGTCGAATGCCGGTGAGGTGTGTTGGGGGTTGTATGCGGGCGAGACGGCTTGGAATACGGGAAATCTCCTGATGACCGGAGGGACGTTGGAGGCCAACTATGAGTACATCGGCATTTCAGGGGCAAGCGAGTTTGGCCAGTCCGGAGGGGTGAATACGGTTGCGGAACGGCTGTATCTGGGTTTCCACGGTTCGGGTTCCGGCAGCTATACGATGGTAGGAAGCGGCGAACTCCACGTCGGCCACCTCTATCTGGGCCTCGACGGGACCGGGAGCATGGAGCAGAGCGATGGCGTCGTCGCGTTGGCGATCCGCTACGACGAGACACTCCTGAGCGGTCCGGTTCACGCATACGGCTACATGTACGGTGCGTGGATGGACCTTACGGCGGACGTTGACTATAGCCATCACATCGTGACCACAAGTGGCGTTCGGGAGTTTTCATGCCTTGCCCTCTCGCCGGTTTCCGGGTACACGTTGACCGTCGCGGTGGAGGGTGAAGGCGAGGTCACGCCCAACGGCGGGGTGTATGCACCCGGCGTGGAAGCCGGTTTGGCGGCCACGGCGGCCAGCGGTTGGACGTTCGTCCGATGGGATGGCGACGCATCCGGCAGCAGTCCGGCGGTCACGGTGGACATGACATCGGACAAGAGCGTGACGGCGGTCTTCGAGCGCAGCGTGTCGCCGCAGCACGCGCTGACGGTAAACGTGGTCGGAGAAGGAACGGTGAGGCCCGACGGCGGATCGTTCGATGAGGGGACGTCGGTGGCCCTGGAGGCCGAGGCGGCGGATGGCTGGGTCTTCGTCGGCTGGTCCGGCGACCTGTCGGGCGTCCAGAATCCGGCGCAATTGTCGATGGACGGCGACAAGACCATCACGGCGACCTTCGAGCAGGCGCATATCGATTGCCGGTTGACCATTAACGTACAAGGGCAAGGGCATGTGCTGCCGGAAGAGCGGGTTTTTTCCAGAGGGTCCGAGGTCACGCTGACCGCGGTTCCGGCTGAGGGATGGCATTTCGTGCGGTGGCAGGGCGAGATCAACGCCAAAGAGGCCAGCGTGACGATCACACTCGACCGGGACATGACGACGGCCGTCGTCTTTGAGGAGGATTTGGATCAGTGCGTTCTGACCGTGGAAGTACTCGGCGACGGCGGGTACGTTGTTTCGGAGAACGCCACGTTCATTCGTGGGACGATGGCCACCGTCATCGCCTATCCATGGCAGGGGTATGGCGTCAAGTCGTGGACCGGCACGGACGACGACCAGACGACAGCCGGGAGCATCGAGGTCCGGATGAACGACGACCGCCACGTCACCGTTGAGTTTGAGATCATTCAGGAGAACAACAGTCCGGCGCCGGTTGATCCCAACAACGAGACGAACCCGATCTCGCCGGCCGGCGGATGCGCTCTGGTCGCGGCAACGTACGATACTCCGCTGGTTTCATGTCTGCCGGTGCTTCGCGATTTCAGGGACCGGTACCTCGCCGCCAATGTTGCCGGAAGGACGGTCATCGCGGCCTACTACCGCGTTTCACCCACCCTTGCGAAGGCGGTCCGACGCGATCCATTCTGCCGAACCATCGTTCGGATGGCGATTCCACCGGTGGCCGCAGTGATCCGTGACCTGATGCATCCTGCCGGTCCATCTGTTGAAGGTTTGGAGTTGAGCCGGACGGAACTGGGGCATTCCACTGCTTCGGTTCGTCAGCCGATGTGATCCTTCCAGAACCGATCGGAAGAGCGGAGTATCCCCAATGGCGGCTCCTTGAGCCGTTTTGGGTCTCACGGCCTTTTGGGGCTGCCCCCCCTTCTTCCGCTGAACCGCCTTTTCTTCTGTCTCGTTCGATGGTACGATGCCTTCAAGAGACGAAAAGAAGGCCGATCAGCGAATGACCGGCCTTTGCGATTCTAAACGTGTGGGAGGCGTTCTTCTTGCTTGGCGGCTTAAGACGCCTTTCACACGTTTTTTGCGAACTTGAATCTGGGATCAGCACTTTCGCCGCAGGGCCAAGCCGCCCAGCGCCAGCAAGCTCAGCGTGATTGGTTCGGGAACCTGGGTGATGACCGCATCCACCTGAGTGATGGAGAAGCCGCCGTCCCAATCGCCGCTGCCCGCGACGGGGATCGCCAGCAGGTCCACGGTGCTTCCGGCCGAGAGCTGCACGCTCAGACCGTCGTAGGCGGCTGCCGGATCGGCACTGTTGACCCGCTTGGACATCACGCTGGTTCCACCGACCAGCACCTGCAGATCGGTGCTGATTTCTCCGGTGGAGGCCTTGAGGAAGTCAACGTCGATGTCGTACAGACCGGCTTCGGGAGCGGTGAACCGGATGGCGGTCACTCGTCCGCCGGCGGCGCCGCCGGAGGGGGTCATCATGTGGGTCTTGCCGGCGAACCACCGCATTCCATTGGGCCAGGTTTGGTTGCCCAGGTCATAGGCATTGGTGTTTTTCGCGATGTTGCCGTAGGGATCCGTTTCACCGTCTTTGGACCAGACGTTAAGCCCTGTGGTATCTCCGGTCAGGAAGAGGGGGACGTTGTAGAGGGCTGTGTCGCCGCCTACGACATAGCCGCAGCTCCAGACACCGTTGGGATTGGTTCCAAATCCCATGTCGGTGTTCACGTCGAACGCCCCGGCAGATGCGCATGCCGTCAGGCAAAGCAGCAGTCCGGCCATCCAACACGTCTGTTTCATACAGACCCTCCTTTGCTTTTACATTGGAGACACTATTTCCTCGGCAGACCATCTGCCGAATGACACGAATCCGAGGAAATCGACTGCTCGACCTTCTGGCCAGGCTCCAGCCAGACCTCCGGGACCCTGTAGAGCGAGGAGGCGGACGGCTGGCGAAGCTGCTGCAGAAGGTCGTAGACCGACAGGTGATGTTTCATGGCGTCGGTCGTGTGTTTCTGGATCCACCGGGCGGCCTCCTCGGGGTCATGATGCTCCAGGGCCCGAAGGATGCGGTGGTGGAAGAGGCAATCGCGGGCGATCTGCCGCAGATGATTCTGGCCGGGCAGGATCGCCCGTGTCTGGAGCACCTGGGTGACCAGATGAAGGTCGCTGACGAGCTTGGCCATCTGCCTGTTCCGCGAGGCCCGGATCACTCCGAGGTGGAAGAGGATGTTGAGCTGGAACGCCTGCCGGATGCTCTCGCCCAAAAGGGCTCCCGCCTCAGGGGTCTGGTTGTCCGTCAAGGAACTCCGATAGGAACGAAGCGAGCGGCGGTGTTCATCCAGGTTCTGCCGAAGCGAGGCAAGCTCTTTGTCCGTGATCTTCTCGGCCGCCAGTTTGGCCGCCCCCGTTTCGAGCACGATTCGCAGTTCGAATTTTTCCCGCAGTTCTTCGCGGGTCAGCATCTTGAGCCGAACGCCCTGATTGTTCACCGTTTCAATCAGCCCTTCGCTCTCGAGTTGGATCAGCGCCTCGCGGACGGGTGTGTAGCTCATCCCCACCCGCTGAGCAATCTTTCGTTTAGATAGAAAAGGAACGTCATTCCAATGTCCCTGGGCCAACTCCTGACGGATATGCGTATAAGCTTTTTCTTTTAAGCTACTTACCATGTTTTGCTCTCATCGCTACCCTTGGATGCTTCGGTACACCGAGTGGTATACCACTAAAATAACAGGAAGTGCGTCAAAAATAAAGGGCAAAACCGCTTGCGATCGGTTGTTTTGGGTAGTGATGTCGTGCAACGGCCCGGTTCCGGAGAAGAAGGTGCAGTTTTAATCTTGCGTTCGGGTGCAAAAGGTGATATACTACGGTCGTTCTAGCGATATATCACCTGATGTGTATATCTGGAACCCATGTCTTCCCAGATCGGCAGGGAGAGAAGCGAACGATGACGGCTAATCTGAAGTCACAGGCTTACAACCACATCCGCGCTCAGATGATTACCGGCGAGCTGGCGGAGGGCGGCTTCTTTTCACCTCGCCAGATCGCCAAGACGATCGGGATGAGCTATACGCCTGTTCGGGAGGCGGTGATCCAGTTGGAGACCGAGGGGCTGTTGGAGAAGGTGGGGAACCGGGGCGTTCGGATGCGGCATTTGGCCCCGGAGGAACTGGCCACCGTTTTTGAGCTCCGGCTGGTCATGGAGACCGGGGCTGCGGAGATCGCCGCGGAGAAGATAACCGATCGGGAGATCGGTTGCCTCAAAGACAATATCCGGCGGCACTTGTCGGTGTTGAAGGACCTTCGCGAGCAGGGCCGCCGGAGACAGGTGACGGAGGACTCGTACAACCAAGCGGACGATCGGATCCTGGTGCTGAACATGGAGTTCCACCTGACCATCCTGAACGCGACCCGCAACACGGCGTTGATCAAGAACATCGGCGATTTGCGGATCCTGACGCGGGTGGTCAATACGCGGGTGCATTTTCCGGGCCAGGACTATCTGGATCAGTACCTGCGGGATTTCCGGTTTCATTTCCGGATTTACCAGGCGTTTTGCCGGCGCAGCGCGGATGGGGCGCGGGAATGGGTGAAACGCCATCTGCGAAACGCCTTTGAGTACAATCTGGCGATTCATCGGGCGATTGAAAGCACCATGTCGAGCGAGAAGCGGGCGAGGCTTCTGTATCCGGAGTCGCTGCTGGAGTCGATGCGGCAGATTGAGAGCCGGCTGTCGGAGCCGAACCGGTCCGGGAATTCCTGATGGATGGTCCATCAGTGTTTTTTGAAAGGAGCGAGCTATGCTAAAGTACATGGGAGGTGTGGCGCTCGCCCTGATGCTGGGCCTGGCAGGTCCGGCATCGGCGGTGGAGAGCTGGAGCCTGGCGGACGACTTTTCGACGTCCAACGGGAATCCGAACGGAGCATGGACGTATGGGTGGTATCGCGCCGGGACGGCCGAATTCAGCCTGTATGCCACGCCCGTGAGCGGAACGCAAAGCGGATCGAATTACGTGGATTGGGAGCAATCCACGGGCGGCGGACAGTGGCAGGGTTTTGTCCTGAAGAACCTGGGGCCGAACCCGATGACCGAGTGGGGTTACTACGAACCCGAACAGGTCATCCTGCATCCGGGCATCACGACCGCTGAGGACGGTTCCGGCGCCGAGATCGGCCATACCGCCACCGCACGGTGGACGGCCCCGGAGGCGATGACGGTGGACGTCAGCGCTCTGTTTACCGGTCAGGTTCCAAGCGGCACCACGACCTTCTGTTACGTCATCAAGAACTACGGTGCGATTGCGACGGGTCCGATCGATGGGTTCTATGGCAGTGCGGCGAATGGTTACGCCGATCGCTCGGGAACCAGTTTCATGAGTTACTCGGGACAGTTCACGCTGGAGGCGGGTGACTTCATTGACTTCGCCGTCGATTTTGACACCAATCCATACGACGGCATCGCCGGGACTCACATTTCCGATTCGACCGGCCTGGCGGTGACGATCACGGAGGTTCCGGAGCCGGCGACGCTCGGGCTGCTAATGCTCGGCGGATGGCTGCTTCGCCGGAGAAGCTGATTGAGTCGGGGCAACGCCGAATAGCGGCGTGAAAAGAACGTGTGAAAGGTGTGCCGTGAGTGAGTCGAAGAGCTACACCTTCCACACGTTTCTTTTTTTATTTTACCCAAAGGCCAGGCAAACGGAAAGAAAACTCCGCGCCCCATCCAGCGGGTGAGGGGGCAACGGGAAAAGGGGACATTCTACTTTTTGGCGGTACCGCTTTATCTTGCCGGCAGGGACACGGTTGCCAAAAAGTAGAATGTCCCCTTTTTCATCCGGTTCAGCAGGGAGGGGGTCAGGACGCGTAGCTGCGAATGTGTTTTCGGATGGCGCGGTCGGCCTCTTCGGGGTCGCCTTTTTCCAGGGCCTCGACCACGGTCATGTGACGGAGGGGGGCGTTTGGAGTATCCTCGTCGAAGCTGTCGCGGTCCCAGGCGTTCATCGAGAGCAGGCAGATGGTCGCGATCTGGTTGTACCGTTCTTCGAGGATCGCGCAGTCGGCGAGTTCAAAGAGCTTGCGGTGAAACTCATAGTCCATGTATCCGGCGTCCTGGAGCTTTCCTTCCTGGACGAGTTTGCGGATCCGCAGGGCGAGCTGGCGGAGCTTGTCGATTTTGGCGGCGTTGTTTTCGCGGGCGAGGATTCGGGCGGCTTGGACTTCCAGTCCTTCGCGGACGACGTTGGCCTGGCGGACCTGGCCGGCGCTGAGCTTGTTGAGGCCGATGCCCCGCTGGGGGCTGACCTTGAGGATTCCTTCCTGTTCGAGGCGTTTGATCGCGCCGAAGACGGGGACGACCGACATGCGGAAGTGTTTGGCCAACTCGCGGATGGACCAGGGTTTATCGTCGCTGAACTGGGCCGTTGGCGAACGGCCGCCGGCCCGGTGGGGTCCGCTTTCCGGCGGCCATCTTACGCCGCGGGAGAGGGGAACACAAGGCAAGTCTGGTTTGCGGGAAAGGGCGATCAGGAACGAAGCGCAGGCGGTTCGCCGCGGCAGGTCGCTGCGAGGGCCGCTGCGATGGTTCTTTCCTGGAAGGGAGACGGCACATGGCAAAGATCCGGGTGGCGGCGATGGTCGTTCTGGCGGCGGCGGCGAGCGTATCGGCGGCGGTCAACGTCGCGCCGAGCGCGACGGCGACGGCGAGCAGCGCGTACGGGCCTGGGTACACGGCCGAGGGCGTCAATGACGGGGTGGCGGCATGGCAGCCGGGCAACGCGTGGTGCTCGGGCGAGACGGCTGAGCCGCACTGGGTGCAACTGACCTGGGCGGACCCGGTGCTGATCGGCGAGGTGACGGTCGATCACATCGGAGCGGGGAATTCGGCGTATGCCGCGTTGAACACGGCTGACTATCTGGTTCAGACCTGGGACGGGTCGGACTGGATTACGAACGCGTCGGTCATCGGGAACACAGCCAATACCACGGTATCGATTTTTGACGCGGTGACGACCACCCAGTTGCGGCTGTACGTGACCAAGGCCGCCCAGATGGACGGCGGCGACTACGACATGGCTCGAATTCTTGAGATCGGCGCCGCGGTTCCGGAGCCGATGACGGTTGCCCTGCTGGGTCTCGGCGGGCTGCTTGTTCGCAGAAGGACTTGATCGGGAAGAACCCGCAGTCACCCCAGAGCAACACATCGAAAATTGCCTGAACCAGGAAGAGGTCCTGATTTGCCAGGGCCCCTTCCTTTTTTTCGTTCGCTCCCAGACATCTTGTGACGGCCGCCCGGGCGTCTCCAGTCGCCGGATTATTCCGGCTGGGATTCCTTTCTGGCAACGGCAAGGCTGCCAAAAAAGTAGAATGTCCCCTATACAGTTCCACTTTACAGCGGCAACCGCGATGGTATGATATCCGTGTCTTTTGTGGGCAGTTCGGATGGCAGAGCGGCGGATTTGTGGATATCAGAAAGTCCTCGGTTGGGAGTCTAGGCATGGCAAGGCTTCGGTCGCAGGGAATGGTGTCTTGGTCCGCAACGGTGGCAGTGGGTTTGGCGTTGGTTGTCGGCTTTGTCGGCTGTTCCGCGCCGGTGGAGCAGAATCAGTCTCCGACGGTGAGTGCGGGGGCGGATCAGACGATTGCGCTGCCGACGAACCAGGTGGACCTGGACGCCACCGTCACGGACGACGGCCTTCCGAATCCTCCCGGAGCGGTGACCGTCACCTGGTCGAAGCAGAGCGGCGAGGGAACGGTGACGTTCGGCGACGCCCACGCGGCGGACACGACGGCGACGTTTAGCGCGGCGCGCGTCTACGTGCTGAAGCTGTCGGCCGACGACGGTGCTGAGACCGCGGATGATACGGTGGAGATTACGGTGAACTCCGCGCCGGCGGCGGGACTGACGATTCCGGCTGCGGGCGGCGAGGTCGACGCCGCCGACGGCGATGTCACGTTGACGGCGCCGGCGGGGGCCGTCGCCGAGGACACCGAGATTAGCGTTCAGGAAGAGAGCGACCCGCCGGACGATCCGGCCTACGTACCGGGCACGGCTTTCGCCTTCGGTCTGGACGGAACGGCATTCCAGCAGCCGGTCGCTCTGACCATCGCGTATGACCCGAATGCGATCCCGTCAGAGGTTTCGGAGGAGTCGTTGAAGTTGGCCAAAGCGGTCTCCGGGGCATGGGAGGCAGTGGCCGGTTCGAGCGTGGATACGACGGCCAAGACGGTTACCGGCAACATCAACGGCTTCAGCGTGTACGGCATCATCGGTTCGACTGAACCGACAACGACAACGATGAGACTCATCGCGGCGGGCGAGTTTTCGACGTTTGCCGTCAGCGCGCTGGATGGGCGTCTCTGGTCGTGGGGGCGAAACGTGTACGGCATGCTGGGCGACGGGACGGACGATGATCGCAAATCGCCTGTCAAGGTCGCCTCGCCGACCGGGTTCACGGCGATCGTCGGAGGAACGGGCTCTACCTGGGCCCTTATCGGCTCGACTGTATATTACAGCGGAGTCGGTTGGCGGTACGAGACGAATCCTCTGGCGGAGAGTCACGGTTTCGTCATATTTCCGGGTCTGCCGGCGATCGAGCACCTTGGCATGCCGTACATGATCGATGGGGATAAGCAGGTCTGGCAGCCGGAGGAGCTCTACATCGACAGCGAGACCGGCTGGGAGGGGACGGGAGAGCCAGGACCGGTTCCGTTCACCGCGAACAAGATGTTCATCGGGATCGTTCGCTGCCCGCCGTACGACGACTACGCGATCCGGGATGATGGGACGGTCTGGAGGTGGCACTACTACGAAAACGATGTTAACAGGGATTACCACTTTGAAGAGCAGCAGGTAAACACGCTGACGCAGGTCAAGGCCATCGAGCAGGGCTGGCTGAGGGAAGGCAATCCGGCCACGCTGGTGATCCTTGAGGATGAGAACGGGGACGACGTGGTCTGGGGCTGGGGCGGCAACGCCAATGGCCAACTCGGCAACGGCGAAGACCATATCGCGTACAACTCGTACAGCCCGGTGCGGTGCATGGGGAGCCTGACGGGCGTCAAGGCGGTTGCCTGCGGAAAGTCCCATTCCCTGGTCCTCCTGAACAACGGGGACCTCTACGCAGCCGGCTGGAATCACTGGGGCCAATTGGGCGATGGGACGGAGGAGGACCGGAACACTCCCGTCAAGGTCATGTCAGGCGTTGAGGCGATCGCGGCGGGCAGTTCACACAGCATCGCCCTCAAGGACGATGGAACCGTCTGGACGTGGGGCCACAACTACTACGGGCAGCTTGGGCTCGGCAAGAATCCGCAGGATGGCGACGAGTGGTGGTCGGTGGCGACCCCAACCCAGGTTGTTTTTCCGTCTTCCGAGCCGACTCCATAACGGCTGGGCCCTGACCTGGCCTTGGGAAATCACGACGCCGTCGGTACTGGCCTTCGGCGAAGACGGCCCACCGGCGCGCACATGCCGCCGGGAGGCTAGATCCATCCTCGCTTACGGAAGAAGAGGAGCATGACCAGGGCGACCGCGGCCATCACGCCGAGTGAGGCGTAGTAGCCCCAGTGCCAGGAGAGTTCGGGCATGTATTGGAAGTTCATGCCGTAGAGTCCGGCGATGAAGGTCAGAGGGACGAAGATGGACATCATCATCGTCAGTATGCGCATGATGTCGTTGCTGCGATTGCCGACGCTGGAGAGGTAGATGTCGAGCATGCCGGTCAGCAGGTCGCGGAAGGTCTCGATGGTCTCAGCCACGCGGATGGAATGGTCGTAGACGTCTCGCAGGAACGGCATGGTGGATCGGGCGACCAGGATTTCCGGCGCGCGTTCCAGCACGCCGATGATCTCGCGGACCGGCCAGACGGACTTGCGGAGCAGGAGGACTTCACGTTTGAGCCGGTGCAGTTCGTGGAGCATCGCGCGCGAGGGGTGGTTGACCAGTTCGCCTTCCAGCATTTCGATCCGCTCGCCCAAGGCCTCGAGGACGGCGAAGTAGTTGTCGACGATCACGTCGATCAGGGCGTAGGCGAGGTAGTCGGCCTTTTCGCTGCGGACGCGGCCTCGGCTCTGGCGGATCCGTTCGCGCACGGAGTCGAAGACGTCGCCCGGGTGTTCCTGGAACGTGATGACGAAGTTCTGTCCAAGGACGATGCTCACCTGTTCGCTGTCGATCTGCGACTTTTCCTGGTCCCATCGGATCATCCGCAGAACGACAAAGACGTAGTCGCCGAAGTCTTCGGCCTTGGCCCGCTGAGAGGTGCTGGCGACGTCCTCGGCCACCAGGGGGTGGATGCCGAAGGTCTCCGCCAGTTTGTGGATGACCTGCGGGTCGTGGACGCCGTCGACGTTGATCCAGGTGACCGTCGGCGACTCGCGACACGGCGCGGTCTTGGTCACCGAGCTCACCTGTTTCTCGGAGAAGCGTTCGGTGTCGTAGTCGATGACGTTGATCCGGACCGGTTCGGCCTTCTGGGCGCCCACGTGCACGACGGTTCCCGGCGGCAGCCCCGTTTTCTTCGAGCTTCGATGGTACAGACGACCCATGGCGCCTCTCCTACAAGTGTTGCTCCTGATATGCAAGCCACAGCCTTTCTGAACACGTCAAAGTAACGTAATTACGCGGACAAAGGTAGTGTCAAGCGTCAGCGGAGTATACGATAGCGGACCGGTGGATGCCGGTTGAACGTGGCTCATTGGAGATTGAGGAATGGCGATCCGACGCGTGGTGAATCTGGGACAGATGCTTGGTGCGCCGGCGGCTGGGCCGACGGGAACGGGCAACCCGACGCGCTACGAACTGGGCAAGTGTTTTCAGCTCGACCGCGACCGGTGCCTGCTGGCGGCGAGCCTGGACGAGCAAGGGGGCGGCGATCTGTGCGTGGGCAACGACGGGTTCGTGGTGCGGAGTCTGGCGGAGATCGACCCGGGCAAGGCGATCGCGTTGAACCGGCCGGACCCGGAGTTTCGCGGCCGAGCGGGCACGGGGTTCCTGGCCAAGTACCCGCTGACCGGCGGATTCGTGCCGGCAGGAGCGAAGTTCGCGGACGGCGGCGGTCATGCGGGAGCGGGTACGGGCGTGCTGGCGGGCGCGGCCGTCGCGTTCGCCGCGGACAAGACCAGCGCCGAGGCGGACAGCGAGATTCTCATCGAGGTCATCGGCGTCCGGTGGGACGGTTCGGCGCTGACGGTGACGGGGCGCGAGTTGATGAAACACGCGCTGGGATACCGCCTGCAGGGAGTGGCGCTGTCTCATTTTTGTCCGAAGGGACAGGACTGGCTGGCCCCGTTCGTGACGGATCAGGGGATCGTGGTGTTTCGGCTCGCATTCAGCGACGGCGGCTGGCGGTTCGCTTCGTGCGGCGAGCCGTTCGTGACGCACCGGCGGCAGGACTGGTTCTTTTCGGTGGGCGAATCGGAGCCGTCCATTCAGGAGTGCGACGGGACGTACGTGGCCACCACGCGCGGGGCGGACGGCAAGTCGCGGGTCTACCGTTCGTCCGACGGGTTGAACTATACGCTGTGGTTCGAGCGGAACCACCCGCACGTTCCGCAGGCGTTGAACAAGGGGCTGGACGGTTCGCTGTATCTGGCGACGAATCCGGGCGTCGGCTGGCTGCGCAATCCACTGGCGGCGTTTCCGCTGGCCGACGGAGCGTTCGGCGAGGCGATCGTCGTACACGACCAGGACGGCATCCGCGACGACAAGGGCGAGAAGGTGCCGTTTATCGACCACGGCGTCGGCTCGAACGTGTATCTGGAGGGCCGTTGGCGGCACCTGCTGTGGTACCGGGTGTGCGATCTGCGGGAGCGGACATTCCATCGGCATCAGGCGGCGGTGGCCCAGCAGTTCCACGGCAGCGGCGGTCCGATCGCCCGAAGGGCGGAAAGCGGATTGTACGTGGCGGAATTGGAGTTCGATTCGGTGACGGCGCAGCCATTCAGATTTGAATAATCGGCCTCCAAGAGCACTGGCCCGTCCGATCCAGGATTCTTCCGATGTCCGAATCGGGAATTACCCCGATTGCGGGGCGTTGCGGCGATTCCTATAGTTGACTGCGTCGGCGCGCGACCGCGTCGAGCATCGCCTCAGTCGTCGCAGAAAGGGGAGGACCATGGCCGCAAAGCGGATTCAGATGGACATCGAGGAAGAAGATCGGGCGGAGGCCCTGCTGCACAACATCGACGAGCGCACCGTCCGCAGGACGGGAACAAGCCTGTTTCACCTGTTGACCGCGGGCAGCATCCTGGCTTCGATCTTCCTGTTCCTGCGGGGCCGGCGGGAGGCGGCGATTTTCGTGGGGTTGTGGCCTCCGACCTTCCAGGCCCTCAAGTCCGTCGCCGACAAGAAGTAGACTGGGCGGCTCTGGAGCGCCGGTCGAGTGTCTCCGGAGAGACATGCGCATCGAGAGTGGCTCCGTGCCGGCTGACATCGGCCAAGGCCCCAACCATGACCGCGCCGTTTACGATCCGCTTGCCCGGCGGGTGGAAACCCGCTTCCTGTTCGACGCATCCGGAGCGATTTGGCTTCACGATCGGCGACGACGCCGTGGAATGGCCAGCCGCTGCGGATTACAGCAGCTTCTTTTCACGGAAGAACGCCCGCAGCTTCTCCATCTCCGCGTCGGTGATCGTCTTGTAGGGCGGACGGCGCCAGCGCTCGATGATCCCGAACAGCTCCATCGCCCCGTGGGTTCCCGAGTCGAACCCGCCCTCGAAGCCGCACACCAGGTCGAAAAGCGGCATGTCGTAGTCGCGAATGATGTCCCGCGCCGCAGCGGCGTCGCCCTTTTCGATCGCCTGCCAGTACGCCCACGTCACGCTTGGAGCGAAATCGACGTACGTGGCCAGATAGCCGTCCACGCCGTAAGGCCAGACGTCGAAGTGGTTCTGCTTCTGCCCGCCCGAGAACGTCGCCCACTTCTCGCCGACGAGCATACACATCCGCCTGGCGAACTCGCCGCACATGTCGTCCTTGACCGCCCAGATGCCGTCAACCCGCTCCATGGCCAGCTTGAGCACCTTGAGGCCGAAGGCCATCCCGCGCGGGATGAACACGTTGGTCACCACCATCACCGGGATATGCTCAGCCGCGGCGGCGTAGTGGTCGACCATCGTCTCCGCGGTGCACGACTGGGCCCAGTCCGGCGGCAGCACCATCAGCATGTCGGCGCCGACCTCGCGGCAGTACCTGGCGAAGGCGACCTCCTTCGGCCGGGCCCAGATCCGGTCGGCCGCCACCACCAGTGCCCGGCCGGCCGCCTGCTCGACCGTGACCTTCGTCATCTGCGCGACTTCATCGTCGGTAAGGATCGTGTAGAGGCTGTCGCCGTAGGTCAGGATGATCGTGCCGACGCCCGCTTCGACGATGAAATCCACCTGCCGCCGCAGGCCTTTCCAGTCGATTTCGCCGTCCCGGTGGAACGGCGTCTTGATCGACGCCACCGGACCCCGGATCGCCGCCCGAACCTCATCCTTCGTCTTCATCGTACTGTCTCCAAAAGCTGTTTGCCGGCCGTTTCGGCAGACTTTACCGCCCCGCTGGACCGCCCGCAACGGTCTTTATTCCCATGTTTTTCGCCGACGCCGCCGGCCGATTCGGCTATAATGGTCGGCGGTCATTCAGCGATCGGAGAACGCCATGCGCCCCAGCATCGTCAAGCGCAAGCTCGGCAGCGACGAATCCGTCCTCGTGGTCAAGATATGCTTCACCGATCCGAATCTGGTGGAACTCGCCGGCCGCATGGGCTTCGACTGCGCCTGGATCTGCCTCGAACACCGCGCCCTGGACCCGTCGGTGCTCGATTCGATGCTCCGCGCCGGCCGCGCCGGCAACATCGACTGCATCATCCGCCTCGGCCCCTCCGCCCTCGACGAGATTCCGCCCCTCCTGGAGGCTGGAGCGACCGGATTGATGATCCCACACGTCAGCTCAGCCGAACGCGCCCGTCAGGTCGTTGAACACGCCAAGTTCCCGCCGCTGGGCAACCGGGGACTGGAGACGATCAACGCCGACGCGGACTTCGGTCTACTGCCGCTGGATCAGTACCTTAAGTCGGCCAACGACGAGACGTTCATCGTCGCCCAGATCGAAGACACCGAAGCGGTTGAGCGCGTCGACGAGATCGCCGCCGTCAAGGGACTCGACGTCCTGTTCGTCGGGCCCGCCGACCTGTCCTTGAGTCTCGGCCTGCCCGGACAGATGACCCATCCGCGCGTCTTCGAGGCCGTTCAGCGGGTCGCCCGCGCCTGTCGCCAGAACGGGATCGCCTGCGGCACCTCCGGCATCAACCCCGACTACACCCGCAAGCTCTTCGACGCCGGAGTCCGCTATTTCACCGGCGCCTCCGACTACCGCGGCGTGGTCTCCGGCTTCAGGGAAGCTCAGCAGACCTACGCCCCCTTCGGCTGCCGGTTCGAGCACTGACGGACGCCGCCCCTTCGCGGGACGCCGTGCCGCGCGCTCATCAGGACGAGGTCGGGTTGAACACCGGCGGGGGCGCGCGGTCATCGCCATCCAAGTCCTCCTCCTCGCCGGTATTCCACGTGTTGGTGATCACCACAAGATCCCTGCTGCGGTCTTTCGGATGCGTGGGCACGCGCAGGACTTCCGTATACCGAATGTCCGGGAGCATCATCTTCAACGAGTTCAGTTCATCGGCCTCGAAAATCAGATAGTGCTCTTCTTCACTGTTCAGAAGGGCCTCCACACGGGCAATGCCTTCCCACAGAATCTCCTCGGAGACCTCGATGCGCCCGCGCCGCCGCGTCGCGATCTCCAGTTCGGTGAACAACGGCTGGACTTGTGTTCCAAGGTAGTAACCCAGACGGGCGTCCGGCCGGCCCACCGCGAACGTGATCTGGTCGCCCTCGTCGATCCCCAGCCGCCTCATTGCTTCCGCCAGACGGACCTCCCCCATGTTCACGTCGCTGCGACCCAGGGCCGACCACACCCACGCGAACCCGATGATCGATGTGACCGCCAGCGCCATCAAACTCGCCGGACGACGTTCCCTCCAGAACAGGCCGCAGCAGATGCCCAGACCGATGAGAATCAGCCCGCACGTCGGCAGTGCCATCCAGAGAATCCCCGGGTATTCCTCATGCATCTCCCAGACGCCCCACGGCAGGCCGACCGCCATCGCGATCGCCAACGCGATAATCGCCAGTCGCACGCGCGACTTCCGCGGCGCCGGATCGTCCAGAAACAGCCGAGCGATCACCGGGGCCAGCAGCAGGCACGCCCCGGGCACCACCGGAACCAGATAGTGCGGACGCTTGAAGGGCGAGGTGCTCAGGAAGATCACCTGTACCGTTACCCACACCAGCGCAAACAGCATGCCCGCCCGTTCCTTCCGGTACTTGTCGCGGAACGGGGCGATGATCGCCTCCGGCAGCGACAGGCAGAACGGCACGGTCAACCCGATCAGAAGCGGAAGATAGTACCAGAATGGCTTTGGCCGGCTGCTGAGCAGCCCCTCGTATCGGTCGAAAAACTCCGTCCGCCACAACGCCACCGCGTCCGGCACCTTCAGGTACACATAGAGCGGCCATGGAGCGGCGATTGCGAAGAACAGCAACACCCCCGGAGTAAACCACAACGTCCGCCTGCGGAAGACCTGCCCGACGATTGCCCTGAATACCCGGCCGATCAAGGCCCCCCCCGACCCCTCCGCTGCCCGCTGAATCGGCGCGGCCAGCCCCCAGTAAACCACCATCGGCAATCCCACCAGGGGAATGGGCAGCGGCCCCTTCGCCAGCATGCCCAGCCCCATACACGCAAACCCGCCCATCAGGTACAATCCCTCGCGCCGCTCCTCGGCCAGGCCGCGGTAGAAACTCGCCATCGACGCAGCCGCAAACAACGCCAACAGCATCTCCGTCTGCGCGTTGTGCGAATAGAACATTACCCCCAGACTCCCCCCCGCCACCAGGCCCGCCACCAGGCCCACCCGCTTTCCATAGGCGTATCGGCCCAGCGCGTAGACCGCCAGGACCGTCAGCACCCCCGCCACTCCCGACGGCAGACGCGCCGCCAACACGCTCACCGGCGGATCCTGGTCCGGCGGATCGCTCACGTAAGATATCCCCGCCACCGCCCAGAACTGAAGTGGGGTCTTGCGAATGAAGGGAACCCGATTGAAGTGCGGGATCAGCCACTGCCCACTCTGCCGTATCTGCCGGGCGCACTGCGGTACGATCGCCTCATGGTCCGACAGCGGCGGACCCGCGTCCATTCCCCATAAGCACGCCGCCACCCCCAGCGTCACCAGAACCACCAACCCCACCGCCGGCGACATGAATGCGTTATCCGACTCGGCGGATGATGCCCCTTCGAACATGGCTCTGCCTCCTCGCGTGCCGATTCTCCATTGACGCCCACTTGCCCGCCCGCGACGAACGCTCCCGTCTCAGACGAACTTGCTCCAGACCTCCACGTCCATGCCGCCCCAGGGCGCCCTCAGGTGCTTCTTGAGCGACCCCTCCACCGTGAAGCCCAACGCCTTGAGCGCCTCGTCCTTGGCTTCGCAGCGGCGGTCGGAGTAGCAGATCATCTTGCGGCCTTCGACGTGTCCGACCGCATCGACCATCGCCGCGATGTCCTTCTCGAATCCCGGAGCGGTGAACACGTCCAAAATGTCCACCTGTCCGCCGAAGTAATGGTCGGGATTGCGCACGGCGAAGCCGGCCGTCGCCCCGGTCGCCTCGGAGACCGCCACCGCGCCGGCCACCGATTGGCCGCCTTCGGCGATCTCCTTGAGCAAGAACAACACCGGCCCCTCGCTCGATTTGGGACCCACCAGCCGCATGCCCGGCGCCCGAAGCTGGCACGGATGCTCCATCATGGTCAACGCCGGCAGCACGGGCCAGTGTTTGAACGCGATCGGCTCGATCCGCGCCGGACCCGCAGCGAAATGCGCGGTCTCGAACGCCTGACGGCTGCCCTTGAAGTAGAACATGTAGCCCGAGCCCTCCTCGCGGCCGACGAACCCATGCCGCGCGTAGAGGTGGTACGGCGGCGTATCGTACTCGGTCCCCAGGTACAGCGCTCGGCCGCCGCGAGCCCGAAAATCATCCATCAACGCCCGCATCAGCAGGTCGGCCGCCCCCTTGCGGCGCTCCTGCGTGCTCGTATAGACGTGTCCCAGCGTGCCCACGCCCTCGGCTTCGAACGTGCAGATGTTCGCAAACGGCGTCCCGCCCTTCGACAGCACGTAGAAGTGGCTGGCAAACCCCAGATCGTCCCGCTCCAGCGACTGGGCGATCTGCCACGCCCACGGCTGGCCCTTGTGGCCCAGCAGGTACATCAGCTTCGGCCCCCACACCGGGTCCGGTCCGAGCACCCGGCCCACCTCCGCCGCCTCGCCCGTCTTGAGCGTCACTTGTCCCAGCCGTTCGTACATGCCTCGATCCTCAGCGAAGTTTGACCAACTCCCCCACACCGGCCTTCATTATGCCGACCGGGAGCGAATCGTGCAATCTCCTTGATCCGTTTCGCCGAACGGGGTAACAGTATATCCGGTGTGGCTGGAGGTTGCCCATGAGTCTGATGCGTTTGATTCTGCCCAGGAGCGTCGTATTCTCGTTCCTGGAAGTCGTCGTGTTCTTCGCGATCATCACGCCGCTGTACGTGATTCTGCCGATCTACCTTCCATCCGTGGTGTGGGCCTTGTTTGCGGAGGGAGTCTCGGCGACGGCGGTCCTGCTTCACCCATTCGACACCGTGGGCAACTATCCGGTCTGGCTCGCCGTGCTCCTGGGCTTCGGCTACCTTCTGCTCGTCACCGCCTATTGGATGCCCGCTGACGACCCGCAGCAGAACCAGACCGAGGTTCGGGCGTTCATCGCGTTCGTCCTCGTCGCCCTCGTCGCGATTGCGATGGTGCTTCAGGCCCGCGCCGCCGTCTTCACGCACCTGGGCGACCATCTGTTCGGATAGACGCCAGCCCGCGCCTACACCCAGCGTTTGCTCCACGAGCGGACTTCCGCCGCTGCTTGGACGTCTTGCCCCGACCCACCGCCATCGCGGCCTCCCGCCCGTCGTCCTCAACCAGGATGCCGGCGACTGCAAACGTCAGGACCGTAACCGCAATACCCTTGCACACCCGATTTGCAGCCATCCGCCCCATCCCAGCCGCCCCATCGCCGCCGACCGCAGCCCGCCCCGGGAGACAAGGACCTGTTGCAACGCATAATATGCTCTCGAAAGTGGAGGCGGCCCGCGATCCGTGGATCGTGAATAACCCACGTGAACATGGTCAAGCGACGGGAAGGCAACATCATGGTAGTGATCATCCGAGGTCCTTGCAGTGTTGGCAAGACAACGGCGCCCTACGCGCTCGCAAAACTACTGCCCGACAGCGCGTATCTGCACGGAGACGGCTTTCCCTGGATGTCCGACCGGACAATGCAGGCCTTGGATAGACGCAGCCGTGAGAAGGGAGATAACTTCCGGAACGCGTGGCTGGCGACAGGGATCGCAGTGATTCTCGGGCATGGACTCCATGCGGTGGTCGATGGGATGTTCATGCAGGATGAGGAACTCAGCGATCTGCTGGCAAGACTTGGTCCTGTTAAAGACAGCGTGCGCATCTTCAACCTTGCCGTTGATCCTGAGGAGCATCTGAAACGCGACGCTGGTCGCCCACCGGAGCAGAGGATCGGGAAGGAAGGGGTCGAATACTTCCGAACGGCAAACGAATGGGCTCGATCCAATTTCGGCGTCAAGACAGATGCCACCAGGTCGACGCCAAAGGACATCACGATCAAGATACTGGATCAGATACAGACGGCTGATTAGCAGCCGCGTCCAGCCGATGTGGTGGTTGCCCCAGAGGTCCAGGACGGTCTGAAGGCGCATGAACGCCGATCTTGTTCACAATCCAGCGGACCTATCGTTTGAGCGATTCGGCCAACTGAACGATGCATGCTTCCTCAACGAACCGGTCGGCGAGGTCGAGCTTGGCGAATACCGGTGTGTCGATCATTGGATCGTCTGCCCGGACTTCCCGGGCTGTTCGCCCTTCGCCCTGTCCGAGCCGCAAGCCTGCGCAAAGGACCTGCTATCTACACTCACCAAGTTTGCCAACGACGGCAAGCTGGACCTCAGGATCACCACAACCGATCAGCATGTGATCGACACCCTCCGCCAAGCCGGAACCGCCGAGAACTACCGTCTTTACACAATGGCCCTGCAACTGGATTAAACGCACCAATGCCACCCGATCGCGACGCCCTTGCCCTGACCCGGCGTGGTTTCCATGACCGCTGAGACTTGCCTTCCGGAGCCGTGCTCGAACCACCCGAATAGACTATACTGGTTTCTCGGAACCGATCAACGTGTCGATTGGGAAAACGAGCGATGCAAGCCAGAGACCTCCAAATCGATAAGCGGGCGCTGGGCGACGTGTGCGAAACGCACCAGGTGGCCCGGCTGGAACTGTTCGGGAGCTTCGCCAGCGGCGAAGCCGAGCCGGGAAGCCACGTCGATATCCTCGTGACGTTCAAGCCCGACGCGCGGATCGGCTTGGAGTTCGTCGCCCTCAAACAGGACATCGAGCGCCTGATCGGTCGCCCGGTCGACCTGTTGGCCCGCCGTTCGGTGGAACAGTCGCCCAGTAAATACTTCCGTCACTACGCCCTCCGCGACACGGATCTGCTGTATGAGCGCAGTTGACCGTCCTGGTAAACGC
>Ga0123335_1002895_pt1 | contig 24766 bp, 21 predicted proteins | sample BiotimSIPDNA_2_FD_89707 | JGI IMG/M metagenome (GOLD analysis project Ga0123335, IMG submission 89707) | Anaerobic biogas reactor microbial communites from Washington, USA - Biogas_R2 time_0 SIP DNA | ecosystem: Engineered > Bioreactor > Anaerobic > Unclassified | place: Washington, USA...
ATGATTTTCCCGACCCTGAAAGTCCGGTGATTACTACCATGGAATTCAGGGGAATATCAACTGAAATATTCTTCAAATTATGGACACGCGCCCCTTTGACCTCGATCTTACGGCGATTTACAGACATGGAAAAAATTTGCGCTTCAAAAAATATTGTGCAAAGGTATTTGAATATAAGAAAAAAAATGCTTACTTGCAGTATTATTTAACCAATGTATAACCGGAGGATTGCCTATTGATGTAACTCTACTTCTTTTGTTAAACATAAAAAAGGAGGTAGTTGTGAATACACTCGTTAACCTCAGTGATTTTGATCTTGTTCAGGATTTCATTAAAGGGGACAAAACAAGTATCGAAATCTTGATCAATAGGCACCGGAAAAAAATCTTCACTTATATACTTATGATTGTAAAGGACAGATGTCTTGCAGAAGACATTTTCCAGGACACTTTCATTAAAGTTATCAAATCACTCAAAGAAGGCCGTTACAGGGACAACGGAAGATTTCTGTCGTGGGTCATACGCATAGCACACAACCTTATGATCGATCATTTCAGAAAGGAAAAACAGCTGAACACGATTTCCAACGACAACTACGAAACCGATATTTTCAACTCAAAAAAATTTGCTGAACGTACAGTTGAAGAAGAAATGGTTTACAGTCAGGTGACTTCAGATGTCCGGCGTTTGTTACAGGAATTGCCTGAAGATCAGAGAGAAGTTGTAATACTGCGCCATTTCTGCGGACTTAGTTTTAAGGAAATTGCAGAACAGACAAATGTTAGTATCAATACAGCGCTGGGAAGAATGCGGTACGCTTTAATCAACCTGAGGCGTATTATAGAAGAGAAAAAACTCTCCCTGAGTTTTAAGTAAAAAAGAACTAAAGAGGATTTTTTTGTTGCATAAGAAATAATTCGTACATTCTCACGTTTTGTAAATGTGTCGAATTAATCTAATTTGCCTATGACAAAATCCTCTACTGTACAACTAACTATACATGATCTGTCATCGGGAGCTGTTGAAGAGATTCGGGATCTTAAGCACGCTTTCGATTTTGAAAATGAGTTCCCCGATGTTTATAATGTATTGAATACGCTGAGTTTGGACGTAAGGCAGGAAGTCCTTGAGAACATACTCAGAACCATTCCTGATAAATAGGAAAAAGGCTTGTAAAAAGAAATGAGGCTTTCATTCAACCGGATGACAGCCTTATTTTTTATATTCATGGTTTTAACGCTGCATAGCATCAAGCTCAAACATCATGTTTTTAACAGATTCCGCTGAACGATGCAGTAAATCCATTTCCTTTTTGTCGAGTTTCAGTTTAAGGATCTGCTCTGCGCCATTTTTCCCAAGTACTACAGGAACACCTACAAAAACATCATTAAGGCCATATTCGCCTTCAAGTTTGATACAGCAAGGGAGCACTCTTTTCTGGTTACGGGTTATTGCTTCTGCCATACGTGCTGCTGCTGAACCGGGAGCTACCCATGCCGAAGTGCCCATCAGCTTTACCAGTTCACCACCTCCAAATCGTGTTCGTTCAACAATGGCATCAATCTTTTCGGCACTTAACAATTCGGTAAGTGGTATGCCACTGACGGTGGTATATCTGGGCAACGGCACCATTGTATCGCCATGACCACCTAATATTACAGCCTGAATATCTTTCACTGATATATTTAGCTCACCGGCAATGAATGCACGGTAACGGCCTGTATCAAGAACGCCGGCCATTCCCATAACCCTTGTGCGGGGATGGTTGGAAGTGATATATGCCTGATAAGTCATGATATCAAGCGGGTTTGAAACTATAATCAGAATGGCATTCGGGGAGTATTTAATAATATTCCTGGTAACATCCCTTACAATTTCTGAATTCACCTCTATAAGATCATTGCGGCTCATTTCCGATTTTCGGGGAAGGCCTGATGTGATCACTACCACTGATGAATTCCTTGTGACTTCATAATCTTCGGTAACGCCATGTACCCGGGCATCGAACCTGTCAATAGGTGCACTCTGCCAAATGTCCAGGGCTTTTCCTTCGGCAATTCCCTGTCTGACATCTAGTAACACAATTTCACTGGCTGCTTCCTGGTGGGCCAACACATCAGCACACGATGCACCCACATTTCCTGCACCTATCACACTTATCTTCATGTTGTTGTCTCTTTTAAGTTTTTAATGATAAAATAAGCCAATACTTTACGGTAAGAACTATATAGAAAAACATCTTTGAATCTGTTTATGTTTAAACTCATAATTGAAAAAGATTTTATTTCATCGTCATTACTATCCTGTAACGCAGATATTTTTTAGTATTTTTGAAATATCGGTAAATTATTAAAAATGTCAGTTGCTGAGAACCTGCTCAGAATAAAAAATAACATCCCGGAGAATGTAAATCTTGTTGCGGTAACAAAAACACAGCCGCCGGAGGTTATCATGGAAGCGTACCATGCCGGGCACAGAATTTTTGGAGAGAATAAAGTGCAGGAAATGACTGAGAAACAAAAACTTCTTCCTTCTGACATTGAATGGCACATGATTGGTCATCTGCAATCCAATAAAGTTAAATATATCGCCCCATTTGTAAAAATGGTCCATAGTGTCGACAGTATGAAACTCCTGCGTGTAATCAATAATGAAGCAGAAAAGTGCGGAAGGGTTATATCATGTCTGTTGCAGATATGGATTGCCAGCGAAGAAACAAAATTTGGTCTGACTGAACCTGAAGCTGTTGAGATCCTGAAAAGCAATGATACCAGCAGTTTTGAAAACATTACCATCAACGGGTTGATGGGTATGGCTACTTATACCGATGATGAGCAGACCATCAGGCAGGAGTTCAGGAACCTGCGTGAAATTTTTAACAGAATAAAACGGGAATTCTTTTCTCCCACACCTTATTTTAAGGAACTTTCAATGGGAATGACTAATGATTACCTGATAGCAATAGAAGAGGGTGCAACGAGTATCAGGCTGGGAAGTTCTATCTTCGGGGAAAGGATTTATTAATAATTTTTGTATGGTAAATTACACTACTAATTATCTGGGCATTCAGCTGAAAAATCCTGTTATCGTAAGCAGCAGCGGCCTTACTGAGAATGTTGCAAAAATTGAAAAACTGGCTCTGAGCGGGGCCGGGGCAGTGGTGCTGAAATCGCTGTTTGAAGAGCAGATCAGAATGGAAGCAGGATCCATACTGCACGGATCAGATTATCCCGAAGCTCAGGACTACATAGAAGCCTATGTGAAAAGTAATGCGCTCGAAACGTATCTGAAATTAATTTCCGATACAAAAAGCAAAGTCGACATTCCTGTTATTGCCAGTATCAATTGCATCTCCTCTTCTGAATGGGTGTCTTTTGCAAAAAATATGCAGGATGCAGGCGCTGATGCGCTGGAACTTAATGTTTTCATTATGCCATCGGGGCCGATTGAAACGGGTAGTAAATATGAAGAAATTTACTATTCCATATTGGACGCTATCAGGAAGGTTATCACCATACCTGTTGCCGTTAAAATAGGCCAAAATTTCAGCAGCATACCTTATTTTATCGACAGATTAAATGCTTTCGGGGCAAAAGGCGTCGTACTTTTTAACAGGTTTTATGCACCCGATATCAATCTTGATACTTTTGAATTTGGATCTTCCGAGATATTGAGCAATCCTTCGGATATCAGACAGTCGCTTCGCTGGGTAGGAATTGTTTCATCGCTTGTTCCCAGGATCGATGTGTGTGCATCTACCGGAATACACGATGCTAATGCGGTTATCAAACAAATACTGGCAGGTGCACAGGCTGTACAGGTTTGTTCTGTGCTTTATAAAAACGGGCCTGATTATCTTAAAGTGATTCTTTCGGACATTGACAAATGGATGAAGAAAAATAATTTTTCTGATATAAAAGAAATACGCGGACGCATGAGCTATAAAAACATCCCTGATCCGGCTGTATTTGAACGGGCGCAGTTTATGAAATATTTTTCGAAGTATACCTGAGAAGATTTTCCGGTATAAAACTAATTATTTACCAGCAGCAATTTCAATAGTTCCCTGAATAGAGGTTTTTTCTCTTCCTTAACTTCTGTCTGTCTGCTCAGCAGGTACATTCTGCATTTCTCAATTTTATTTTCACTGCAGTGTACAATCATCTCTTCAATAACCGTAAAAGATTCAATGGCATCCTGATAGTTACCTGTTATGAAGCAATCGGAGAATGTTTCGAGATAATTGCTGTAATCGAGGGGTGACTGCCAGCAGGAAGCAATCAGTGAAGACAGTATGGGGCTCTGTTTATATTTGTTGATGTATTCTACAACGACAGGTACACATTGCTGATCGCGAAGATCACTCAGGAGGTTCATCACCGCTGACACAATATCTTCATGAGGGTCTCCCTCCAAAAGGTCGAGAAGTAAAGGAAGAATGCTCACCCTTCCGGTTTCCTTCAATTCCCTGATTTTTGCCAGTACTATCCGCCTGTTTTTGCTCTCCAGGGCTGCCTTTGTCTCTGCAATAAAAATTTTTTCTGCTTTATCCATCTCAAAATAAAATGCAATATTAATTCATTTGCCTGAATTGGATTATATTGCGTGTATCAGGAGTTACCTTAAACCTGTCGTCGATCTGGTATCCTGCAACCCATACAATTTTTTCTTCCGAGCACAAAAGCCATATCTTCTTTTTATCATGCAGGTTGATTTTTCTGTCTACGAAGAAATCGCTTAGCTTTTTCCTGCCCTTTAAGCCAAGGGGGACAAAAAAGTCACCCTTTTGCCAATGTCTTAGCCGGAGCGGAAACTTTAATTTATCAAAATCAATGGTTGCAATAAAAGGTGATGCAGGAATTATTAATCCTTTAGAATTTGGGAACTTTTTGATGCTGATTTTTATAGGAGATTCGATTTCCGCAGCGCCGCTTTCAATCAGATGATCAGCTTCCCTGACTTCCTTCTGGTTTTTCTCAATAATAATGTAATTGCGGTCTTTTACCATTGTATGGCTTCCCGAAATAAATCTTTTTCCTGATTCGCCATCGAGCAACTCAAGCAGCTTTTCCGCTTCAGCATAACCAAAACCATAGGGTGAAATTAGTTCAAAAACCAGGGGGGCGGGTATGTTTTCTTTCTTCAGCAGATTAATATTGATGCAGACTTTTTCATCTACTGAAGTGATCAATTCTTCTCTGATCTTATTAATGGCTGACTGATAAATTGTATTGACAGCCCTGAAAATTTCTGTTTCCTGTAATATGGTATCAGTAAATGAAGGATTGATCTTTTCAAGGAGCGGAATAATTTTATTCCTGATCAGGTTTCTCTGATATTTTATATCGGCATTGCTGGAATCTTCGCGATAACTTATTTCATGGGATTTCGCATAATGTACTATTGATTTTCTTGTTGAAAAAAGCAATGGGCGGATGAAAATCCCGTTTTTCTCCCTGATGCCTGAAAGGCCGGTAAGTCCTGTACCTCTGACCAGATTAATCAGGAATGTTTCTGCAACATCATTCCGGTTATGGGCGATGGCAACCCGGGTATATTTTTCTGACGTGGCAAGCTCCTCAAACCATTTGTAACGAAGTTCGCGTGCTGCCATTTGTACACTAATATTTTTCATGGCAGCGTATTTTCTTGTATCGAATTCCCTGAAAAAAAGTTTTGATTTGAATGCGGAAGCAATCGATTCCACAAACTTCTGGTCATCATCCGATTCTTTACTGCGAAGCTTAAAATTACAATGGACAATGCCAAAGTGAAAACCTGCAGCATGAAACAGATGGGCCATGCAAACCGAATCAATTCCTCCGCTCACAGCCAGAAGGATTTTATCGGTCTCTGACACCAGCTGGTATTTCTCAATATGGTCAAGAAATTCTGAGAGCATCGTTTTGAGCATATAATAGTTTGAATGCATAGTTTTTCAGCAGGCATTCTTCATATTCCTGATTAATATCTGAAAGTGCTGTCAATGCGCTGCCGGTCATATAGGAAAGGTATCTGTTGTCTTCGTTATATTGTAAACTCCTGATCACCACGTTGAAGTCGAAGTTCATTCCGGGCGCGATATAACCTACACATCCTGAATAGATGCCACGCTTCACGGTTTCATATTTCTCTATAAGTTCCATGGCGCTAATTTTTGGTGCTCCTGTCATTGAGCCCATTGGGAACAAAGCCTTTATGATTTCTCCAAATGACACATTCCTTGTTTTGGCACTGATAGTAGAAACCATCTGCAGTACCTGGGGAAATGTGTAAATACCGCACAGATCTTCAACTTTTACTGAATTTTTAAGCGCTATCTTCGACAAATCGTTTCTCACCAGATCGGTTATCATGATGTTTTCAGAGAATTCTTTGGGATTGCTGAAGAGTTTTTCCTTCTGCAACCGGTCAGAAAGCGATGGATCTCCTCTGGGGGCAGTGCCCTTCATGGGCTGGGATATTATTAATCCATCAGAATGTTTTAAGAACCGTTCCGGACTTGCACATATGAGGTTGTGCTCATCAATCTTTAGAAAAGCTGAAAAAGGGGCAGGGGATCTTTTATTAAGATGATAATACGTTATGGAAGGGTCAATGAACACCTCATCATAAAACTCCATACAAAAATTGACTTCATAAATATTACCCTTTTTAATATGTTCCATCAATTTGCCTGCTTTATAAAGATAATCATCCCTGCTTATTCTCTCTTTTAACCTGAGATCAGGGACATTACCCACAGATGCATTGCATTTTAATATATCAGAAAAAATATTTTTGTATCCCTGAACTTCATCACTTACAAAAATTTCAATGACATTTTTTCTTAAAAGCAGTAAGATCTGTGGTTTGAAAAAGAATAAGCCGGGCCAAAGCTGGTAGTCCTGATTTGATGAATACAAGTTTTCAATGTTGTTCTTGTTGTCGTATCCGATATATCCCAAATACCAGTCGGCATTTTCAATATTGATATATGAGAGCTGTTGAAAATTTGTAATTTCCAACTCAGGCCGGGCATCTGAAAAACCTGCAATCAGATCGTAATCGTTATAATTTAAGCCTTGGAAATATTCTGAATTGTTATCCAGGATTAATGCCCGGCGGAATTTTGATGCAAATCCCGGTAAAGACACCCGCAGGTCAGCCATTGAAAACTTGCTGGTTTTAAAAATCTTCCGCATGAAGCAAAAATACAGATTTTGGTTGAGAGGAATGCGTCTGAAAAGCGTTTTGAAAAGTGCAATGTCAATAGGGAATAATTTCGGGTCTTTGCACTACAAAATTATCCAGGCGCGGCCTTCCTTCTGAGGTAAGTTTTATGTATTCGGCATAGGGATTATCTGGCAGAACAGGAAAATACCCAAACCGCAGCAGCACCGTATCAAAGGCCAGGTTATCGTTCCTTATTTTCACACCACCTCCGAAACCGGTGAAAACGTGGTTTCTTAACAACTGCGAATTAACGTTCGAGATTATCGCTGCATCAACAAAAAGAAAATATTGAAAACGGAACCCAAGAATACGGTGAGGAGAATAACACATAGTTTCAATTGAAAAATTAAGCCTCTGGTTCCCTCTTAATTCATCACTTCCCAGACCTCTTACCCCGTCTTTTTGGGTCAGCTCCATGAATTCATCCTCGAACCTGTTAATACCTTTTTTATACAGAAAGTCTGTAAATATCCTGAATTTATACCTCGAACTGCTGTTGAACTGGTTTGTAAAAAACTTCATCCTGTACATCACCAGTCCCTGCTCCGTTCCATAGTTGAAAAAGCTCCCGTAGTCTATGCGGTTATATAAATAGCCAAATACAGGGATGAAATTGCCCCATCCTGCACTCAAACCAAAATACGGGCGGGTGTAAAATTCACTAACTTCCCATCCGGCCGTAAATGAAAGACTGTGTCCGAAAGGAATGTCTTCCGTTCTCCCAAAACCAAATACCTCCTTTGTTCTGTAATATCCTACCTGTGAAATACCTAATGAAAACAGAAAAGCTGTTCTTTCCTGGAAATCGTACAGACGGGTTTCACCCACATCATCTGGCCTGTCAAAGAACTCATATTTTGTTATTCTTCCCGTGCCAACAATGTTAGTTCGTTTATTGAAGGATGATATTTTCGGTATGGACAGGGCCCTTCCAAGCCACAGGTCGTAATAGTTATAATCAACATCATTAAGCAGGGTTGTTGTGTCGGGATATACTATTGATATTAAGGAATTTACCTTTTCGAAGCTGATACCTCCCGCATATTTCGTTTCCTGTGAAAAAAAATCGCGGTTGCACGATAATTTGATGGCTTCATAATCCCATTTATTTTCATAGGAGGCATCTAATGAAAAGAACGTATTGCCGATATCCGGAACCCTGTAACGGATTTTATGACCATATATCGGAACATGGTCATAGTTCCAGGTAAAATGATAGTAAAGTTCATGTCCGACGCCAAGGATGTTTTTATTGCTGACGCTGGCTTTCCCATAATCAATGTCAAGAATTTCCAGCGAACCGCCCAGAGGCAGAACATCCTTAATTATGAATAAAATATCAACAGAATCATTTCCGGCTTCGTATAAAAAAGCCCTTGCATCTTCGATAAAGGGTAGTTCCCTTAGAAGTCTCTCATTTTCTGCAAGTGTAAAAAGATCAAGTCTGTCGTTCTCTTCAATAAGAAGCCTGTTCCTTATTACGAATGGCTGGGTCCGGATATGGATTTCATTTACTACGGATTCACCCCATCCTGTTTCTGATTCGATTGTATCGTTGACATTTTGGCCCAGAGGATCTAATAGCTTGAACCGTATGTTCCTGATGATGTGTCCCTGGTAAGCAATATACCCGTTTATCAACTGATCTTTTCGTGGAATTTGAACAGATGATTCCGGTACTGTTGTGTCAGGCATTAATTCCTCAAGTAATCGGTTTTTTAGTGTCGAAAGTAACGTTGAATTCGATGCAGGGGACTGAACTACAGTGTCTTTTATTATATGTGCAGGCTTATTGGATGCAATAAATATTTTCCTTGTAACATCACCGGGCATTAAATTATCAGATGAACGAACGGTATCAGCAATCAGAATTACCGGTACCAGTAAAATAAACTTAAAAACAGGGGCAATTTGAAATGTGTTTTTCAAAATTATTAATGGAACATTAAATTAACCATCAAAACATCTTGGATTGCTGATAGGTAGCGACTGGTAAATTGATGTAGGTTTATAGATCCAGTTTCCTTAAACATATCGTTTAATGCAATCTGAAGTTTCCCGGCTTCGATATGGTCCTGAACATTTGACGAGAAGGCTGTGAGGTTTTCCAATTCAGTGAATTTCAATTCCATATCTGGCTGTAACCTTAAATGATCAAATTGAGGTTTACCAGAGACCAGAAATATACTCTGAGATGATCCTGTTACCAAAAATTCTTTGTCTGACTGTCTGACAACCAGTACAGAAAAATCAGCATTTTTTAGTAACTCATTATTCTGTCTGCCGGCAATCCTGTCAAGGTAATCGATGCTCTCGTTCAGAATTGATTTTAATCCATCATTTTTGGTTTCAATATTCTTGGAAATAATGCTGCCAAAAATAATATTAGCCATAAGGTTGTTGGGCTGGTCAAGCTTGTTCGACAGCATAATGGTATACTTTACACTTTGCATATTTTTGTTAAAAACAGCATGTTTGCTCTTATCAGGTTCAACAGAGCGGTATACCGATAGTCCTTTTTCATCAGACAAATTTATTTCAGCAAGTATTGAAATTAAAGCTTCATCGAAAACTTCATCCGTCGTGTTTTTCCTGAGAAAATTTATCTGGTTTAATGAGTTTTTAATTTTAGCAAGGATTTCAACTCTGTCGAAAGGTTTTGAGATATAATCAAAAGCTCCCGCATCTATTCCCCGGAGCCGTGAGTCGCGATCGTCAAGGGCAGTTATCAGATAAATTGGAATATGGGCAGTCTTTTCCTGTTGCCTTAATATCCTGCAAACTTCAAAACCATCGAGTTTTGGCATCATAACATCCAGCAGGATGATATCCGGTAATTCGTTTGAAACTGCTATGAGTGCTTCTTCACCATCTGATGCAAAAGCGATATTATAACCTTCAGGAACCAGGATTGCCTCAAGCAACTGTCTTCCAATAGGTTCATCATCGGCAACAAGTATTTTTGCAGCTTCTTTCATATTTACTATGAGCGTAAATTTATTAAAAATATTGACGGTTCGGTTTAATGCAGTTCTTGTTTTTTGATCATGGTAATTCTATTAATCAAGATTATTTGTAATATTATGATTAATTTAATGCATAAAAGGCTTTAGTATGTCGATGAGCGAATCGGTTTTAAAGGCGTTAATGCGTTTATTTGCCATCATAACACAAATACATTCTGAACAGAAGCTTTCTCAGGCCAGAGGCATTGTGGAATCTTATCTCAGGCAACTTTTAAACCCTTCCAAGGTTAATCAATACCTGATCATGTTCGACTTTTATCACAGCAGTCTGAGGGAACGCGAAGTTAAAACGGGTGAGAAGCAAATGTCTCTTTTCTCAGTAAAATCGATAATCATCTGTGAAAATATCAACAAGGCGCTCGATAAGAAGCAAAAACTCCTTATTCTGATGCAGATTCTTGAGATCCTTAACCTGAAGGAGATCACAAATGAAGAAGACATAGATTTTATCAGGACCATAGCCTCTGCTTTCAAGTTTGACGAGACAGTTTTCAGTAACTGCAAGTCATTTATTCTCAATTCACTATACGAAGTTCCAGATAAGTCAAATCTGTTGCTTATCGATAGTCGTATTGAATCGTCGTATGAAGGAATTAAGCATTTGTACAGGGAATATCTTAAAGGCAAACTCATCTTCCTTTATATAGAGACTGCCAATACCTACCTGTTCCGGAATATCGATGCTGATGACCAGCTTTACTATAAGGGAAAGGAAATTGTACCTTACCGGACATTTTATCTTGAGAAAGGGGCTACCATAAAAAGCCCGCTCATCGGAACAATCTATTATAGTGATATTGTCAAAGAGTTTTTAAGAGATAAAACTCCTTTCAAGATAAATTTTTCTGCAGAAAAGGTTGGGTTCAGATTTACAAATTCGTTGAATGGGATAAAATCTTTTACCATCTATGAAGAGTCGGGGACCATGGTGGGTATTATGGGTGGAAGCGGTGTTGGTAAATCCACGCTTCTGAACCTTCTCAACGGCAGCCTGAAGCCAAAAACAGGAAGGATATTAATCAATGGCTATGATCTGCATAAGGAAGGCAGACATCTCAGGGGTATTATAGGGTATATTCCGCAGGACGATTTGCTTATTGAGGACCTGACTGTATATCAGAACCTGTACTATAATGCCAGACTTTGTTTTAAAGACCTTAATGAGAATGAAATAATTCAACACGTTCATAAAGTGCTGACGGATCTTGACCTGTTTGAGATCAGGAACCTGAAGGTGGGGAACCCTCTGAAAAAATACATTTCTGGAGGACAGCGGAAAAGATTGAATATTGCACTTGAATTGATAAGGGAACCGTTCATTATGTTTGTTGATGAACCTACATCCGGATTATCATCGTCGGATTCCGATACTGTAATCGATCTTTTAAAGGAACAAAGTCATAAGGGAAAACTTGTTTTTGTAAATATTCACCAGCCGTCATCGGATATCTTTAAACGTTTCGATAAACTGTTGATAATGGACAGGGGAGGAAAGGTTATTTTCTACGGAAACCCCCTTGATGCCCTGGTTTATTTTAAAACTGAAAACCAGCTTATCAATGCTGAAGACAGTGAATGCCCTACCTGCGGGAATGTAAATCCCGAGCAGGTGCTTCAGATCGTAGAGGAAAAAAAAGTAAGTGAATATGGTGATGTCATTGACGAAAGGCAGGTTTCTCCTGAAGAGTGGTATGAAAGATATAAAAAAAAGCATGAACCGCCGATCAACCTTGGGGCTGAAATAAAATCAGACCTTCCTGTCAATGATTTTAAGATACCTGGTAAATGGATGCAATTCAAGATTTTCAGCATTCGTAATTTAATCTCTAAAATAATTGATAAGCAATATCTGCTTATAAACCTGTTGGAAGCGCCCCTGCTGGCGTTTATTCTGGGATGGTTTACACGCTATAATGCAGGTACGCCCGAAGACCCGGGAAAGTATATTTTCAGTGAAAATGTAAATCTTCCGGTCTACATTTTTATGAGTGTCATTGTTGCGTTGTTCCTTGGAATGATGGTTAGTGCAGAAGAAATTATCCGCGACAGAAAGATATTACTCCGTGAATCTTATTTGCATTTAAGCAAGATGAGTTACTATAACTCAAAAATCGTATTCTTAATGTTACTTTCTGCAATCCAGATGGCTATATATGTCTGGATCGGTAATTCAATCCTGCAGATTAAAGGTATGTTCATACAGTATTGGTTGATGTTATTCTTAGTTGCATTAGTAGCCAATATACTTGGTTTGAATATTTCAGCTTCGATGCGCAGTGTTGTTTCCATTTATATCCTTATTCCATTGTTACTTGTTCCGCAAATTATTCTGGGAGGGGCTATGATTCATTTTGAAAAACTGAATTCACAGCTGTCAAATCCCCGGTACGTTCCGGTTGTCGGTGATATCATGCCCTCGCGCTGGGCATACGAAGCTCTTGCGGTGCATCAGTTCAAAAACAATGCTTATCAGCAACAACTTTTTGCATGGGATAAGCAGGCAAGCGATGCAGCCTATACTATTAACTATTTAATCCCTGAACTTCAATTGAAACTGGCTAACGTAGAAAAGGATATAAAAATCAACAACGATTATTTGAGGGCAACCGATAATCTTGAGTTACTGCGGACTGAAATCATTAAGCTGAGCAGCCAGATAAATGGAGCGGATATTTCCTTCATAAGCCAGCTTACTCCATCTGATTTCAGTATCTCTGTTCTAAACAGAACAAAAAAATTCCTTGAAAAAGCCCGGAAAACTTTCAGCAGGTCGCTTGATCATTCTATTGAAGAAAAGGACAAACAACTCAGATCCATGAGTATAACTCTGGGTGGAAATAATGCCCTGATCGAGTTTAAACAGAAACATCATAATTCTGGTCTTGAGGAGATATTGTTGAATAAAAGGGATCCTCTGAAAATCTTACAGTTTGATAATACATTGATCAGAAAAGATGAACCTGTATTCAATACACCCGACCATAAACATGGCAGGGCCCATTTTTTTGCGTCCGAGAAAAAATTTTTCAACATCTATTTTGAAACTTATTGGTTTAATCTCATAATCATTTTTTTAACCGCAGTTTTTCTGTATGTCCTTCTTATATGTGAGATACTGAAGAAGATCGCTGATTTTTATCCGGTATATAATTTTAATTCACTGTTCAGTCAGATGAAGCAATATTTGAAAAATACGCTTAACCCTATCCTAAAGAAGTAACCGGGGATAATTGCGTTTAAAAGGCTTTTTAATTAATTTTAGTTTAATTAATAATTTCTCTGCATGAAAAAGACATATGGGTTTTTATTAGGTGTATTTTTGCTATTTCTGCTTTTTGCATGCAAGAACAGAAATATTACAGACAATCAGACTTTTGATGATCAACAGGCTGGAGATCAGATAGAAGAATATGATAATATCTTTTACCGATTTCCTTCGCCAGATGAAATGTTAAATATTATTGACAGAGAAAGCATTGATTTCGACGATGCCCTTCCACTTAACTCGGAGTATGCTAATCGTTACCTCGACTCCCGGTCGCAGGCATTAAATCTGGGAGTATATTCTGCCGACCTTGCTTATATTACCCTAATGAAAAGGCAGAAAGAAGTATTAAGTTATTTCCAGGTTGTTTATGGATTAAGTGAAAAACTAAGAATATCCTCGGCATTTGAGCCTACCCTCATGAAACGTTTTGAGAATAATATTGGAAACTTCGATACACTTAAAATTCTCACTGATGAGGCTATTGTTGATATCAATAATTATCTGTCGAGAAATGATAAAGAAAGAATTTTTGTGATGATTTCAATAGGTGGATTTATTGAAAGCCTTTATCTTGCTTTTAATCTGGTTGGTGATTATTCTGAGGGGAACTCAATTATTATTCAACGCATTAGCGACCAAAAGCTTGTGCTTGAAAACCTGCTGGGTTTTGCAGCAGATTATGCTGATGACAGTAACGTTTCAGCCTGCATTGAACTTATTAACCCTGTGCGGGCTGTATATAATGAGCTGCTGGTAAAACAGGAAGAAACAACAGTGACAAAAGATGTTAATGGAAAATTAATCATCGGGGGAGGAGAGAAGATTAAAATAACTCCCGACCAATTTAATAAATTGCGCGAAGCAATATTTGATGTTAGAAAAAGCATTACCGAAAACTAGGAAAACTGACCTTATCATGAGAAAACCTTTTCGAATATTCAATGTTCTACCCTTCCTGCTCTTTCCTTTATGGGTTAGTGCGCAGGACTGCACGGACTACCATCAGTACCATTGTTTGTATTCCGATTACACTTTTTTTTACAGCAAGCAATCCAAGAGTTCACTTTTTCAGCCCGGACAGGTTAATGAACTTAAGATAGTTGCCTATGGGGGGGAAGATTATTACATAGCTGTGTGTGCCCACAGAAAATTCGGAAACGTTCAATTCAGAATTATAGAGGATAATTCTGCACGTAAAGTGATTTACGATAATGCAAATGATGATTACAGCGAATCAATAACATTCAGCAACGAAACTACACGAAACCTGATCATTGAGGTATCAGTTCCTGAAAACGAATCTAATAAAAATGACAGGCGTTGCGTAGGAGTAGTAATACAATTCAGAAAAACAGAAACTGAATAAGCCTGCTTGATATTATTTAAGGTATCATTCTTCTTTACAGGTACAATATAATTCTGTAATAAAAGCCGCTATCTCCGTTCGAAGAAAACGATTTTTTCTCTATAACCCCAGCACTTCCGGTCCCTGTGTGAAAACTATGTCTACGGGTATGTCTTTGTTGTTTACTATTTGAAGGTCGTTTTGCAGTTCGGGCGACAGAATCCCATATTTGCTGATCATCTCAGCTGTGCCGTCATAATTCCCATTACCCTGCAAAATGATTTTCATGGATGCCAGATCGGAGATGGCTTGCTGCATTTTCTCAAAATTCACACTGTACTTTCCTGAGTTATCAATGGCAAATGCACCTGCTTCCTTAAAAAAATTGAATGCTATGAGGTTAGCATTTCCATGTGCGCTTGATGAGCCAAACCTTACTGACCTGAAGATTCCTGCAAGGAATGTAGTATAGTTTTCCATGAGGTCAACATCCAATTCACCCATTTTACTCAGTTCAGTCACCAGAAACAGTCCCAGGATATCGGCTTTTCCTTCTTCAATAATGGAATATTTCTCCTTCAGTGCTTCCCGTACGGTACTTTTACCATCAATAGTATTTTTAACACCCAGACCATGTGCGACTTCATGAAACATTGTATTTCCAAAGAAGGCATCAAAGGTGATATATTTCTGTTGATCGGCAGCTAACAATTCACGGGAGATTGGTACCAGTATCTTATCAAACTTGGCTTTCATGGCATTCTTCAGTTGGAGACGTCTGCTGCCTTTCTCAAGCTGCACCTGTTCGTCGTTCGGGAGGTTTATGGCGATGGTTTTGCTGCCTGCATTACAATCACCGGCATAATACAAAACATCATATGCAGCAAGATCGCTGTTTGAACCTGGTTGCTCACGTTTATATTCTTCAGCCACCGGAAGCCGTTTCTGAAGTTCAGGAAGAAGTTGCGAAAACCGGTTCAGTTTTTCCGACCATTCAATGTCTTTCATGAGGATGAAGGCTTCATGAGCTGTTTTGGTCCCATAAAGCTGGTCTTCATAGTTTTCAATAGGGCCAACAATAAAATCAAAGCGGTTGGTTTTCATATCCATCCATGCCCTGTCGCTATTCCGGTAATCGTCATTTAATAGAGCTTCAGCTCTTAAGACAAGATAATTCTTTAAGCCTTCATCGGATGCTTTTTCCGATGCCTGCCGGATTAGTTCGGCAGCCTTTTTGATCTTCTCACGGAAAGCTATATGATAAGGAACCACAACAAGATTACCAGCACTGTCCCTTCTTATTAAAGTATACTGACTATTCTTGGCACCATCATTAAGCGCATCAAATTCTTCACGGGTCATATCGGCAGGATAGAAATTTGCACCAAGGGGTTTTGCCTTAACATCGAGAAATGGCTGGTTACCGTTTAACCGTTCCCACGGGCCGTAATTTATTTCTGCTAATTTCTTAAGCGCTTCATCCCGGATTGTATCGAGAAGGGTATTTTTGTCACCAAAAGCTTCTATCCAGAAAAGTTCATCCATGATATCGGCAGCCTGAAAGAATAACCTGAGCATTTCTCTTTCTTCTTCTGAAACTGAAGATATATCGGCAGTTAGTGTTACGACGGCGAACTGGTCCAGTTTTTTCATAACAATTTCATTTGTTTTACTTTTATTGCTGCAGGCAGCGAAAATAGTTGCCGCGATAAAAACAGGTATAATCCCTTTCATATTATAAGTTTTTAGTATGCAACAGCAAAGAGTACCCTTTGTTTCGAAGGCTTTCCTGTGTAAATGCACTTGCCGGTTTCAGGTTTTGTACCGAAAGGGATACACCTTATTGTTGCTTTGGTTTCTTCTTTAATTTTTAGTTCGGTTTCTGTAGTACCATCCCAATGGGCATAAACAAAGCCACCCTTTCCGTTCATAATCTTTTTGAATTCATTCCAGTCGTCAACCCTGTAGGTATTTTCTTCACGGAATTTCAGGGCTTTATTAAAGATATTACCCTGTATATCTTCCAATAGTTGAGGAACATAAGCCGTAATCGTATCGGAACTGATAATCTTTTTTTCCAATGTATCCCGGCGCGCTACTTCAAGGGTGTTGTTTTCAATATCGCGTGGCCCGATGGCAAGTCTTACAGGGACACCTTTAAGTTCATATTCTGCAAATTTCCATCCTGGTTTGTGGGTATCGCGATCATCGTACTTTACTGTCAGCCCGGCTTTTTCAAGTTCTTTTTTGATTGCCGCTGCCTTTTCCGATATTATTTTCAGCTCTTCTACTTTCTTATAAATCGGTACGATAACAACATGTATGGGAGCAATTTTTGGCGGAAGGATTAGTCCGTTATCGTCGGCATGTGCCATTATCAGTGCCCCGATAAGTCTGGTAGTTACACCCCATGATGTTGCCCAGACATATTCCTGTTTGCCTTCCTTCGAAGTAAAGGTTACATCAAAAGCTTTGGCAAAATTCTGCCCCAGAAAATGCGAGGTACCCGACTGCAATGCCTTCCCATCCTGCATCATCGATTCGAAAGTATATGTATTTTCTGCACCTGCAAACCTTTCATTTTCAGTTTTATTACCTTTGATTACAGGTAATGCCATATAATTTTCCACAAAATCAACGTAAACATCCAGCATTCTTAACGCTTCCTGCTGTGCTTCTTCTTTTGTGGCATGAGCAGTATGTCCTTCCTGCCAGAGAAATTCTGCTGTCCGCAGAAATAACCTTGTACGCATCTCCCATCTTACAATATTTGCCCACTGATTGATAAGTATTGGCAGGTCGCGCCATGACTGGATCCAATTTTTATATGAATTCCATATTATGGTTTCAGAGGTAGGCCTTACGATGAGCTCTTCTTCGAGCCTGGCATCTTCATCAACAATAACACCTTTCCCATCAGGGTCGTTTTTTAATCTGTAATGAGTGACTATGGCACACTCTTTGGCAAATCCTTCAACATGTTTAGCCTCACGGCTGAAAAACGATTTAGGAATAAAAAGTGGAAAATAGGCATTCACATGACCGGTGTCCTTAAACATTTTATCGAGTACAGCCTGCATCTTTTCCCAAATGGCATAGCCATAAGGTTTAATTACCATGCAACCCCTTACTGCAGAAGCTTCAGCAAGTTCGGCTTTGTTTGCTATATCGTTATACCATTGTGAATAATTCTCTTCTCTGCTGGTTATTTCTTTTGCCATATTGGATACTTTGGTACAAAGTTTGTATCGTTTATTAAAAACTGAACTCGTGCAAAGTAAAAAAATAAAATTTATATATTCACCAAAAATAGACAACGGAGGGTTGGTCATGAAAAATTTCAGGTACATATTATTAGTTGCAGTTTTTTTAACTTCTTCAGTAGGTTATCTGGCTGCACAGGAATACGACGACCTTTATTTTGATCCCAAGAAAGATTCACAGAAAGAGACACCAAAAGTTGCTGAGCAGGCGACCAATGAAGATCGTGTGAAATCTGATTATGAAAAATACAGGGAATCACTTGAGAATTCAGACAGTCTTAGAGAAGCTACCGAAAAATCCTCAGAATATTCTGATGATGAGGAATATATTGAATCAGAATATCTCCAGGAAGAAGAAGTAGCTGATGAAAGAAAAAGCTCAGATTGCTATGATTGCGATTATGAAGCCCGCATAAGGCGTTCTTCATGTTTTAGCTGTGGATCTTATTATGATCCGTTTTACTGGGATTATTATCCTGGCTGGTCGTTTTCATTAGGATGGCCATGGGGATGGAGCATATCTTATGGTTATCCCTATTATGGTTATTATCGCTACAGGCCATATTATTATCACGGATGGTACGATCCATGGTATTATAGCCCTTATTCATATTATGGCGGTTATTCATACTGGCATGGATATTACGATGGTTATTACAGACATTCGTATTACCCGCGTAATGTTTACCATAGCCACAGGTATGCAAGAGGTTCCAATTCTTATTATACTGCATCAAGAAGGACGGCGAATGTTAACCATTCCTCATCCTCTTACACAAGGTCCTCATCCTCTTATTCAAGGGTTGCAACTCCGAGGTCTTCGGCATCTACTTCGAGGAACTATACAACAACTTCACCTCGGTCAACTACTACCCAGAGGCAGGGAACAGTAAGTTCAACAACTCAGAGAAGGGCTGATCCTTATACCCGCACAAGTACTCAGACGAGGACTGCCCCGCAAACCAGGACTTCTACCGGTACTGTACAAAGTCAGGGTTCAAGGACATCAACGGCACAGCCCGGAACTTATAGCAGGTCTACAACGAGCAGCAGAACAACTACTTATACACGTACTGCTCCTGAAAGAAGTACTTCAGTACAATCAGGTAGTTCAGGATCGCGTACAAGTTCTACTCCAAGAAGCTCGGGCTCATCCTATAGCAGCCCTTCAAGGAGCAGCAGTTCAGGCAGCTATTCCAGAACGAGCAGTGGCAGCAGCAGTTCACGTAGTTATTCTACACCAAGCGCTCCACGTTCCAGCTCCGGATCAAGCTATTCGGGTGGTAGTTCAAGATCAAGTTCCAGCTCGGGTTATTCCGGTGGTTCCAGATCGAGTTCCAGCTCAAGTTTTTCGAGTGGTTCAAGGTCCAGCAGTTCTTCAGGTTCGTCGAGGTCAACCGGATCGAGAAGCAGGTAGTTAAAAAAGGTATTTGAATACGTTAAAATTAATTAAAATGAAAAGGCTTATTCCTTTGTTCATAAGCATAACTTTGCCCATAATTCTGAACGGACAAAATCAGGTAGACGCACTCAGATATACACAGACTTTTAATTCCGGTACAGCCAGGTCAGTAGGTATGGGGGGGGCTTTCGGGGCCCTGGGTGGTGATTTTTCATCAATATCGCAAAATCCTGCAGGACTAGGTGTTTATCGCGGCTCAGAGTTTACTTTTACCCCTGAATTGTATTATAACTTATCAACTTCCCGCTATTTAAATAATACGGAAGAAGATTATAAATACGACTTCAGGTTTGGTAACCTGGGCTATGTAACTTCCTTTGATTTTAAGAATGAAAAGGGATTGATAAGCGGTAGCTTTGGAATTGGTTATAATAAGTTAAATCATTACGGGGAGAACATCTTCATCAGCGGAATTAACAGAAATTCTTCACTGGCAGATGATTTTACCTGGACTGCCAATGACAGGGGGCCGGCTGATCTTCAGGACCTGGAACCTTTTTCAGAAGGACTTTTCTACGATGGCGGAATTATTGAACTTGACGGGGAAGGTTTCTATGGCATTACTCCTGCTATGTTAGATACCCTGGGAAATGTAAATATTGAACAAAAGAACAGTATCTATAGGACAGGTATTATGAACGACTGGGTTGTGGCTTTTGCTTTGAATTTCAACCATAAGTTTTACTTTGGTGCTTCACTGGACATCATCCCTGTTGAATTTACAGAACGCTCTGCTTTTAAAGAATCTTCTGCACTTAACGGTTCAGAATATTATACTTACAATGAAAGCCTTACGGCCTCAGGAACAGGTTTTGGCGCAAAAATAGGTTTTATTGTTAAGCCTGTTACACAGTTAAGGCTGGGACTTGCATATCATTCGCCGATAGCCTACCGCATCAGTGAAGTGTATGATGCCGATCTTTACTCAAATATTGACGGGTTCGAAGATTATTATAAACCTGTTGATGCTGAAGGTTATCTCATTGATTATGGCAGCAGCGACTATCAGGTTATGACACCAGCCAGGGGAATAGCCAGTTTAGGGCTCATTCTGGGTAAATTTGCGATCCTTAGTTCTGACCTGGAATATATCAGGTATTCAAGGGTACGGCTCAACGATGCAAGCGACGGATATGATTTCGATATTGAAAATGATGATATCAGACGTATCTACAAAGATAATTTTAACCTGAAAACAGGTCTTGAAATCAGGGCAGGCATGGTTTATCTGAGAGGTGGTTTTGGATACTACGGCAGCCCATTTAAAGATTCTGAAGCAAATGCAAATGCATATAAGTTAAGCTATAACGGCGGTATCGGATTACGCTCTGAGAAATTCTTTATCGATTTTGCTTTTGCATACCTGGATGGCCGGGATGAAATGAATATCTTATATTATTCAGAAATTATCGATCCCCCTTATGAAACGGCATTGATTAATACCGATAAACTAAGGACCATGATGACATTTGGGTTTAGGTTTTAGTGACTGATTTAGTATTTTTTTGGATGCTGCCTCATATATCCTGATTGGATTTTTGAGGCAGTTTCTTTTTATACATCTGTTTGCAGATATAGGCTGCCTGAGGACCTTCATTAAACATGAGGTCTATAAAACTTAAGTTTGGAAATGACCCATATCTGTTGCTGAATACCTGAAAATATTGGATGGGTAAAAACTCTGCATCTAACCGCTCTTTTTTTTTCGGATGGATCAGGTCCCTGAAATCTGCTTCAGATTCGTCCGGATTTTTGATATATCCATGCGATAGTTTTAGTTCCCTTTCCGTGCCTGTCATCAACAGCAATGCTTCTGTTAAAGCAAGATTCCAATCTGCCAGGTATTTTACTTTTTTCCTGTAGTATGGCCTCAGTTCGGGTTCGAAGTACTCAAAAAAAGGACTGTTCCTGTATGCTGATATTATTGCTTTCCAGTGTACCTGCATCCACGGCATATCATAGTCGAGCTGAATATCGCAGGTTTTGGTCCTGTTGCCGTAGGGCCTTTTTACAGGAATTATCAGGTTAAGAATTCCATTGGCACCAAAAATTTCAGCCCGGTTACGGTAACTTTGTTTATTGTAGGTTTCATGAATATCTATAATGATTTCAGGGTAGGAGAGTATTTTGGAGAAATATTGAATATTAGGCAGATAAGCTACCGACATTATAGCTTTACCGGGCTGAGACATCCCTTATAGTTTATTGATCATGCTGGCCAGGTAACCAGCTCCAAAACCATTATCAATATTCACAACACTGACGCCGCTGGCACAGCTTGTAAGCATTCCCAGAAGTGCTGAAAGACCATTGAAATTAGCCCCGTAACCCACTGAAGTTGGAACAGCAATAACAGGTTTATCGACCATTCCTCCCACGATGCTGGGAAGAGCACCCTCCATGCCAGCCACCACAATTACTACACGTGCTTTTCTGATATCATCAATTTTACTGTAAAACCTGTGAATACCTGCTACGCCAACATCATAATACCTTTTTACTTCATTGTCGAATATTTCAGCTGTTACGGCCGCTTCTTCACACACTGCTAAATCTGATGTGCCTGCTGACACAAGAGCAATATGTGTATCGGTTTTTTTGAAATCCTTTTTTCTGATAGTGATAGCGCGGGCCATTTTATGAAACTCGGCATCCGGGGCGATGATTTTAATCTGGTTAAAAACCTCTTCGATGGTGCGTGTAACAAGTATGTTGTTATCATGCCTGAGCATCAGTTCCACAATACCTGTAATGTGTTCAGGAAGTTTGTTTTGACCGAAAATTACTTCGGGGTATCCTGTACGCAAAGAGCGGTGGTGGTCTACCTTTGCATAACCCAACTCTTCATAGCCAAAATTTCTGAAAAGGTCTACTGCTTCATCGATGGTAACCTTACCTTTCTTTATCAGATCCAGGATCTCACGCAACCTGTTTTCATCCATATCAGTTTCTTTTTAGTACTTTATCTACTGCGCTATAAACTTCTCTCATGCTCACACCATGTGCCCTGGCAGCTTTCGAACAATCATCATATTCGGCTTTGTATTTTATTACCCTGCCTTCATAATAGGCTTCCTTAACCCTGACAGGGCCGTAGATTGTTTCAATGGTTCGTGATTCTCTGGGCAGCATTGATTTGGTAACAGTGTAAAATCGCAAGCCAAGAGAAGTTGTTTCTTTCAGGATAATAGTTTCCAATGACTCGCGGTGCGTGGATGAACACAGAACCTTCAGTTCTATGCCAGGTCTTGATTTCTTCATGATAACAGGAACAATATAAACTTCATGAGCACCGGCATCAAATAGTTTTTCGATAATGAACTCATACTGTTCGGGGTTCATATCATCGATGGTGCACTCAAGCAGTACTGCTTCAGTCTTTTCTATATCCACAGAACCATCTTTATCCATGGTCCCCTGATATACCCGTAACACATTGGGTATATTAAAATCATGATAACCAATACCATAAGCAATTTTTGAAATGTTGAAATTCATCTGGTTGGTATATTCATCAACAAAAGTTTTGAGTATGGCTGCACCTGTCGGAGTGGTGGTTTCTTTGTCAACAGCACCTGTTTTAACAGGTACTCCCTTCAGTATCTCGGCTGTTGCCGGTGCAGGGACAGGAAAAACCCCATGTTCGCACGTAACAAAACCGCCGCCTAATTCAACAGATGAGGCGATGATCCTGTCGGGTTTAAGATAATCAATACAAAGCGCTGCACATACGATATCAACGATAGAATCGATTGCACCAACTTCATGAAAATGAATTTCATCAATATCTTTTGAATGAATCTTAGCTTCAGCTTCGCCTATAATCCGGAACATTTCAAGGCTCCTGCTTTTGGTAAAATCGCTTAATCCTGAGGAAGTAATAATCTTCGTAATTTCCTTCAGGTTTCTGCCATGATGGTGCCCGTGAGAATGATGGTGCATATGATGGTGTTGATCCTGAGTAATGCTTACCTTTGCAAAAGTACCGCTGATACCCATTTTTACTGATGGTTTGCATTCGAGTTGAAAACCATCAACGTCAAGTTTTTTAAGTTCTTCCTGCAGGTATCCGGCTGGAACCCCCAGGTTAACAAGGGCACCAATATTCATATCCCCGCTGATGCCTGAAAAGCAATCGTAATATAATACGTTCATCAAGTGTCACATTAGTAAGCCAAAGATGATAATAATCCTTAAGAGACGCTAATTTAATACAGATAATTAGAATCAATCTAAATTATCCGTAAACCTATGAACGGATGGATTTATTAATTAATTTTCCGTTAGTAATTAGTCGTTGTGTGATGAAAAGAAGAGATTTTTTAAAGAAATCCGTCGTTGCTTCTGTAGCGACAGGAACTTTTTTTTCTATGGGCAAATGGAACAATATGTTTGCCATGGAAAGTAATATGGCAGAAGCATTTGATATGGTTGCCATAAAAAATGGCAGTGCCACCGATATGTTTGATGCAGGGATCGCTGCCCTGGGGGGCATGAAAACATTTGTAAAACCAAACCAGACGGTCCTTGTAAAGCCTAATATCGGATGGGATGCCACCCCGGAACGCGCAGCAAATACGAACCCTGAACTTGTGGGAAGGATTGTTAAACTTTGCCTCGAGGCAGGTGCGAAAAAGGTTATGGTGTTCGACCACACCTGCGATGAATGGACATTGTGTTACAAAAATTCGGGCATTGAGAAAGCCGTAAAGGATAACGGAGGACAGGTGGTTTCAGGAAAGATAGAATCCTATTATCATCCTGTAACCATACCCAAAGGCGTTAAGCTGAAAGAGGCGAAAGTTCATGAACTGGTGCTCGAGTCGGATGTTTTCATCAATGTGCCTGTGCTAAAGAACCACGGCGGGGCAACCATGTCGCTGACAATGAAAAATCTGATGGGAGTTGTCTGGAACAGAGGATACTGGCATTCCAATAACCTTCAGCAATGTATTGCTGACTTTGCTTCATATTGTAAACCAACACTTTGCGTTGTTGACGGATACAGGGTGATGAAACGCAACGGTCCGAGGGGTGTTTCGGTTGATGATGTTGCACTGATGAAGTATCAGTTGATCGGGAAGGATATGGTTGCCCTCGATACAGCAGCTACAAAGATCTTTGGCATCGAACCCGAGCGCGTTAACCATATTGGTCTGGCAGAAAAACTGGGAGCCGGAACCACCA
>Ga0123335_1002899_pt1 | contig 24738 bp, 21 predicted proteins | sample BiotimSIPDNA_2_FD_89707 | JGI IMG/M metagenome (GOLD analysis project Ga0123335, IMG submission 89707) | Anaerobic biogas reactor microbial communites from Washington, USA - Biogas_R2 time_0 SIP DNA | ecosystem: Engineered > Bioreactor > Anaerobic > Unclassified | place: Washington, USA...
ATAAACAATGAAAAAGCCCGGCATTGCCGGACTTTTCAACGGGTCATAATTGTATCAATTATGACGTTTGTTTTTGGTGCGGACGACAGGACTTGAACCTGCATGCTCTCGCACTGGAACCTAAATCCAGCGTGTCTGCCAATTCCACCACGTCCGCATATTTTTCAAATCGGAGTATATCACGAACAAACATGAATAACAATTCTGGCAGCAGGTTACTGAATATGTTCTCCGAAAGCAGTGTATTCAGAATACGTATAAATCACTGATTTTCATTGTTGTTTGCCACATCAATCGAGTTCGAATCGTTTTGCGACGTTTCCTCTTCACTGCCTGTTTTTCTCTTGCTGTCGATCCAGCGTGCCGAAAAGCGGGCGATCAGCAAAGCAGCACCCGTGATGCCGGCACCAGCGATAATAACCAGAATGATTTGCAAAAATGCGTTCTTCATCTTTTATTCATCCAGTCGCAGGACGCTCATAAAGGCCTCTTGCGGAACTTCCACGTTACCCACCTGGCGCATGCGCTTTTTACCCTCTTTCTGCTTTTCTAACAGCTTCTTCTTACGGGTAATATCACCACCATAGCATTTTGCCAGAACATCCTTGCGATAAGCACGAACGGTTTCCCTGGCGATTATTTTCCCGCCGATACAAGCCTGAATCGGCACTTCAAACTGCTGTCTTGGGATATTCTCTTTAAGTTTCTCTACAATCCGGCGCGCACGGGCGTAGGCCTTTTCACGGTGGACAATAAATGATAGTGCATCGACCACGGTTCCGTTAAGCAGGATGTCAAGTTTAACCAGATCTGATTGTTGATAATCGGACAATGTATAGTCCAGAGAAGCATAGCCTCGCGTTCTGGATTTAAGCGCGTCAAAGAAATCGTAAATAATCTCGTTTAACGGCATTTCGTAGTGGAGTAAAACTCGTGTTACGTCAAGATAGTCCATGGTCAGGAAATTGCCGCGCCGTTCCTGACATAAGGCCATGATATTACCGACATAATCTTTCGGTGTCATAATGTCCGCTTTGACAATCGGCTCTTCCATCCACTCGATTTCAGACGGATCCGGCATGTTGGTCGGATTGTCCAGCTTCAAGGTCTGCCCATTGACCATCCTCACTTTATAGACGACAGACGGTGCTGTCGAAATCAGATTCAGCTGGTATTCCCGCTCCAGACGCTCCTGGATAATCTCGTAATGGAGCAGCCCGAGAAAACCACAGCGGAAGCCAAAGCCTAAAGCCGCAGATGTTTCCGGCTCAAAGGATAAAGCTGCATCGTTCAGCTGTAATTTTTCCAGCGCATCTCTTAAATCCGGATAATCGGCTCCGTCAGCGGGATAAAATCCACAAAAAACCATCTGCTGTACTTTTTTATAGCCGGGCAGCGGTTTTTCCGCAGGTCGGTGTACATGCGTCACCGTATCCCCGACAGCTGTATCCCGGACGTTTTTGATGCTGGCGACAATATAGCCGACATCGCCGGTCAAAAGTTCTTCGCACGGCTGGAAAGCACCCGGTCTGAAATAACCCAGTTCAGTCACTATAAATGACTTGCCGGTATTCATCATCAGGATCTGGTCACCCATTTTTACAGATCCTTCACGTACATTGACATGAACAATCACGCCCTTGTACGTATCGTATTTCGAGTCAAAAACCAACGCTTTGAGAGGAGCGTCTTCATCACCCTGCGGCTGCGGCAGATACTCGACAATTTTTTCGAGAACCTCCCCAATGTTGATGTCATTCTTCGCCGAAATCAAAGGTGCCATTGACGCATCGATACCGATAACATCTTCAATCTCCTGTCTGACTTCCTGAGGCTGTGCCATCGGCAGATCAATTTTATTGATCACAGGCAGTATTTCCAGACCGGCATCGATCGCCAGATAGACATTCGCCAGTGTCTGAGCTTCAATGCCCTGAGCTGCATCAACAACAAGAACAGCACCGTCACAGGCAGCTAACGTACGGGAAACCTCATAATTGAAGTCCACATGTCCAGGTGTATCAATCAGATTTAATGTGTAGAATGATCCGTTATTCGCTTTATAGGTCAAACGAACAGCCTGGGCTTTGATGGTAATCCCCCGCTCACGTTCGATATCCATATTGTCGAGAATCTGCTCCTGCATCTCACGCGCCGTCAGCAGTCCGGTTCGCTCAATCATACGGTCAGCGAGCGTCGATTTACCGTGGTCAATATGTGCAACGATGCAGAAATTGCGAATGTGCTGTTGTCTATCAGAAGACATAAATGGAAAAGCCTCCTCAATGTTATCAGGCGGTTATTCGATAAACTTTGTTATCAGGGCATACCAATCGATTCAAAGGGATAGAAGCGCATGAGCACTTCGCCGATGATGCTTTTATAAGGAACAGGTCCAAAACTACGGCTGTCGAGACTGACATCGCGGTTATCGCCCATCACAAAATATTCGTTCTCACCCAGGGTAACACGTTCATAGTTCAGGTTTCGAACACGCGTGTTTGTTCCCGGTTCAAGATACGGCTCATAAAGCAGCGCGTCGTTCAGGTACACACCGTCTGATTGAATTTCGACTGTATCACCGGGAAGACCAATAACCCGTTTGATGATATTCGGGCCTTCGTCGTGCGCCGGCAGTTCCGATGCCCGAATGGTTATGATATCGCCATGCTGAATGCCGCCAAACCATCGGGATACTTTTTCAACAATGAGCTGGTCATCGGGAAAAAGCGTTGGAACCATGGAATGTCCAATCACTGAATTTCGCTGAATGACAAAGACAACCAGAAGCAGTCCGATCAGAATCGCGATCAGAATATACTTGAGCCAGTCAATCAGCTCAGTCAGCCAGTGGCTTCCGGTTTCAGCAGGGAGATCCTGCTGTGTCTCAGTCGAATCAAGTCGCATGTTCGTCACAACCTTTGTCTGATGGCTCAGACCGTATGGACAAATTCAGTTCATCCAACTGCTTCTCATCGATCATATTCGGTGCGCCTGTCATCAGGCAGGCCGATGTTTGCACTTTCGGGAAAGCGATCACATCACGAATACTGCTGCTGCCCGACAAGATCATCACCATACGATCGAGACCGTAAGCGATACCACCATGCGGAGGAGCACCATACTGGAATGCCTCAAGCAAATAGCCAAACCGGCGCCAGGCTTCTTCCTGTTCCATTCCCAGCAGTGAGAAAATCTTCTGCTGCAGAGAAGGGTCGTGAATTCGTATACTGCCGCCGCCGATTTCCGTCCCGTTGAGGACGATATCATATGCCTTTGCACGTACATGTTCCGGCTTTGTGTCAAGCAATTCGATGTCCTCATCCATGGGACTTGTAAACGGATGGTGTGTGGCATAGAATCGCTGATCATCCTCGTCGTATTCCAGCAGCGGGAATTCTGTTACCCAGAGCAAGCTGAGCACACCCGGATCAATCAATCCCTGACGTCTGGCTACTTCACAGCGCAGCTGTCCCAATGCCTCCAGAACTACCGAACGCTCATCCGCAACAAACAGAAGCAGATCGCCTGTCTTCGCATCTGCACGCTCAATCAATGCCGCAGCAGTCTGTTCATCAATAAAGCGCGCTACAGGGCCACGAAGCGGTTCTTCAAGCGCCAGCCAGGCAAGTCCCTTCGCCCGATATGTTTTGATATAAGTGGCAAGATCGTCAATCTCGCGCCGGCTTAACGCTGCTCCGCCCGGAACAGCAATCATCTGCACACAGCCGCCTGATTCAATGGCGCCGCTGAACACTTTAAATTCGCTGCCGGCCAGAAGATCTGACACATCTTTCAATTCCATGCCAAATCGAAGATCCGGCCGATCCGACCCAAAACGGCGCATGGCTTCCGCATAAGTCAGACGCAGGAACGGCCGCTTGATGGTCTGACCTGTCAATTCAGTCAGCAGACTGTCCAGAAAATCTTCATTGATTGCCATCACATCATCAGGATCGACAAACGTCATTTCAATATCAATTTGCGTAAACTCCGGCTGTCGGTCTGCTCGCAGATCTTCATCGCGAAAGCAGCGGACGATCTGCATATACCGATCATAGCCTGCAAGCATCAGCAGCTGTTTAAACTGCTGTGGTGATTGCGGTAAAGCGAAAAACTGGCCGGGGAAAACACGGCTGGGCACCAGATAGTCCCGCGCGCCCTCCGGTGTGCTTCTGGTCAACATCGGTGTTTCGATTTCCAGAAATCCTGCCTGATCAAAAAAATCACGCGTCAGTTTGGCAACCCGATGTCGCAGCATCATTTTCCGCTGCATATCCGATCGACGCAGATCAAGATAACGGTACTTGAGGCGGAGTGTCTCGTTCGCATCAACTGCTTCCTCAATATAGAACGGTGGTGTTTTTGCCTCATTAAGTATTCTCAGCTCCTGAACGAGCAATTCAACATTTCCTGTCGGCATGTCCGGATTCGGTGCAGACCGCTTCTGCAGAATACCGCGCACGGCGATCACATACTCGCTTCTGACTTCAGTTGCTTTTGCCCGAAGATCGTCAGAACAGTTTTCATCGATCAAAAGCTGAATTTCACCACTTCGGTCACGCAGTGTTATGAAAATCAAACCGCCCAGATTACGCTGCTTATGACACCACCCCATCAGTGTCATTTCACGGCCGAATGCCGCCTGATCGATTTCTGCACATAGACTCGTTCGTTTGAGTCCTGTCATTCCTTCAGCCATGGTTTACTCCTTATCCTGTCGTTTAATCTGTCATCAGACGAGCGCTTCAGCCAGTCGATCCAGTTGAACGGTCGTTTCTTCACGTGTTTCAAGATGCCTGAGTCGTCCAGTGCGTTTCTGCACCTCTTCTTCACCCAGAACCAGTACATAACGCATATTATTTTTCCCGGCATATTTCATCTGAGCCTTCAGACTCCTGTCCAGCAGATCGGTTTCCACACGAATCCCCTGCCGCCGCAGCTGTTGTGTCAGTAAATAAGCCTCGGTTGCATAGTCTCCGGCGACGGCAATAAATAAATCAACTGGCGGATCACCTGGCAGTCCAATCGACTGGGCCTGCAGCTCCATCAGCAGCCGTTCAACACCCAGTGCAAATCCTATTCCCGGCGTTGGCGGTCCACCCAGTGCTTCTATCAGACCATCATAACGGCCGCCGCCGCAAATCGTTCCTTGTGTACCGACATGCTCTGAGACAAACTCAAAAACAGTTCGTGTATAGTAGTCCAGACCGCGAACAATTCGACGGTCAATGACATAAGACAAAGCGAGTGTGTCCAGAATGCGGCATAACCCATCAAAATGATTTTGGCAGTCCGGGCACAGATGATCAAGCTGGGCAGGTGCTTCAGCTGTAACCTTCTGGCAGCGTTCTTCCTTGCAATCTAAAATACGCAGCGGGTTACGCTCAAAGCGCGCGCGGCAGTTCGCACACAGCTGGTCTATATTGGGCGAGAGCCACTCTTTGAGTGTCTGAAGATAACGCTCACGACAAACCGGGCAGCCAATGCTGTTGATGCGCAGGCGGGTTTCTTTCAAACCCAATTCATCGAAAAAGAGCTGAAGCAGACTGATTAATTCCGCATCAACAGCAGGACCGCTGCTTCCGATTGCTTCACAGCCAAACTGGTGAAATTCACGGTATCGTCCCTTCTGCACATTTTCGTATCGAAAAGCTGTCAGATTGTAGAACAGACGAACGGGAGACGGCCACGAGCCTAACCCATTCTCCAGATAACTTCTTACCACGCCGGCTGTCCCCTCAGGACGCAAAGTCATGCTTCTGCCGCCTTTGTCAGAAAAGGTATACATTTCTTTCTGAACAACGTCAGTTGTATCACCGACGCCGCGCTGGAAAAGTTCAGTCTGCTCGAATGTCGGCAAGCGGATCTCCCGATATGAAAAGCGGCTGGATACATCCGCGAAAATACGTTCCAGATACTGCCACTGTGCCGTTTCCGGCGGCAGCAGATCGCGCGTACCCTTTGGTGCTGAAAATTTCATGAGTCATTCTCCTTGTGGCTGACTGTCGATCAACAGACAGTTTTCGAGTCGTATCATTATACATCAAAAATCATCGAACCGATAGATCATCATCGCCAGAACGGCAGGGCCTGCGGTCTCGGTGCGTAAAATGCGTTTGCCGAGTGTAACAGCCTGAACGCCGGCTTGGCGCGCCAACTCTATTTCAGCTTCCGTGAAACCACCTTCCGGACCGATCCACAGGTTAATCCGGATCGGGTTCAAGTCATCCGCTTCATCTGATAACTGATCCAGAACCGACCGGATCGAACATCTGCGCTCCTGCTCCCAGGGAATTATTGCCAGTTCAGCCGGATCTGCGGTGCGAAGCGAGTCCTCAAACAAACAAATCGGCTGAACGTCCGGACAAATCCCTCTGCCGCATTGTTTAGCCGCCTCTTCAGCGATCCGGTTCCATCTGCTGTTCTTTTTATCACGACCTGTCTCTGCTGGCGTTGAAACACTGCGGCGGCAGATGACCGGAACAATTGAGGTGACACCCAGCTCAACCGATTTCTGAATGATCTGGCTCATTTTGTCGCCTTTCACAAGTCCCTGATAGAGGACAACCTGGTAGGGCGGCTCCGTTTGGCTTAGGCTGCGATTTAGGATCTTCAGCTGTACCGCTCGATCTGAAATCTGTTCGATTTCACAATGCAAATCGGTTCTCGCGCCATCACAGACCAATATTCCGTCTCCTGGTTTGAGACGTAAAACATGGGCAATGTGATGCGCATCTCGATCGGTCAAAGAGATGCACTGCGTTTGTTCGTCGATCACCTGTTCGATAAAAAATTTTGGCATAATCCGTTTCCTTTCATTCCTCTTTACTATTATTTCAGCCGTTAACAGCATCGTCAACCTGATCTGTTGTTTTGCCGACCATTCCGGTACAATAGGGAATCATGATGCAGGCAGAAGGGTACGACCGAGGATTATGAAAACAGTTCACAATCAACAAACTGCAGATGACTGGATCGTCTGTCTCATCGAGTGGTTTGATCTCAGAGCAAGAGCTCTGCCTTGGCGTCGCAGCAAAGATCCTTACCGGATCTGGCTGTCAGAAATCATGCTGCAGCAGACACAGGTCCAGACCGTCATTCCTTATTTTGAGCGCTTTCTGTCCGCTTTTCCGACCGTTTCAGCCCTGGCAGAAGCGAATGAACAAGACGTATTCAAGATTTGGGAAGGACTGGGATATTATTCGCGAGCACGCAATCTGTTGAAAGCTGCAAAAATCGTTCATCATGACCATCAGGGGAAACTACCCGATCAGAAAAACCAGCTTCTGGCTCTGCCTGGGATTGGTCCATATACGGCAGGTGCCATTCTATCCATCGCATTCGGCAAACCGGTTCCGGCAGTGGATGGCAACGTCGTACGTGTGCTTTCAAGAATAACCGCCACTGCCTGGGATTTAAAAAACCTGAAAGACCGGCAGGCCGTTCAAAAAGTGCTCGAGCAGAAAATCCCCGATAACAGGCCTGGAGATTTCAATGAAGCGATCATGGATCTCGGGGCTACCGTCTGCCTGCCCCAGAATCCTCAGTGTCATCAATGCCCACTGCAGTCATCTTGCCGGGCAAACCTGTTAAACCAAACAGCTGATTTCCCGGTTAAATCATCCAGCCGGCCACTTCCTGTCGAGGATCGTGTACTGATCATCATCTCATCCGGTCCGCTTGTTCATGTCCTGCAACGTCCGGATACAGGCTTACTGGCCGGCTTATATACATTTGACTGGCTGAAGCAGGACAGTTCCGTTTCTGCCTTAAATCAGTCAAGGCTCATTGAGATGCGTGCTTCGCCGATCGTTATCGGCGTACAGCCTCTTCCTGATTTAGTCCATCGCTTTACCCATCTGATCTGGTCAATCAAGGCGCACTGGTTTCAGATCTCGGAACCGAATCTGTCACCTTTCCTAGATCATCTCGATTCGTCTTGCGATGTTTCGCAGCAATCTGCCTGGGTTTCAAAAAAAGAGCTGAAGCATTTACCTTTGCCAAAGGCAATGCATGCTTATCGTGAAATAGTTCTGGATTCTTCAACAGAAAGCAGCTGATTTTCAGTTCGATTGATTGTACGCCGTTTACTGACTTGTCTCATGTGTTTGAAACTGTGTCATCATCATCCAGGTTTGAGCCACCAGCGAAGACAAATGAAAACCATCATGTCCCAGCTTCTGATACTGTTGCTGCTGCATCTGTATGGGATGAAGCCACGGGTTCTGGCTGATCAGCGTCTTCGTATCAGCAGGGTGGTCGCGGACATGCAAAACAGACAGCAGCGTAAACAAGGGCCAGGCATGCCGCAGCTGAATAGTGAGCGTCAGGCTGACTTTCGGGTAACGTCTTCTCATATCAGATGGCCGGTTGGTGCATGGACATTTCTGAATGTGTTTGACCATAGCCTGTATCGTTATCTCTGATGACAAGGTATCCGAAACTGTCTGTTGATAAAACTGAAACAACAATTTAAGCCATGTGGCATCGGTCGCATAAAGGAATCCGAGCGGTTCCAGACAGCAAGATTGAACAGCAATCGACGCGTCGAGTTCGTTGTTCTTTAGTTGAAGCGGCTGACCGACCTCAAGCTGCATCGCAAACGAACGAAATGGTTCACGAAAACAAAAGGCCAGCCCGAGATCCTGCTGGAATCGGACTGGCTGATCCGTTAACGAAAGCTGCTCAGCAAACTGTCTGCTCAGCTTATCGAAATTGACCAATTGACATTCATCATCATTCATATGTTCAGGTCAGACTGGTTTTTCCTCAATCTTCAGGAGTGAATAGACCGGATATCCATTCAGCTTTTCCCGACCTTTTAGACCGATGAGTTCTATGAAAAACACAACACCGGCAACAACACCTCCGAGTTTTTCCACCAGCTGGCAATTTGCCCGTGCTGTTCCGCCTGTTGCCAGAAGATCATCTACGACCAGAATCCGCATACCGGGTTGAATCGCATCAACATGAATCTCAAGAATATCTTCTCCATATTCCAGCTGATATTTTGCCTGAATGGTCTTGCCAGGCAATTTCCCCTGTTTCCGCACAGGCGCAAATCCATGCCCGGTCGCATATGCCAACGGTGCGCCCAGGATAAACCCCCGGGATTCTGCGCCGATGATCAGATCATACGATAGGTCGCGTACCATGTCTGCTGTTTGATCAATCGCTTCACGAAAAGCATCTTTATTCTTAAGAAGCGTCGTAATATCAATAAAATCGACACCTGGTCGGGGAAAATTTGGAATATGCCGCAGTTCTTTTTCCAGATTCATTATTAGTTGCCTCCGAGTGATTCTTGTTCAAGATCCTAGCTCATTATATCGTTTTTTCATCTTAAGAACAGGCAGTTCTTGGATTTTTGAATCAGATTGGTTCAAGCAGGTGGTTTTTTATCTGATAGGATGTAAACACTTCCTGCAGCAGCTGGTGTCCCTTTTCATTCGGATGGATGCCATCGAGGCAAATGAGTTCATTGCACCGTCCACGGGCAAGAAAAGCTTCTCGCACGGGTATGTACAGACATTTCAATCGTTCAGCCAGATGGGTGACCGATATTGAGTACCACTCATGGTACTGGTAGATCTGTTGTGCGCTGCCCAAAAAGGACAGAAGCTGTTTCCGATCTGCGCCTTTTGACACCAGATAATCCAAATACCGGTAGCCGTCGATCGGAGGCAAAGACATCAGCGCCGGTTCGATCGAGTGGTCGCGAAGCGTTTTGACCATTTGCTGCAATGTTTCCAGAAACAGGGGCATCGGTGTCCGGGGTTGATGATCGGCTGTTGGGTTTGCAGATACGGCTCCCCAGTCAAAATCGCAGTCATTTCCGCCGTATTCCAGAAGTATAATATCGCAGTCCAGACCGGATTCAACGGCTTTGTTTAACTGCTGATATCCTTTATCAACCGTACTGCCGAATCGCGTCCGGTTGAGAATTTTTATTCCGAAGGCCTGTTCGACCATCTGGACACATCCTTTGGCCAGAATTCGATAAGTCCCTTTGACTTCATCAAAAACAACGCCTTTTAAGATTGAATCACCCCAGATTCCTATTCGCTGCTTGACATTCATGTTGACTCGCCTCCATTCAAAATTAAACAATACAAACGTCACACAACAGACGGCCTGATAAACGGGGTCGTCTCCTGCACAACATATTTGAGCTGTTATGTTATCCGTCGATCGGGTATTGAACGTTTCACATTTACCTATTCTTATCGTATATCAGGGGATGATTCTTGTCCAGTGTCAAAGCTTTTTGCAAACCTGAAAATCGATCTGCGAAACAGCTGTGATCGCCTTGTTTGTGAACTGCATCGAATGGTGTTATGATCAAACCAGTGTCAGGAACTGAAATCAACAGGTCATCGTCAAAAATACGTAATCGCTAAATCTCTCGCGTTTTATACAGGTAACCAGGAGGTCTCTTCATGAAAAGATGGATTGCTGTCATTCTTGTTATACTGGTCAGCTTGCTGTGGATCGGCTGTTCAGCACAAACCCCGCAAAGCGGTGATTATGCTTCAGAGAAATCCACACCCGATGGAGAAGACGCTACCGGCGGATCGTCTGGCAACGGTGATATCGGCAGCCCCGCGAACAATTCCGACGTTGCGCGGAAAATTGTCCGAGACGCGACGCTTGATCTTGAAGCAGTCGATGTGGTCAAAGCGTATGAAGATCTGCTGGCCTGGGCTTCTGAACATGATGGCTATGAAGTGAACCGTACGCAAAACAAAACGAATGGCTATATCAGCATTGATGCTTCAATTAAAATGAATCCTGATGCGCTGGACGCGTTTCTCGAATATGCTGCAACCGTTGGTGATGTCATCAATACCCGGATTGACACGGAAGATATTACGGAATCTTATTATGATACCGAAACCCGTCTTCGCTCGATGGAAGAATCACTTGAACGATATTTTGATTTTCTAGACCAGTCGGCAAACATCGAAGAAAGTCTGTCTGTTCAACGCGAAATCAATTCACTGACCGTTGAAATCGAATCGCTGAAGGGCAAGTTGAAAGTCTGGGACAGCCTGCTTGCCGAATCAATTGTCACCATTCGCCTGCGTCAGTCAAATGATCCGGCGAAAATCCGCAGGGAAATCACCTGGTCAACATTAAGTTTTGCGGACATGTTATATCTGATGCAGTCAGGCCTTATGCGCGTCGCAAATATTTTTGTCAGTGTGCTGCAATGGATCGCAGTCATCCTGGTAGCAACAGCACCTCTCTGGGTTATCGCCCTGATTGTCATCTTCATCATCAGGAAGCGACGCAAGAAACGCAAAGCACAAAAAGCAGATGACTCAAACGAGCAATCAGTACCGAAAAATACAGTTTGAATGTCTATCTGATGACGTTGTTGGTCTTCAGGCACCGCTCGATCGCTTCGCGGGCAGGCATCTCATCAAACGCGCCATACCGCTCTGTCACCAGAGCTCCGGCAGCGTTTGCAAACGCAAGCCATTGCTGAAGTGTTGTCTGCTCGAGAGAATCCAGATTCTGACCCGTTGCCAGCAACTGATCAAGGATGGCTCCCATAAACGCATCACCGGCTCCTGTTGTGTCAACTGACTTAACGTTGAATGCCGGATGGGTGGCGTGAGTCTGTCTGGTTCGCGCGTCAGAACCCTGTGCGCCTCGCGTTATCAGAATCAGCTGAAGCGGGAATCGATTAAAAAGAATGCGTGAACCAGCGTCTGCATCAGTTAAACCGGTCAGCAAAAACAACTCTTCCTCTGAAACTTTTAGAATGGAGACAGACTCAAGCAGCCTTTCCATCATCTCTTTTGCTTCTCCGCTTGACGGCCATAACGGCTCGCGATAATTGATATCACAGGAAATCGGCAACCCAACCTTCTGCGCAGCTTCGATTGCCTTGAAAGTAGCTGCACGGGAAGGTTGACCGGTTAAGGAAAGCGTTCCCACGTGGAACAAACGTGCTTTGTGGATCAGCGATTCATCGATCTCATCTTCATTCAGCAGCTGGTCAGCTCCTGGTTGGCGATAAAATGTGAAAGACCTTTCCCCTTGCTGACCCAGGTGAACAAATGCCAATGTCGTGTGTTCCTTCTTTGACCAGACCAGTCCCGAGCTATCAATTCCTGCTCGAACCAACGATTGATGCAGCGCAGTCCCGAAAAAATCGTCGCCGACTTTACAGATCAACGCAGATTTACGACCGAGGGCAGACAGACAGGCCAGAACATTGGCCGGTGCTCCGCCAGTGTTTTGCTCGTACAGCGGATGCTTCTGCTGCGAATGCCCGGACGGTGTCAGATCGATCAATAATTCACCAAGCGCAACCACATCATACGTCGGGTGCATTGAAATCTCCTTGTCAGTTTGTTCAGTCATATCTGGCTATCCGCTTTTTGACAGACAACAAGCGTGCACCAGTCCTTACGTTTACGCAACTGCGTTGTTCGCAAGCCGGCGGATTCTATAGCGGCTTGCACATCGGCCTGACGATCTTCAATAATACCTGACAGCACAAGCTGTCCATCTGATGTCATAATGGCTGGAAAATCAGGCATCAATTCAATCAGTACATCTGCGATAATGTTAGCGACGATTAAATTGTACGGCGGTGCTGATGCGTCTGCCAATGTACCGGTATGGACATCAACCGATACATGGTTGACCTCGCAATTATCCAGGGCAGTTTGAATGACGCTTGGGTCGATATCAATTGCTTCAACCCGGCGAGCACCCAACCGGGAAGCTATAATTGCCAGAATGCCGCTTCCTGTTCCCAGATCCAGCACACTGCTTTCCGAATGAACCATTTCGTCAAGGAGTTCTGCGCATAACGCTGTTGACTCGTGTGTGCCCGTACCGAAAGCGCTGCCGGGATCCAGTGAAACAACGACTTCCCCTGGCTTTGGCAGATAGTCAAGCCAGCTGGGATTGATAACCAGTCGACTGGTCAAGTGGTGTGTCTGATAATATTTTTTCCAGTTGTCAGCCCATTGCTCCTGACGTATCTGCTGCCATCCGGTATACCCCTGACCGATGTCCATGAAGGATCTGAATCGGCTGAGTGAAGACTGAATCATTCTTTCAAGTGCTTCAATCATGACCCAGTCACGTGGTTTCTGATCGTAAACAGCTGCAGGATCGAGCAAATCAGGCTTGCAGCGGCAGCGAATCTGCTGATTATTCATCACAAAGTAGCCGTGAATACGAACAAGCTGATCCAGCTGGTCGAAAAAATCAGAGTCAGCATACGCCAGACTGTCCGGTGCAGCCAGAACAGATCGAATCTCTTCAGGATCCACGACATCGACACCTTCTGCTCCTAAATTCAACAGGAATTCAGCGATCAGTTCAGACGCCTCGTGCGTCGTTTCAAAATTCAGTGAAATCCATTGCATCGCTGATGTCCTTTCTGTCTTCGTCGTATCTGCCTGATTGCGTATCCGAAAAGACTATAGTCAAACACGGAGCCAGCAAAATATGACCGGTTCTTATGATTTGAACAGGTCTTTCAGCTTGCTGAAAAAGCTTTCCTGTTTTTGATAGTTTTGTTTGGTGCATGAGTCGCCAAATTCATTGAGCAACTCTTTCTGTTTTTCACTCAGGTGCCGCGGTACTTCGAGAATAACCCTGAATATATGATCACCACGTGTATTGCTGCGATTAACATATGGGATGCCTTTCCCACGAATCGTGAACGTCTCATTGGGTTGCGTGCCCTCCTTCAGATGAAAGATCTGAGGTCCGTCAATGGTCGGCACTTCCAGCTCACAGCCGAGCGCGGCCTGCGGAAATGTAATGGGAATTTCACAATACGTATTATTTCCATCCCGCTGGAAAACCGGATGTGGACGAATGCGAATCTCAATGTATAGATCGCCTGGCGGCCCGCCTAACGTTCCCGGTTCTCCTTCGCCACGAACGGTCAGCATTTCGCCTTCATTGATTCCGGCAGGTATTTTGACAGACAGCCGCTTGCTCGTTTGCTTTCTGCCACGTCCGCCGCAGGCAGTACACGGATTGGTAATCTTCTTTCCCGTGCCGCCGCAGTCGGGACATGCTCTTGAAGACATCACAGTACCAAACAACGTCTGCTGGTGTTGGTGGACTTCTCCGCTTCCTTTGCAGGTCGGGCATTGATCTGGCTCAGAACCGTCACGCGTTCCCCTACCCTGACACGTCCCGCAAATGTCCTCCTTATTGATTGTGATATCGCGATCAACACCAAAGGCAGCTTCCATAAAATCAAGTGTCATGCGATACTTCAGATTTGCTCCGCGCCGAGGACCGCTTTTTCGTCTGGTGCGGCCGCCAAATCCGCCACCAAAAAATGAACCAAATAAATCTTCAAGATCAATATCGAACCCAGCGCCGTTGAACCCGCCAAAGCCCTGCCCGTCTGCACCGGCATGACCATATTGGTCGTAAGTTCTTCTCTTTTCGGAATCACTGAGTACAGCATAAGCCTCATTCGCTTCTTTAAACCTGGCTTCTGCTTCATGATTGTCCGGATTTAAATCCGGATGATATTTTTTGGCTAATTTGCGATAAGCCTTTTTCAGCTCATCTTCTGTCGCTGAGCGCGAAACGCCCAGCACTTCGTAATAGTCTCTTTTGTCAGGCACTTGCTGTTCCTCCATCGATAAGGATAAACCCGCCCGGCTCCGGCAGGAGTCGAGCGGGGATCATTGCGATCAGCCCGAAGGCAAATCTATCGGCAATCAGGTGTCACTGCCTGCATCCTTGAAATCACCATCATGCGGCTCTGGTCCGGCTTGATCACCGTCGAACCCTTCTGCTCCGGGGCCTCCCTGAGGTCCGGCCTGCTGCTTATACAGTGTTTCGCTTGCCTTGTAGAAAGCCTGCTGCAAACGTTCGGTGTCTTGCTTGATGACCTCGATATCTGTTCCATTCATGCTCTTACGCAGGGTTTCGATTGCATTTTCAATTTCCTTTTTATCGGCTTCGTCCAGCTTGTCTCCCATTTCTTTGATGGTTTTTTCAGACTGATAAATAGCTGAATCAGCCGCATTCTTTGTGTCGACTTCCTCTTTGATCCGTTTGTCCTCGGCAGCATTTTGCTCCGCTTCTTTGACGGCCTTGTCAATTTCATCCTCTGACAGGTTGCCGCTGGCCGTAATGGTTATCTTCTGCTCACGATTGGTACCCAGGTCTTTCGCGGACACATGCACAATACCATTGGCATCGATATCAAAGGTGACTTCAATCTGAGGGACACCTCTCGGCGCCGGCGGAATACCGTCGAGTATAAATTTTCCGAGCGTCTTGTTGTACTGAGCCATTTCTCTTTCACCCTGCAGCACGTGGACTTCAACTTGTGTCTGACCGTCAGCAGCCGTCGAAAAAACCTGGCTCTTCTTCGTGGGAATGGTTGTATTGCGCTCAATGATTTTCGTAAAGACGCCGCCCATGGTCTCAATACCCAGAGAAAGCGGTGTGACGTCGAGCAGCAGCAGTCCGGTTACATCTCCTGACAATACGGCTGCTTGAATGGCAGCACCAATCGCGACACATTCATCCGGATTGATCCCCTTGAATGGTTCTTTTCCAAACAAACGCTTAACCATATCCTGAACAGAAGGTGTCCGTGTTGAACCGCCGACCAGAAGAATTTTATCAATTTCCTCCGGTTTAAGACCGGCATCAGACAGTGCGCTGCGGGTCGGGCCTTCTGTTTTCGCGACGAGGTCACTTGTCAGCTCATCAAATTTGGCACGTGATAATGATGTATCCAGATGTTTCGGTCCGGATGCATCTGCCGTAATGTAAGGTAGGTTTATGCTGCTTGTTGTAACGCTCGACAGCTCAATTTTTGCTTTTTCAGCAGCCTCTCGCAGACGCTGCAAAGCCATTTTATCATTTCTCAAATCGATGCCCTGGTCCTTGCGGAAATTATCCACCAGCCAGTCCACGATCTTATTGTCAAAATCATCACCGCCCAGGCGGTTGTTGCCGTTCGTTGCAAGAACCTCAAAGACACCGTCACCAATTTCCAGGATCGACACGTCAAAGGTTCCGCCGCCGAGGTCGAAAACAAGAATCTTCTGTTCGGTTTCCTTGTCAAGACCGTAGGCCAGTGATGCCGCTGTCGGTTCGTTGATGATACGAAGCACGTCCAGTCCGGCTATCTTCCCGGCATCTTTTGTGGCCTGTCTCTGCGCATCACTAAAATAAGCCGGAACTGTTATTACAGCCTGAGTGACCTGATCACCGAGATAAGCTTCTGCATCCGCTTTCATCTTCTGAAGAATCATTGCGGATATCTCCTGCGGTGAGTAGTCTTTGTCATCTATCTTAACTTTAAATTTGCTGCCCATCTCACGTTTGATGGACATGACTGTCCGATCAGGATTGGTCACTGCCTGTCTTTTGGCAACCTGTCCCACCAGTCGCTCACCGGTCTTCGAAAAAGCTACAACTGATGGTGTTGTGCGATTTCCTTCAGCACTTGGAATGACAACCGGCTCTCCGCCTTCCATGACGGCAACACATGAATTGGTTGTTCCTAAATCAATGCCTATAATTTTTCCCATTTGTTTGTCCTCCTATGTAGACTCTATTCACAATTCTTATATATGCTGCGAAATGATTCAATTCGCAACTTTTACCACACTATGCCGGATTACACGATCTTTTCGCACATATCCTTTTGTAAATTCTTCAACGACGGTCGAAACACCAAGCGATTCATCCTCGACATGCATGACAGCATTGTGTAGATTCGGATCAAACGGCTGGCCACAGCAATCGATCGGCTGGACACCAAGCGCGTCCAGAATCTCATACGCCTGCTTCCTGATCATCGTAATGCCTTCAGCAATTTTCCTGGCTTCCTCCGAATGATACTGATTCGCTGAAAATTCGGCTCTGTCGAGGTTGTCCAAAACAGGGAGCCACTCGCGGACCACCTCTGCGACGCTGTCTTCATATAACGCTTCTTTTTCTTTCTGGCTGCGACGTCGGAAGTTGTCGTATTCAGCCATCAATCGCAAATACTGGTCGGATAGCGATTTGTTTTCCTGCTCTCTCACTGCAGCAGCTTCCTTCAGCGTCTCTATTTCCTTCAGATATTTCTTGTCATCTTTTGCAGGAAATTCCGTCTGCTTTCTTTCCTTTTTCTGCGGTTTTTCGTTGTTTGCATGCTCATTCATCGTATCTTCGGCTTCGTTTGACGAATGATCGTGTTGACTCTGCTGTTTCATGTCCGATTTTCCTCCGATATTTCTTCACCTTGTGCTATTTGTCTCAAGTTCTCATTGATGGTTTGCTTAACAAAGCTGATATTTGAAATGACTTTGCTGTATGCCATCCGTTTTGGGCCGATTACGCCAATCCGTCCGGCAACGACAGATCCCATTTTATAAGTTGTCGTTACAAAGCTGCAATCCCGTAAGCCTTCAACTGCGATTTCCTGACCGATCCGAATCATGTACGCGGGACAAATCCGTTTACCATCCTGCACACACGGATCTTCTGTGTCAAACGAATTATCTGACTGCTCCGGATCATTCTCTTTTAATTCACTCATATAGCCGGCAATCATGCCATCACAAGCCAGCGTCTTAAAAAAAGTCTGTGCTTTATTAATGTCATGAAATTCCGGAAATGAGAGCAGATTATGCTGCCCTTCGATGTATAGTTCCAGATTATCAGCCTGCTTGATTGAAACATAGGCCTCATACAAAACCTGATTCAGGAGTGATTCAGGAAGCGCTGCGTGTCTTGCTGCCGATGCGACAGTAACAAGTGTTATGTCGTTGAGTGTCATGCCAGATAGTCCTTCTTCAATCGCAGCAGCAATCTGCATCAACTGGTTAGCATCTAATATATCCGGCACCCGGACAATCCGGTCTTTAACAACACCGGCAGACAAAACCACGACAACCAAGGCTCGCCCCGGCTCGATCATCAGCATTTTAATCTGTTGTAGATGACTCTGCGTCACATGGGGCGATAATGCTAATGATGTGTACCCTGTCGTGTCAGACAGCAGTGTTGACGCTTTGCGGATTAACCCGGTCAGCTCATCCAGACTGTCCTTCAGATAGTGCCTGATCTTTTCAGCTTCCTCAGTGGATACATCCTCCACCTGAACAAGATTGTCAACATAAGCCCGGTATCCCTTGTCAGATGGTATACGTCCGGCTGATGTATGTGGCTGCTCCAGATACCCTAAAGCTTCAAGTTCAGCCATCTCATTTCGAATCGTTGCAGAACTCCATGTAAAATGGTGCTTATCCACCAGAGCTTTGGAGCCGACCGGTTCAGCAGTCTCGATATAATCATCAACGACAGCCTTGAGAATATTCCTTTTGCGATCATCAAGCGATTGTTGATTGGACATAAACAGCATCGACTCCTTTCTGACAGAATGTTAGCACTCTTACCTTTAGAGTGCTAATGATAATTTACCACCATCATCTTCCTGTGTCAATCAGCAGTCACGGCTTTTCATGGCAACGATGTGAAAGATTTATGAACGACAGTCAAGGGTTTAAACGAACTGGCGAAAAACGTCATTGGCAAAATCAAGGCCTTTACGGCTGAGTCGAATTAAATCACCCTCTATGGCGATTAGATGTTGTCTGAGCAGAAGATCCAGTGAATCAGCAAACACCTCTTGATAGCCGCAGCCAAAGCGAGCCTTGAAAACCCGGGCAGAAATACCTTTCGTCAAGCGGAACCCCAGCAGCATCATCTCCCGCATGGCCTCCTCATAATCGATCGACTCATGCCAATGGGCGGCAGGGATATTCAGCTTTTGACCATAGTGCCGGTGAACCGGTCGATCAGGTAATGTATAACGGTTGCTGAAATTGTTGATATATTCATCCAAGTCGTTTGTATTGGACCCTCTCCAGCCGTTAACAAAACGATGAGCGCCGCAGCCAAATCCGTGATACGGTAATCCCCGCCAATAGGTCAGGTTATGTCGGCAGGAAAAACCATCGCGGGCACTGCTGCTGATTTCATATTGCTGAAACCCATTGGCTTCCAGAACGTCACGGATCAAGTGATAGTGTTCACGTTCGGTCTGATCATCAGGCAGTGTCAGAAATCCTTTATAGCACTGGTCAGCCAAAGGTGTCCCTTCTTCCAGAATCAAACCGTAATAAGATACATGTGTAACCGGCCAGCTAAGCACCCTTTGCAGCGTGTCACGAACATCTTGAAGTGTCTGACCAGGCAACCCGAACAATATATCGGCACTGATATTACGAAAGCCTGCCCTAGAAGCGTCTTCGATACTTTCCTGAGCTTGTTCCGCAGTATGGATACGTCCCATCATGTGCAGCAGATGAGGCTGGACAGCCTGGACGCCAAAGCTGATACGATTAAATCCCGCAGACCGGCATCTGACAAGTTTTTCGTGTGTTACAGTGCCTGGATTAGCCTCGATTGTACATTCTGCATCTTCTGTCAAAGCAAATTCAGTCTGAATTTTCTGCATGATCGATACACACTGGTCTTCAGATAAAACAGTCGGAGTACCGCCTCCGACATAAACAGTTTCCAGCCTGCTTTTCGCTGACAACGAGTCATGAGTCAGCGATGCAGTCTGCTCGATTTCATTAAGGAGCGCTTGCACATATGCCTGACGGCGTTCGGGTGCACAAGCTGAAAATGACAGAAAGTCACAATAAGCACATTTGCTGATACAGAACGGAATATGGATGTAGGCTGCAGTGACAGCCTGCTCAGGCCACTGAATCAACGCGTCTCTGCCTTCCCCCCATTAATTTTCAGCTCTTCCGGTGCCCACGAGAGACCTGCTAAGGATTGCAGATCTGATGGTATGATGATTTTGGTCGCCGGACTGTCGGCTATTTGACCGATTGCTTCAAGACGCTTAAGCGCGATCAGGGTCTGGTCGGCATCGACTGCTTTGATTATTTCGAGACCTCGGGCTGTGGCCTCCTGGATGATGACAATGGCTTCAGCACGGCCCCGGGCTTCTCGTACCGTTGTTTCACGGGCTGCCTCAGCTTTCAGAACAGCTGCTTCCTTTTCACCTTCAGCGCGCCGGATCGCAGCTTCCTTTTCGCCTTCAGCCAGCAGTATCTTTTCGCGTTTCTCTCGTTCAGCTTTCATCTGACGCTCCAGTGCTTCCTGGATTTCCTGCGGCGGGAGAATGTCTTTCAACTCGATACGGTTAATCCGAATTCCCCAATCTGCCGCAGACGAATTCAGTTCCTGCAACATGTGCATGCTGATCTGTTTTCTGTCGGCCAGAGTCTCATCAAGCGTTAATGCGCCGATTAAATTCCGAAGTGAAGTAGCTGAAAGGTTTTCGATTGCCAGAATCGGGTTTTCTGTCCCATAGGCGTATTGTTTTGGATCAGTTACCTGAACAAAGAACACGGTATCAATCTGTATAGATACATTATCCTTGGTGATGACAGCCTGCGGTGGGAAATCGATCACTTTTTCCTTCAGTGAGACAACTTTGGCGACACGTTCAATCACAGGAATCTTTACATGGATTCCAACTGGCCAGGCTGTTCGATAAGCACCCAGACGTTCGATGATGAAAGCGGTTGCCTCTGGAACAATTCGAATGTTTCGAATCACCAGCATAACAAGAATCGCACAGACGACAATCCATATAAACCAGGTTTTAAAGGCAGATGTACTCAGCAGAAGAAGCCCGTTATGATCGTGCAGCATCTCATTTTCCTCCTTCGTTTTAACCGATCGGCCGGGTGGATGATAAACTGGCTACAGGCGATCGCTTCAGTTGTTGTTCACTTACCCGATCATCCTGTTGTTGTCTGTTCACTCGTTTGCAGTGCCTGATTCTGCATCTCAGCGTTATGAACGCCTTTTTTTATGGCTTCAATGATGATAAACGATGTGTTGTTGATTCGTTTTGTCAGATGATCAACGCGATTATCCACACCGGATTTTTCATCCTGTTCTATGGAAGACCGCTTCAGATTCATCACCTGGCCAATAAATCCAGTTGTATCATACACAGTATGCCGTATCGCACCGGTTGTCGATGCAAAGGCAGGGTTCTTGCTTTCCTTCAGAGATTCTATGGATGATCCATCGTAATCGTAAGATTCAAAGAAAACGATCGGAATATCGAGTTCATCAAAAGGCAGATAATCTGACTCAGTCAACGTCCACTCGCGGTATAGTACGGATGACGAAAGATTGCCGAAATAAACATCAAACGATGACTGGTTCGTATATAGCATATACTCATTATTCGTATAAAGTTCATGTTCATAGAAGACATCAGTCACTTCGTACAGCTTGCGTCTTTTCTCATAATCTTTTCTATAATAGCTACGGATGGAATTCTGGCCTGCGTGCGCATACATTTTATCTCCGGCATAAATCGAATCAATGCAGTACATGGCGTCTGTTGCTTCAATATCCGAACGACTCATTTTTTTGGCATAGGCACGGGCACCAGCCTGGCCTGATTCGCCCGCACCAAAAGCGACCAGTGTAACGTCATATCCGAATACTTCCTGTTTAAGTTCACGGGCTATCAGAAGAAGTGCGCCGATACCGGAGGCATTATCATGAATGCCGTCATAATCCGCCAGAGTCGGTTCTTCCAGGATATCAGGACTGCTGGTGGGAGTTGGTTCAGCCGAATCGGTTTCAACAGCTTCAAGTGATTCCAGATAGGCATTAAGATCTTCTTCAGAAAAAAATGTATCATAATGAGCGCCAATAATCACATTACGCCGGAACGACTGTGTCTTGCCCTGATCATCTGTTAATGTGAATCCTTGGCCAGGTATCCGGATGCTGATATTTCTCGAAGATCGTGTATTGCCTTCATCATCCTGGAAGTAAAACGTCGAAACGTCCGGTTCAAAGTCCTCTTCTTCAAACATTTTGATGATCCAGTCCCCGGCTCTTTTTTCCTGAGTTGATCCCGCACTGCGCAGAGGATAGTCTCGCGCAAGCTTCAGCGCAAGGTTGGATCCATATCGACCATAATCAGCCGGTTTGATCACCGTTTCCGGTTCATCTGGCTGACAGGCGGACAAAAAAAGTGATGATACAAGCACCATGACCAGAAGGAATCCCCTGATACGATAGCCCTTTAATATCGTGCGAGTTAACTTCATGTATGATTGTTCAGCTGCTCTGCTGTCAGTATAGGGCAGCAGCGGGCTGGCTCCTTTCATCTTGAATGGCCAAATTAGATCTCTATTGTTCAGCGAAATCTGACCATTTGAGAATCAGCTTTATTGTACTTGCTGTCAGTCAATCACGCAAGTTGGCCGGCAGAGTCGACATTCTGTATTGCTTTCTATACTGAATGGGTGTCAGGCCGGTTTCCTCATGAAAAGCAGCAGCAAAATGACTTCCGGAACAAAATCCGCATTGAGCAGAAATCTGAGAAGCCGGCAAATTTGTCACTGAAAGTAATAAGCTGGCTCGCTTGACACGTACGTGAACAAGCATCCGATGCGGACTCATCCCATAGTGTTGATTAAACTGTTTGATGAGATAGTTTACAGATAGCCCTGATAGGGCAGCCAGATGAGACAGTCGAACCGGCTGGTCATAGTGTGCCGTCAGATATTGAAATGATTGTTGGATGTTTTCTGGAACTACAGCCGTAAGAGAGCAGTCATTGATTCGGTCAATTTGACTCACCTCTTCAACATGAGGCTTAAGCTGCAGCATGAATTGTCGGATGATACAGTTCAGCAGCTCGTGCTGCAGCTGCTCACGATCTCTGCAGACACCCATGAAACTCAGCAGCACTCGATAGAGCAGCGCATCAGGTTCTATGACGACCGGTCTGGTCGTTGCCAGCCTTACAGCGTCTTCTCCGTGCAGGATATTTCTCAAAAAGGTCGGCTTGACGGTTAATACAAGATGGGCTATCGCGTCATGATGATCGTCATCCGATAAGTCCTGCCAGACTTGCTGTCCCGGGGCAACCAGCAAAATCGTCAGAGGTTCACAAACCATCCTGTATTGATCGATACAGAAAATTTCCCGGTGTGTCAGCGTGACAATCAACCGATATCTGTCCAGACGATCCAGACATTCCGGCAACATCCGCGCCTGCCCAAGGTAAAGCCAGATTGTTTCCGGCTGTGTCAGACAAATCTGCAGAGGAACCAACTGCCTTGCTTCCGAGCGGATCGTCTGTTTTAACAAATGAATAAGCATGATCCCTACCTTCTTCACTGCCAGGTTGTCTCGCCAGTATGATGTCAATTCAACTGAAGAAAGTGATTCTGCAATTGTACCCATAAAGTTGATGGCTGGCAAACCAATATATCTGATTTTTCCTCTGTGCTTATGGTAAAATACGAGGATAGGATCACAGTTATCTGAGTCAGAGTTAATTCTCATGTGACACCAAAAGGAGCTTGTGAATGCCGGCTTGCCCGAGACTGTCTGTCAAATTATCGCGCACAATCAGTGTTGTGCTGTGTTTCGTTTTCTGGCTGCTCATGATGCCCTTACAGCCTGTTTCCAGCGCAGAAACCGAGACACCGTCGACCTATCAGCCTGACCTTGAACTGAATCTTTCTGCTGAAGCTGCCATTGTGACCAGCACAGAACGCGACCGCAGGCTTTACGCCAAGCAGGCTGATCAAGTTCGCATCATCCCTGCTGCTTCGCAACTGATGACGGCATTGATCGCCTGTGAACGACTGCCTCTGAATACAATGGTTACCATCAGTAGTGTTGCCGCAACAGCTGCGATGAACGAAACAACCGGCGATGGTGTTTCCTTGAACACAGGAGACAAATATCCGCTAAAATACCTGTTGCTGCGGCTGATTTATTATCATTCCAAAGCAGCGGCAATTGCCATCGCAGAACAGATCAGCAATGTTGAGCAGTCGTTTGTTGTTCTCATGAACACGAAAGCAGAGAATCTCGAGCTTAATGACACGGTGTTTCTCAACGCGACGGGTGAGCCGGTTTATGAGAACCCGCAGGCGGATCCCGATGATGCGTCAAATCTGAATGGTGATAACCTGAACCTGAAGCCGCTGCAATATTCAACGGTTAGTGATGTGGCTAAACTGCTTGCCTTTGCAATGAGCAACCAGATTTTTGCTGACATCATCAGGAAAGAAAGCGAATACCTGCTGGTGGAGAGCAATCGGCTCATTTCAATGCATAATGTGCTCCAATCGATCTGGACATTGTCTGAAAGGAGAATTACCGGGGCCTATTATTTTGAAATGAATGGCGAGGCATTCATAGCAGCGATCGGTCGTGTCAATAACTTTAACATTGTCATTGCCACAGCCAGTGGCCTGCCGGGACAGCGCGTATCAGATCTCTTGACACTGGTCAACGGCATTGAGGACAACTATATTCAGTCATCTCTGGTAACAGCCGGTGAGCCGTTTGAAGGCTATCGTGAAGAGACGTCAGACGGCGAGGTATTCGGCTTGATTTACCGTCGAACAGTCAACTATATTCACCCGATCAACGATGATTTTATCGAATCTTCGATTCAATACCGCTCAAACGGACCTCATCAAAGACCCATTGAGTTCGGCACAACAATCGGTCAGGTCATCTTTCAGTTAAAAGATGGCAGCCTGATAACAGTCGATGTCGGACCAGACCGTCAAATTCTTTCCTCAATAACGCTGCTGAACCAGATTTTGAATATTTTGCAGAACAATCGGAATTTATATTACATCATAGCCGTTAGTGGCACATTACTCCTGCTCATCATGTTGTATCAGCTTGTTGTTCTGTCAC
>Ga0123335_1002905_pt1 | contig 24705 bp, 33 predicted proteins | sample BiotimSIPDNA_2_FD_89707 | JGI IMG/M metagenome (GOLD analysis project Ga0123335, IMG submission 89707) | Anaerobic biogas reactor microbial communites from Washington, USA - Biogas_R2 time_0 SIP DNA | ecosystem: Engineered > Bioreactor > Anaerobic > Unclassified | place: Washington, USA...
CCCCTCCTTCATCAGAACAGGGCGTATTCCGGCAGGTCCAGCACGGCGCCGCCCTGCAGGGCCGAGTCGTGCGCCAGCAGGCCCGTCACCGTCCAGTTGGCGGCGACGCGGGCGGAGACCCGGGCCTTGCGCCCCTCGTCAATCGCGGAGATGAACTCGTGCACCATGTGGGGGTGGGAGCCGCCGTGGCCGCTGCCCTGGATGAAGGAGACGTGCTCCTCGTCGATGATCTGGTGCTCCAGGGAGAAGTGGGCGATGTCGCCGGGGAGCAGGTGGTCGGTGTCCGGCACCTTGACGCGGCTCGCGTCCTCGAAGCCGGAGAAGACGACCGGGTGCTCGCCCGCGCACTGCTCCCACTCGAAGGATTTCTTGGTGCCGTAGACGTCGAAGCTCTCCCGGTACTGGCGAATGGTGTCAAACAGGGTGCGGGTGATTTCCCCCGCGACGTCCGAATCCCTGAAGGTCAGCTGCGCCGTCTCCGCCGCGAAGGGGGAGCCGTAGCGCCTGGCGTATTCCTCGCTGATGCGGCCAGAGCCCAGGCAGCGCACCCGGGAGACCGGGCGGGAAATCAGGTCCGACAGCGGGGACACGGCGTGGGTCGGGTAGTACATGGGCGGAAGGCCATACCAGTACTCCGGCCAGCCGGGCAGGGACATGTTCTGCTGGTGGGAGCCGCGCATGAACTGGATGCGGCCCAGCTCCCCCTTCTCGTACAGGTCCTTGACGAAGAGGTATTCCCGGGTGTACACGGCGGTCTCCATCATCATGTAGACCTTGCCGGTCTTCTCCTCCAGGCGGACGATTTCCTCGCACTCCTCCCTCTTCAGCGACATCGTGACCGTGCTGGCGACGTGCTTGCCGGCCTTGAGGGCCTCGATGGCCATCCAGCCGTGGGAGTTGAGGTCGGAGTTGATGTGCACCGCGTCGATGTCCGGGTCCTTCAGGAGCGCGGCGTAGTCCGTGTAGCGCTTCCCGATGCCGAAACGGTCGGCGAAGGCGTCCAGCTGCGCCTTGTCGCGCCGGCAGACCGCGGCGCACTCCGTGTGGGCGTACTGCTGGTAAATGGGAACGAACTCCGCGCCGAAACCAAGACCGACGACGGCAACCCGGATTTTCTTCATGAAGAAGGCCCTCCCCTGCGGTGTTTTTTGTTATTTGCCATGATCCTGTTGATATCCTAACAGGAAGGGCGGTTTTTGACAAGGGACGGGAACCGGGGCCGTCCGCTTGCCGCGGATGGGAAAACAAAGAGAACCGCGGGATGGAAAACATCTTTTGGACATGCCGTGCGCCGCCGAAAGGCGCAGGGCGCCGCCGGTAAAAAATTCCGAACATTGTCTGCCAAGCGGATTGTAAAGTTCGTCTTCTTGTGCTATCCTCCGATGGGTTTCGGAAAGGCGGGGAGCGGATGGACGGCGTGCTGTGGAACGCGTGGGTCTGGCTGGACGGGCGGTTCGGCCGGGGCAGCGTTTTCCTGAAGGGCGGCGCCGTGGAGCGGATTTCCCCGCCGGGCCAAATGATGGAATACGGCGCCATTGACTGCAGCGGGTACCATGTTTTTCCGGGTTTCACAGACGCACACGTGCATCTGAGGGAGCCCGGTTTTTCCGAGAAGGAAACCATCGGGAGCGGCACCGCCGCGGCCGCCCGGGGCGGTTTTTCCGCCGTGTGCGCCATGCCCAACCTGGACCCGGTGCCGGACGGGCCGGAAAGCCTGGAGGTCGAGCTGGCGCTCATCCGCGAAGAGGCGCGCGTCCGGGTGCTGCCCTTCGGCGCGCTCACCCGGGGGCAGAAGGGGAAGGAGCTGGCCGACCTGGCGGGCATGGCGCCCTTTGTCGCCGGGTTTTCCGACGACGGCTTCGGGGTGCAGGACGCGGGAATGATGCGGGAGGCGATGGAGGAGGCCGCGCGCCTTCAAAAAGTGGTCGCCGCGCACTGCGAGGACAGCCGCTACCCCGCCCAGGACCCGCAGAGCGAGTGGCGGCAGCTGGCGCGCGACCTGGAGCTGGCCGCGAAAACCAAGGTGAAGTACCACGCCTGCCACCTCTCCTGCGCGCAAAGCGTGGCGCTCATGCGGGAAGCCGGGCGCGCCGGCGCGGACGCCACCTGCGAGACCGCGCCGCACTACCTGCTGCTTGACGCGGGGCAGGTGCGGGACGAGGGCCGGTTTAGGATGAACCCGCCCATCCGCGCCCGGGAGGACCGGGAAGCCCTGCTGGAAGGCCTGTCGGACGGCACGGTGGGCCTGGTCGCCACCGACCACGCCCCGCATACCGAGAAAGAGAAGGCCGGCGGCTTCCACAGCGCCAAAAACGGGGTCGTCGGCCTGGAGACCGCCTTTCCCCTCCTGTACCTGCACCTGGTGAAACCCGGCCTGCTGCCCCTCGCCCGGCTGGTGGACGCGATGAGCGGCGCGCCCAACCGGCGCTTCGGCATCCCGGACGGGCTTGCCGCGGGGCTGCCGGCCAGCCTGTCGGTCTGGGACCTGGCGGCTGAGGGCCCGGTGGACGCCAGCCTGTTCCTGTCCAGGGGGCGCAGCACGCCGTTTGAGGGCTGGCAGGCGCGCGGGCGCTGCCTGATGACGCTGGCGCAGGGCCGCGTCGCCTTCCGGGAGGGCATATGAGGCAGGGGCTCTTCACCGTGCTGTCCAACCGCCCGCTTGCAAGAGCGGTCCATGAGATGCGGCTGGCGGGCGACGCCAGCGCGATGGCGGCGGCGGGGCAGTTCGTCAACGTGAAGGTGGGCAACGCCTACCTGCGGCGGCCGCTTTCCCCGGCGGACTGGGATGAGGGCTGGCTGACCCTGGTGTACAAGGCCGTTGGGCCGGGCACCGCCTGGCTGGCGGAACGCGCCCAGGGGGAAACGCTGGATTTGCTGACCGGCCTGGGGCGGGGCTTCGACCCGGGCGCCGCGGGGGAGCGCCCCCTGCTGGTGGGCGGCGGCGCCGGGCTGCCCCCCCTGTTCCGGCTGGCGCGGGAACTGGTGGCCCTGGGGAAGAAGCCGCGGCTGGTCATGGGCTTCGCCTCCGGGGAAGACGTGTTTTATGAAAAGGCGTTCAAGGCCCTGCTGCCGGTGACGGTCTATACCGAGGACGGCCGCGCCGGCACCCGCGGCCGGGTGACGGACGACCCCCCCAGGGCGGAGGACACTTTCCTGTACGCCTGCGGGCCGCTGCCCATGCTCAGGGCCCTGTCCGCCCTGCCGCTCCCGGGGCAGATGAGCCTGGAGGAGCGCATGGCCTGCGGCTTCGGCGCCTGCATGGGCTGCACCATCATGACCCGCTCCGGCCCCCGCAGGGTGTGCGCGGAAGGGCCGGTCTTCCCCAAGGAGGAACTGCTGTGGTAGACACCGCCGTCACCCTGTGCGGCATCCGGCTTGACAACCCGGTCATGGGCGCCAGCGGCTGCTTCGGCTACGGGGCGGAGATGGCGAAGCTGTACGACATCAACCGCCTGGGCTCCTTCAGCTTCAAGGGCACGACGCTGCACCCGCGCGCGGGCAACCCCGTCCCGCGGGTCGCCGAGACGGCCTGCGGCATGCTCAACGCCGTGGGGCTGCAAAACCCGGGCGTCCACGCGGTCATCGCGGAGGAGCTGCCGCGCATGAAGACGTATTTCCACAAGCCGGTCATGGCCAACGTGTCCGGCTTTTCGCTGGAAGAGTACGTGGAAACCTGCCGGCTGCTGGACGGGGAGGAACAGGTGGGGTGGTTGGAGGTCAACGTGTCCTGCCCCAACGTGGAGCTGGGCGGGATGTCGTTTGGCACCGAGCCCGCGCTGGCGGCGCGGGTGACCCGGGCGGTGAAGGCCGTCTGCCGCAAGCCCGTCCTCATCAAGCTATCCCCCAACGTGACGGACATCGCCGCCATCGCCCGCGCCTGCGAGGACGCGGGGGCCGACGGGCTGAGCCTGGTGAACACCTTCGTCGGCCTGCGTGTCGACCTGGGCACCCGGCGCCCCGTGCTGGCCAACACCACCGGCGGGCTGAGCGGGCCGGCCATCTTCCCCCTGGCGCTGCACCTGGTCAACAAGGTCTACAATGCCGTGCGCATCCCCGTGGTGGGGATGGGCGGGGTGCAAAGCGCCCGGGACGTGCTGGAGATGATGCTTGCCGGCGCCACGGCGGTGCAGGTGGGCGCCGCCAACCTGGTGGAGCCTTACGCCTGCCTGAGGATGGTGGAGGAACTGCCCAGGGAGATGGAGCGGCTCGGCATCGAACGGCTGAGGGACATGACCGGAGGGATGAAGAGATGGGAAGGGAAGTAATCATCGCCTGCGACTTCGCGTCCGGCCAGGAGACGCTGCGCTTCCTGGAGCGCTTTGGCGAGGCGCGGCCCTATGTGAAAATCGGCATGGAGCTCTTCTACGCGGAGGGGCCGCCCGTGGTCCGGGCGCTCAAGGCCCGGGGGCACCGGATTTTCCTGGACCTGAAGCTGCACGACATCCCCAACACGGTGGAACGGGCGATGCGCGCGCTGAGCCGGCTGGAGGTCGACCTGGTCAACCTGCACGCCGCGGGCACCCGGGCGATGATGGAGGCCGCGCTCCGCGGCCTGACCCGGGAAGACGGCAGCCGGCCCAGGCTCATCGCGGTCACCCAGCTGACCTCCACCTCCCCCGAAAGCCTGCGGGACGAGCTGCTCGTCACGGAACCAATGGAGAAGACCGTGCTGCATTACGCGCGCAACGCGAAGGCGGCGGGGCTGGACGGCGTGGTCTGCTCCCCCCTGGAGGCCGCCGCGGTGCACCGGGCCTGCGGGGCGGATTTCCTGGCGGTCACCCCGGGCGTCCGCTTCCCCGACAGCCGGGCGGACGACCAGAAGCGCGTGACGACGCCGAAACTGGCAAGGGAACTGGGCGCGGACTGCATCGTCGTGGGCCGTCCCATCACGGCGGCGGAAGACCCCGCCGAAGCGTACGGGAGGTGTGTGCGTGAATTCGTCTGAAACGGCGCTGAGCCGGAAGGTGGCCTCCGAGCTGCTGCGCGTTGGCGCGGTCTTTTTGCGGCCCCGCGAGCCCTTCACCTGGGCCAGCGGCATCAAAAGCCCGGTGTACTGCGACAACCGGCTCACCCTGTCGGACCCCGAAGCCCGGGACGTCATCGAGCGGGGCATCGCGCAGGCGGTGCGGGAGCACTTCCCCGGCTGCGAAATCCTGATGGGCACCAGCACCGCGGGCATCCCCCACGCCGCCATCGCCGCGCACCTGCTCCGGATGCCGATGGGCTACGTGCGCGGCGGGACGAAGGACCATGGGCGGCAAAACCAGATCGAGGGGCGGCTGGTGCCCGGGCAGAAGGCCGTGGTCGTCGAGGACCTGATTTCCACCGCGGGCAGCGCCGTGGAGGCGGTGGAAGCCCTGCGGCAGGCGGGCGCGGAGGTCCTGGGCATCGTGAGCATCTTCACCTACGGCATGAGGAAGGGGCTCGAGCGGATGAAGGCCGCCGGGGTCACAAACCACAGCCTGACGGATTTCGACACGGTGGCGCGGGAGGCCGCCAGGCTGGGCGCGATTCCCGAAACCGACCTGGAGCGCCTGAAGCGCTTCCGGGACAACCCGCAGGACGAATCCTGGATTGGAGCGGACAGATGAAAAGCCTGATCAGCATCATGGACCTGGACGAGCAGGACATCAACGCGCTGATGGACACGGCGGACGACATCGTCGCCCGCCCCGGGGCCTACGCCCATAAAATGGCCGGGAAAAAGCTGGCCTCCCTGTTTTTCGAGCCTTCCACCCGGACCCGGCTGAGCTTCGAGGCGGCGATGTACGAGCTGGGCGGCAACGTCATCGGGTTCTCGGAAGCCCAGTCCAGCTCCGCCGCCAAGGGGGAGAGCGTGGCGGACACGGTGAAGACGGTCAGCTGCTACGCGGACATCATCGCCATGCGCCACCCCAAGGAAGGCGCGCCGCTGGTGGCCTCCCAGAGCGCCACGGTGCCCGTCATCAACGCCGGGGACGGCGGGCACAACCACCCCACCCAGACCCTGGCCGACCTGTTCACCATCCGCAGGGAAAAGGGACGCGTCTCCGGCCTGACGGTCGGCGTGTGCGGCGACCTGAAGTTCGGCCGCACGGTGCACTCCCTGCTGGAAGCCCTGAGCCGCTACGAGGGCAACCGCTTCGTGATGGTATCGCCGGAGGAGCTCAAGGTGCCCAGCTACGTCAAGCAGCACCTGAAAAACAACCACGTCCCCTACACCCAGACCACCGACCTGTCGCAGGCGCTGCCGGAGCTGGACGTGCTGTACATGACGAGGGTGCAGAAGGAGCGCTTCTTCAACGAGGCCGACTACATCCGCCTGAAGGACTCCTACGTCCTGACGCCCCAGAAGCTGGAAGGCGCGAAGGGGGACCTCATCATCATGCACCCCCTGCCCCGGGTGAACGAGATATCCGTCGCGATCGACCAGGACCCCCGGGCCTGCTACTTCAAGCAGGTCCTCAACGGCAAGTACATGCGCATGGCGCTGATTCTGATGATGCTGGAGGGAGAGAAATGAACATCGACGCGATCAGGAACGGCATCGTCATCGACCACATCAAGGCGGGCGACGGCATGCGGATTTACAACTTCCTGAACCTGGGCGCGCTGGACTGCTCCGTCGCCCTGATCAAGAACGCCAGCAGCACCAAGGCGGGCAAGAAGGACATCATCAAGGTGGACCGGGTGCCGGATATCGACCTGAACGCCCTGGGCTTCATCGACCCGAACATCACCATCAACATCATCCGGGACAGCGTGCGCGTGGAAAAATACCACCCGGAGCTGCCGATGAAGATGACCAACATCCTCATCTGCAAGAACCCCCGCTGCATCACCACCACCGAGCAGGAGCTGCCCCACGTGTTCGTGCTGACCGACCGGGAGAAGCACGAGTACCGCTGCGTGTACTGCGAAAGCAGGGCGCCGGCGCTGTAGGCGCGGACGCCGGCATTCAGCCAAAATGAAAAGCCGCACCCCTGGCCGGCCAATCCGGCGGCGGGGTGCGGCCTGTTTTGGGGCTGTGCGCGCCCGGAAGCCTGCCTTAGGCCCTGCGCAGCAGCCTGACGATCAGGATGACGATGATGGCGCCCACCACCGCGACCAGCAGGGACTCGATGCTGAAGCCCGCGTCATACTTGATGCCCAGCGCCCCCGCGACGAAGCCGCCGACGATGGCGCCGACGATGCCCAGGATGATGTTCGTGAGCAGGGTGTTCTCGCCGCCCATCACTTTGGCGGCAATCCATCCGGCGAGCGCGCCGAAGAGGACCCAAATCACCAGGTTCAGTAACATGTTTCTACCTCCTGTGTATCCGTGTTGCCGCTCCCGGCACGCAAAGAATATACCACCGGGCGAAAATCCTATGCACTTCCAGCAAATCTGTCGGAGTAATTTTTCTGATTCCCCTGAAATGGGTATAATTCATCATCCACCCAAGGGAAGGAGCAGAAAAATGGAAAGCAGGAAGAAAGCCCCGGCCCCGAAAGGAAAGACCGTCACCGAGAAAGCGAAAGAGACCGCCAAAGAAGTCAAGAAGGACGTGAAGAAGACCGCAGAAGGCACGGCAGCGAAGGCGAAGACAATCGAGAAGGACGCGAAGAAGACCGTCAGGAAAGCCGCCGAAGGCACGGCAGCGAAGGCGAAGGCGGTCGAGAAGGACGCGGCGAAGACCGTCAGGAAAGCCGCCGAAGGCACGGCAGCGAAGGCGAAAACCGTCCAGAAAGACGTGAAGAAGGCCGCCGAAGGCATCGCGGAAAAGGCGAAGGAAGTCAAAAAAGACGTGAAGAAAGCCGCCGGGAAGACGGTCGAAAAGGCGAAGGACATCGTCGAGGAAGGCGAGAGCCAGCTGAAGAAAATCGTGATGTCCGGCATCGGCGCCATCGTCTCGGGCGTGGAGAAGTCCAAGGAGGCCATCAAGGACTTCACCGAAAGCGACAAGGCGAAGGAATTCTCCGAAAAAGGCGAGCAGGCCTTCCAGGCAGCGGTCGAAGCGGGCGGCAAGGCGATTGAGAAGGTGCGCAGCGCCATCCAGCCCTACCTCCCGGGAGACGGCGACAAGGCGCCCGCCGCGAAAAAGCCGCCTGCCGCAAAGAAGACGGCCGCGGCGAAAGCCCCCGCCAAGAAAGCGCCGCCCAAAACCGCCGGCAAGGCGCCTGCGAAAGCCCCCGCGAAGACCCCCGCCGCCCGGAAAGCCCCAGCGGGCAAGAAGGGCTGACCCGGGTCGGCCGGATGCACGCAACGGTCGGCGCGCCGCCCGCTGCCAAAAACCTGAATAAAAACCCCGAAGCCTTATAAACTGCACTCCAGAAGTTAGACAGTGAAATCACACGGCTGAGAAGGAATGAGTTTGGAACTCCATCGGGCTCATTCCTTTTAGTTTGAGTTTCATCCGGGCGTTGTTGTAGTAGAACAGAGATTCAATGAGTTCAGAGCGGAAATGTTCCATAGAATCAAACTTTTTCAGGTATAACAGTTCTGACTTCAACATAGCAAAGAAGCTTTCCATCGCGCTATTGTCCAGGCAATTGCCTTTTCTGGACATGTTCTGCTGAACTCCTTTCTTTTTCAGCAACCTTTGAAATTCCTTATGCTGGTATAACCAACCCTGATCAGAGTGAAAGATGAGCTTTGACCCATAACTCTAGCGGTCTCCAACCAAGACATCAGGTATACCACTGACTACACAAACCCCCGGTGCATGGCCGTCAAAATATCTGTCCAACAGGTTCGGGGCGGAGCATTCATTGCCCCTTGTCTTGTGCGGCCGGTTTTTCCTGCGGATATAGGCGGGCACCAAGCCACGCTTTCGAAAAATCCGGCCAATCCTCCGCCGGGACGCCACCCAACCTTTCCTGCGGAGCACCTGTTTAAATTACCGCTGCCCATATACACAGCGGTTTTCTTCATAGGCCAGTTGGATGACTTCTTCCAGTTCCCGATTGTCTTCCCGTCCCTTGCATTCGTAGTAATAAGTGCTTCGGGCAATGCCCAGGCATCTGCAAAGCGCTGATGTAGAGTACTTGTGGGCATTGGCCTGGATCACAATTTCTTTCGTGCGAATGTCAGCGCTCCTTGCATTAGGACATCATTCTCCATATACAGCTGCTGGTTCTCATTGCGCAACCGCAGCATTTCGTGCTCTCCCGGCGTGCGGTTGTCCTTTTCATGGTTTGATCCGGTTGCGATCATCCGCTTCACCCATCTGTCAAACGAGGACGCGGTCAATTCGTACTCCTACAGGATCTCGCTGCGCGCTTTTCCTTGTTCAGAATCTCAACGAACCGCTTTTTAACTCCTCCGTGTAGGCCCGACGCGCCCGTTCCTTTATCATGGTTTTCTCCTTCTTTTTTACCTCTTGAAATATGCCAACTCCTTTTCTGTACGATTTAATGTAGCCAATTCAAATAGACGCTCCGGTACCAAAATCCAAAAATCATTAGCCTCAATGAAAACCAGAAGACCCCGAGTCCTTTGCGGACTCAGGGTTTTTCTGGCGTGCCCTGCAGGATTCGAACCTGCGGCCTTTTGATTCGCAATTGGCGGAGGTTTGTTTTCGCCCGTACCCGGGCATCTCGTTTTCTCCTGATTTGTCTACGTAATCTGTCGGAGGTCTTCTTGATGATGTTGGCGTGTTTCGGTTAATGGGTACCCAAACGGTACCCAGCATCCTTTCCCCTCTTCTTGTTTCATTCAAGGAATTAGATCCTTGTATCAACACTGGGCCTCAACCCATGAGAAGCAGTGATTATATATGTCGTCTCAAAATCTCCAATGAATATGATGTGCGGCATCATCATAAGACAATCAGATAGTTTTAGAATCCCTCCGCTTGCCATCAGCCTTTCACGGCACCCGCGGTAATGCCGCTGATGATGTTCTTCTGCATGAATACAAAGAACACCAGGCCGGGAATCATGGACATCACGATGCCTGGCAGCGCATGCTCCCAATCTGAGCTCATGGTGGAAAAGCGGAGGTAGAGCGCGTTTTGAAGGTTCATGGCCCGCGCGTTCCCGCCGACAATGAGCTGGTTGGTGATGACATCATTCCAGGTTGCCAGGGTATCCAGCACCACGACGGTCGTCAGAATGGGCTTCAGCAGGGGCAGCACAATGAAAAAGTAGCAGCGGAAAGGCCCGGCGCCGTCAATCAGCGCGCTTTCCTCCAGCTCCAGCGGGACGCCTTTGATAAAACCGTGAATCATGAAAACCGCGAGCGGCATCAGAAGGCCGATGGTTACGCAGATGTAGCCAATCCTCGTCCCAGTGAGGGAGAGCATGGACGCCAGGCGGGTCAGCGTAATCATGTAGGCCTGGAACGGCACCATCATGGGCAGGATAATGAGCACCAGCACAAAAGAAGAATACCTGGTTTTTATGCGCGCCAGCTTGTAGGCGGCCATCGGCGCGAACAGCACAACCGCGGCGACGGAAACGATGGTGTACAAAAGCGTGTTCCCCAGCAGCAGGGGGAAGCCGAAACTTGTCCAGGTTTCAACGTACTTGTCAAAGCTCAGGGAGGCGGGGAACGCCAGAAAATTCTGCATCATGTCGTTGTACGGTTTAAACGAGTTGATCAGAATCAACAGCATCGGCATCAGCCAGAAGAGGGAAAAAGCCAGCATGAGCCATCCAAGCGGTGAAATTCTGTGCTGCTTATCCATCAGCTTTCCACCTCCCTTGACTTTGTGACGCGGGTCTGGATAAGCGTAACCATCAGGACCACAACAAAGAACACGAGGGATTTGGCGGTCGCCAACCCATACCTGTGGTTGACGAAGGCTTCCTTGTAGATATTGTAGGCAACCGTCACTGTCGAATTGGCCGGTCCGCCTTTTGTAAAGACCATGATGACATCAAACAGCTTCAGGGCGAAGGTCATGGAGGTGAGCAGGCAGATGGAAATGGCGGGCATCAGCAAGGGAAAGGTGATATGGCGGAAAGTCTGCCAGCGGGACGCCCCGTCTATCATGGAAGCTTCCAGCGTACTTTGCGGGATGGCAAGCAGCCCCGTCACATAAATCACCATATAGAACCCCACATTCTGCCAGATGGTCATGATGACAACCACATAAAAGGCGAGGTTGGGCGTGCCGACCCAGCTCCAGCCGAACAACGACCAGCCTGTCAGGTTCGAGAGCGACTCAAAACCGGGGCCGAAGATGAACTTCCAAATCAGGCTGAGCGCTGTCAGGCTGATGATGTAGGGCGAATAGTAAAACGCGCGGCCGAGGCTGTTGATGCGCCTGGGCTTTGACAGGGAGACGGCGATTGCCAAGGCCAGCAGATTTACCCCGGCTACATAGAACAAAGAAAACCGCCCCGTAAACAGCGCCGCCCTGCCAAACAAACGGTCCGATGTGAACAGCCTGACGAAATTGTCCAGGCCGACCCATTTCATGGAAGCGCTGATGCCATTCCAGTCAAAAACGGAGTAATACAGATTCATCAGGAAGGGAATGTTCGTCGCGAACAGCACAAAAAGCAACGCGGGGCCGGTAAAAACCACAAACAGCAGCGCGTTGCGCCAGCTTCTTCGCTTTTTCCCCAGAGTATGCATGAGCACTCCTCCACTACCGGCGGCGGATTAGCGGGGGACCCCCGGTTCATTTCACCGGGGCAACCCGTGCCGCCACACACGGGTTGCCTTCCGGATATCTACTGGCGGTTCGATGTTGGTTCACTCATAGACGAAGAAGTTTGCCATCTCCATGCAGACATCTTCCGCGCTCATCTCGCCAAGCATGTACGCCTGGTACAGCGCGCCCGTATTCTCGCCCCAGCCAGCCGGCATCAGGGTGTGAATCCAGGCGTTGGTCTCCCCCTTTTCGATGTAAGTCGCGGCGTCGTTGGCCAGCTCCCCCTTGATGGGGAGGTCGTTCCTGGCGCCAGCCGCCGCGCCGACTGTCTCGGTTGCCCACTTGACGCCCGCGGGGGAAGTCAGGATATACAACAGGTATTTTTTGGCCAGTTCAAGATTATTGCTGTCCTTGTTCACGATGTAGGTCCATGAGATGTTCGACAGCAGGTTGACATCACCGGGCTTGTCGCTGACAGGGAACGGCATGAAGCCAACCCTGGCGTCTGGATTGAAGGTGTCCAGTGTCGCCTGGCACCAATCCCCCATGTGAATCATGGCCGCCTGCCCGTTGGCCAACAGGTTTTCACAGGTTTCCCAGTCCATCTCCAGCGGTTTCGCCGGGCCATACTTGACGCTTAGGTCAAGGAACTTGAAAAAGTTCATGAAGTTTGGCAGAGTCGCGAAGGTATACCTGCCTTCCTTCAGCGCTTCGACCGTCCCCGCCGCATCCAGTTCCTTGACCAGCTGGAAATGCGTGGAGGCGTGGTTCAGGACCCAGGTCTCCTTGGAGGCAAGGGCGAAAGGCGTAACGCCAATGGCCTTGATTTTTTCACAGGCGGTTTCCAGCTCGCCCAGGGTTTTCGGCAATTCCGTGACGCCGGCTTTTTCAAAGACATCCTTGTTGTAAATCAGCCCCATGTTTTCATACGTCCAGGGAAGGGATTTGATTTTGCCGTCCGCGTCCTTGCCGGTCTTCACGGCGTCCTCATAGAACAGCGCCAGAACATCTGCGTCATTTGACCAGTCATAAGCGTACTCGTAGTAGCCGAGCGCGCTCGAGCCGACCTGTACGTCAAACACGTCCGGGATGGTCCCGCCGTTTACGCGCGCGTTGAGCAGTGTGACGGAATCGGTGGCCGCATGCTGAACTTCGAGCTTGACGCCCGGGTTTTCAGCCTCAAAATCGGCGGCCATCTGGGCGTACTCATCCAGACCGTAGGCGTGGGCGTCAAAGACGGTCAGCACCGTCTGCTTGCCGGCCTCCGCGGCTGCGGAAAGGGTCAGCAACAAGCACAATGCGATTAGAATCGGCAGCATTCTTTTCTTCATGCGATCCTCCTGTGTTTTTAAATCTGGCGCTTGCCAAGGTGTGCTGCGTGGAATCTGCCTTTCATCCATCACTTCCTTTTCCGTTATGATCTGTCCATATGTTGCGAAGACTTGCCACCTGCAGTTGGCAGATCTTCAGCGGGCTGTTCCCCGCTGTCAGAACAAGGGAATCCAGGTTGTAATCCGCAATGTGCGCGGCACAGAAATGCGCCTGTCCCTGGTCCGCAAAAATTTCCAGGCCGTTGGTATCCGAAAGGATGCGCAGTTTGATTTTTCCATCCCGCGCGAAGAGCGGCATGGTCCCTGTCTTGCATTCAAGGCGGTTGAGCGCTGCCTCCACATGGATTTCATAGCCCAGCAGGCTGATGTCAAAGCAATCGCGCGCATCATCAATTTCCAGCTGCAGATCCTGCGCTTTCCCCTCCAGCGTGCAGCGGAACTCGGCACCCGGTTCAATGACAATCGCCTCAAACACTTGCAGATTTTCATATATCCGGGCGATTTCATTCACCGGCATGGCGCAGAGCATGATGCTGCCGTCAATTTGCCTCAGTTTCATCTCTACGGGAAAACACATCGCGCCGTTGAAGCGGGAAGCGGGGATGGGCGCCCTGTTCCACGCCATGCGCAATGTCCTGCCGTCCGAATCCGGCACATGTGAAAATGTCTGCGCGGCATAATGGCTGTCCCCGTAATGAAGCCTGTGCGCGGGTTGAATCTGCTTGAAATAGCCGTTGGTGACGGTCCCCACCAGGTATCGGTCGCTGGCGCCTGAGTAGACCCAATACCTTGTGCCCTGTTTGCCAAGGCGAAGCGGGTAGAAATCAGGGCATTCAGAATCCTCAGACAGGATGATTTCCTGGGATTTCTTCCAGTCCAGGAGGTTCGCCGACGTGAAAACCGCATAGGTGTTCTTTTCCATGTACAGAGCCATGTAATACATGTCACAGGCCGGGTCGAAAACAACCTTCGGGTCGCGGTTGCTGCCCGTAATGGCGGGTATCAGGGGGTTTCCCGCATACTTTACAAAGGTTTTCCCGCCGTCTGTGCTGTAAGCCAGGCACTGGGAAAACCCCTTGCCGGCGGATAGGGAGGAGCATCCGCCGCCGGCGGTGTAGTACAGGAGAATCGGTTTCCTTCCCCCATCGCCAAGGCCAGTCAGGTTTCTGCCGTCAATGATTGCTGAACCGGAGAAGACCAGCCCCAGGGAATCCGGATACAGCGCATCCGGCAACTGCTCCCAATGCACCAGATCGCTGCTGACCGCATGCCCCCAGTGGATGTTGCCCCAGTTAAGGTCCACAGGGTTGTGCTGGAAGAACAGGTGATACAGGCCTTCATTATAAAACAGGCCATTGGGGTCATTCAGCCAGCCGCGCTTCGCGGTAAAGTGCGCCGCCGGCCTGTATTTTTCCATGTAAATCCCGCTGTCGTCAGGGCTGTCAACCAACTCAAAGCGAAGCGCGATTTCAGGCACGACGCGAATCCGGAGCTTCCTGTCCAAAAACCGCGCCATATCCAGATAGGCGTACGTATCCGGCGCGCGCATATCAATGCGCATATCCAAATCCAGCACAAGGTCACCTTCATGATAAAATGACAAGTTTTTGCTGACGGCTTCGAACCCGATGCCAATCTTCAGATAGCGCTGCGAGATGTGAATATCCATTTCAGAGAAACCCCCAAAACACCAAAATGGAGGAAGGGAAACTTGACAGAACCTGCTCTTGAATTCATAATCATCTTAAGTGACAGGAAACCCATAAACAATCCGAAAACAATCCAAAAAATGAGGTTTTCCGACATGATTTATTTTCAAGTCAATGAAAAGGAAAAGTATAAAAAGCAGCCTTCATACAACAGGATTTCCCATATTCATTCGGGTTTTCTGGATGTAAGGACCGGGTGGCGGCACAAAAAGCGCTTTCTGGAGAACCATGAGCTGCTGTTTGTCACAAAAGGATGCCTCTTTCTGGCCCTGGGAGACAAACGCCTGATGGTCAGGGAAAACGAAGGCATCCTCTGCTCGCCCTTCCAGACCATCCAGGGATACAAGACGAACGAGCAGCGCGTTTCCTTTTACTGGGTAGATTTCCTGATTGACCAGACAAGCGGCATCCGCCTGAACGAGCCTAAGAGAATTGCCACTTCCCCGCTGCAGTTCAAGCAGTGGCTCACCGACTTGTGCTCCCTGCGCTGGCGGCGCGGCGTTGGCGAAGAGGTCGGCGACGCCGCCCTGCTGCTGATTCTGACTTCGTTTACCAGGCAATATGAGGGGATGGACGAAAAGGATGTCCTGGTTGAGCAAATCAGGGAGTATATCGAAGAGGAGATCTACCATCCCCTGACAGTTTCACAAATCGCCGAGAAACTGCAGTATGACAAGGATTATTTGACAAGGATTGTCAAGAGCATCACCGGCATGACGCTCAAGGAGTATATCAACGTCCGGCGCATGGAAATCGCGAAATCGCTGCTGTGCACCTCTTCCTACAAAATCACCCAGATCGCCGGTATTATCGGGTATGAGAACGTCAACCTGTTCACCAAGTTTTTCCAGTACCACGAGAAGGTGTCGCCGCTCGGATACCGGAAAATGCATATACAATAAGGCAAATCCTGGCAATTGCCATCCATTTGGGATTGATATTGAATGATCCACAACATACGCAACCCATCGTTCGAAACGGCATATACGTCGCGATCACAACAATGCCTGGCAGGCCCGGAACCGTCATTCTGCATTGTGGCTTTTTACACCTGCCGGAAGGCAAAAAGCAGCAAAATAGATAAATCAGTTGCGCTCTATCTTCCCTGAACGCTGCAAACTGACATCCCTGTGCCCAAACAGTACTCAAATACTGAAAACCACTGATATCATGCCATACACAAAAACCCCGCATCCCTTGGGAATGCGGGGTTCTCTGGTGGCGCGCCCTGCAGGATTCGAACCTGCGGCCTTTTGATTCGTAGTGTAGTTATCGATCGTTTTGAAAACCCTTATTTATCAATGTCTTTCAGGCGGTATGTTTTACCTGTACGACCAGATTTACGACCAGAGCGCTTGATGGCCTGCTTCGCTTCCCTGAGCTTCCTTTCTTTTCGGATGTGCTGGTAGATGCGCATCGTGACGTTGATGTCCGCGTGCCCGCCCCAGGAAGCGGCGACCTTTACGTCGACCCCGGCATCATAGAGCATGGTGAACCAGGTGTGCCTGAGGTCGTGCGGGGTGAAGGAGAACTCCTTCCAGGCGTGTCCCTCCGGCGCCCAGCGCTTCCGGCACCCGTTCAGCTCCACCTTACAGGCATAGATAAAGCTGTCCAGGCCTCTTTTGAACGCAGACAGGGAGACGGGAGCCTCCCCTTTTGACGTGGAAATGAAGTGCCCGGGAGCCCCGAGGAATGGCTTCAGCTGCGGCCAGACGGGGATGCTCCTCTCCCCCGCCTCTGTCTTGGCGGTGCCGACTGCTCCCTGGTTCCTCCCCCACTCAATGGATTTATTGACATGGATTTCGTCCCCGACAAGATCCGAGGAGGTTAAGGCGCACGCTTCCCCCCGCCGGAGGCCGCCCCACAGCATGAGCATGACCCCCGCCCCAAAGCGGTGGGTCTTTGCGACTCTCCCGATGAGGTCAACCTCCCAGTGGTCGAGGACGCGGTGGCTGCCCTCCGGCCCCTTGGGGATGTCGACCCCTTTGCAGGGGTTGAACGCGATGAAGCGGTTGTTGAGGGCCGCCTCGAAGATTGCGTTGACGGTGATGAAGGTTTTGTCGATGGCCGACTGGGAAAGCCCAATTCGGGAGTTCATGAGCGCCACGATGTCCATCGGGGAGACCGACTTGATGGACTTATAGCCGAAGGCCGCTATGATGTGCTTGATTTCGTTCTCGTAGCCCCTCAGCGTGCTTCTCTTGACCTTGGGGCGCTTGTAAATATTGAGCCAGTCCTCTGCCCAGGCCCCCACCGTCTTCCCCTGCTCCGTCACCCTCCGCCCCTCCTCAATTTCCCGGAGGAAGGCGGTTTTTTTCTTTTGGGCTTCGGCGAGTGTTTTGCCATAGATGGACTTCGACTTTTTCTGTCCCGAAATGGCGTCAGTATACCGGACATGGAGCTGGACCAGACCGGATGCGTGGCGGGCGTCCTTCTTCTTCTGCATGGCGCCTACTCCGCAATCTTCGCGTATCTGACATCGAACCAAAGTTCGTTGTTGAACACGATGTATCCCGGGAACGACCCCAGCGTTCTGAACCCGACATAAAAGTGCGCACCGGTCCCTTCAAGCAGCTCCACTTCCTCGAGAACGGTCAGAATCTCCGATTGAATGAAGTCCATGTTGAAGGCCTTGAATTGGTCTGACGTAAGGACTGCGACATTCCCGCCGTCAACCTTATCGGCCTGGACAAGGATTTCAAAGCAAAAGTAGAGCGGTCCCCTTGCTTCTATGTAGGATAGTTCGTCTATTTTCTCGTACGCCTCCGGAAAGGAAAGGTCTTCAATTGATTTGAACGTAATCTCGGCCTCAATGCCCCCGGCTGCGTCCTGCCAAACCACGGTGATTGGCTCCATGACAGACACATCTATCGGGAACTCCCTTGTTCCGGGGCGGTTTGGTTCTGTTTCCCCGACAACGGGTGAGGCTGTCGAAACGATGGTCAGGAGAAGCAGTGTCGCCAAAACCCTTTTCACTAATTCCCTCCTCCGTGGTTATCGCCCCATACCCCTATCTTTTCCGATGCCGCCGCGTCCTGCGCCGCCAGGAAAAACTTGTGGTAGCGGATGTTGGGGTAGACGACCAGCACGACCGCGAATCCCTTCCGGACAAGGGAGAGGTTGAACATTGTCCCGTCCTTCAGCCAGATGTGACACAACTGGCGGTCATACTTGTCGAGCTTTTCGATGTCGTACTCCAGCCAGACGGTTTCCCCTTCCAGGGCTTCCCTCACATAGTCGGAGGCTTCCTTCCCGCCCGGCTGTGCCTCCATGTCCGGATGGACCGTCTCCGGCGTGTCAATGCCGAGGAAGCGGACCTTGTGCGACACTTCAACCCCGTTTTCGACCACCTTGAACCAGGCGGTGTCGCCGTCCACAACGTGCTCGCAGACCGCCCTGGTGAGATGCTCCAGGTCCGGCATGGTGATGTAGATTTCCTGCTCTGCGACCGCAACCAATGCCAGACATACCAGCGCCAGGGCCAGGGGAGCCGCTAGTCGCCGTCGCATCGCTTACAGATGGTGATGTCCTCAGGCAGTTCCCTCAGCGCCACCAATTGTACGTTGTCCTTGGTGCGGATGTACTGGCAGGCAGCGTCCGTGTGATACACCTTACCATTGGGCAGATAGTAGACGACCAAACCTTTGCCCGGGTTGCGCTGAGCATTAAAAAACAGGTAGGACGGGCTCTCCTCGTCGCTCTGCATGTTTTCCGGGTCAGTCAGGTCATCAAAAGCCATATCCCATTGCGCCTGGTCGACCAAACCTAGGGAAAAATACCAGGCCTTGAAGGAGACAATCTGGTCGTACATCGGCTTGGCGCTGTCCAGCGTGATTTTGCTGCCGGCTGCGAAGGCAGTCATCGCGATGGCCAGGATCAGCGGAATGAGTAATATCGCTTTTTTGTTTTTCATGAATCCTCCAGCTCAGTAGACATAGTCCTTGACAGCTTTCATGATTTTATCCTGCTCTGCCTTCGACAGGATTTCATAGTCATGGCAGCGTGCCCTGTTCCAGGTCTCCAGGATGATGCTCCTGCCGTTCTCGCGCCCCCAGCGCTGATAGGGCTCGATTCCCTCGCAGTACATGAGGACAATGTCCCCAACCTTCACGCCCGCGTCCAGCAGCGACCGGTCAAAGAACACCTCCATGCCGGTGGTCCAGGCGATGTCATCGATGAAGAGCCAGACCAATCCGCTGCGTCCGCTGCGGTCGATGGTATCCAGCATCACATACGCCTTGCTGTACCTGACCTCATCCTTCCACCAGCCCATGCCAAACATATCCAGAGAATATTGGTAACTTACAAACTTTTCTCTTGGAACAGGCGTTGCCTTGGGCGCCTGACCCACTGCCCCGGCGAGCGGGGCGAGCAGGAGGACGCCCAGGAGCAGGACCATCAGCCGCTTTGCCATTAAATTCTCCTCACGCCGGCCCGCTGCTGTTCTCAAAACACTCGGCATAAATGATTCTGATGAACTCCGACATCTTCTCGCTGTTCTTCTTGCGGAAGCGCTGGGCATATACGCGCTCCGGGTTGCTGTAGACGATTTCCGTGCGAAAGGCGAAGGAAATTGCCCTCCACTCCGCCGGCTTTGGCCGATAACCCAGCAGGTTCACGGCGCGCAACCAAGCCAGCGGCCGGATGTCGTCCACGCTTACCCGCGGCTTTGGAGGCGGCACCGGCGCCGGCGGCGCCGGTGGGATGGAAGGCCACGCGCGCTTCCGGATGAGCTGCTGCGCTTCCTCCGGCAGGCGCTTGGCGGACACCAGCCGCGGCTGCCGCTTCAGGCGGAAGCTTGCGGCCTCCTCGATGAACTCGGGCGGCAGGTCGCAGGCCTCAGCCAGCTCCCAGGCGGTGCCGTTGCCGTTTTGCAGCTGGGTTTCCAGCTCCGGCAGCGGCAGGAGCGCGTCGATGCCCCAGGCGTGGCCGGCCAGCTCGCTCTTGCGGTTCTCCACGCTGGCAAGGCTGCGCAGGTCGCCGACACTGCGGAAGTGGTGGCCCAGCTCCTCCGCCAGGGCCGCAGTGCGGTGGGCCAGGTCGCGGTGGCGGTTGATGAGGACGACGGAGCAACCGTCCGGCATGCTGATGTAGTAGCCGTCCAGGGGGTCATCCTCCTGCAGGATTAGCAGGTTGATGAGGACGCCATGGCTGTGCGCCAGCTGCTCGAGGTGCTCGTATTGTGTCATTTCTTAATAGCCGGAGAGAACAACCTATTTCCTCCGCATATCTTCATTAACAGGGGTACTGATTAGGAAATACTAATAATCTACTTTATTAATGGTTGTAGTTTAATTGGAAAGCCTATTTTTCTGAGTTGTAATTCTCTTAGCGCTGTATCTCGCCTCGGGTAAAAAATTGTTAAGCCAGTAACAACATCTTCATCCAGACTGCGCATAACAACAACTCCATCTTCCTGCTCGTCACCATAAGAAGGAATTGGTTCAGCTGTTGCTTTCAAGTAGAGAATGTCATTTATTGCATCATACTCACTTCTTTTCATAAATCTTGACATCAATTCCTCCTTTCTCGGCAAGTGTTGGAAACGAAGTAATGATTTTTCCTTCATTGCCATTATACTCTACAATTGTTTTGACAAACAATTTTGGATGTTTAAATCCACAATTCTTGCTGAAACTTACCTCTCTGGAATAACTTAGAGAACTGGAATAAACAGCGTCTGGCTGTTCTACAGATTTCCAAACCGCATGTATTTGGTCAGACATAACTGGATGGTTGTTAACAATATGATTCCTCTCTTTGGCATAGAGGGTTACTGCTCGCCCCTTACTAGGCTCTATACCACTCCATACAACTTCATCATTTGCTTTCTTTTGTTGGCTCATTTTCAACCTGTTTCATGAGAGCATTTCCAGTCTCGAGCAGACTCTTGAATGAGCTGAGTGACATAAAGATAGTAGATTTCTTCGTAGTATCCATCCCTGTCACAGAATCAGCATCATTATATCTTGGCTGATTTTCCATAAAAGTAAGAATTGCTTCAGATTGGCTGATAAAGATACTTACCTTGTTTGAATATTGGGCGAATGTCTCAATTTCCATTTTAACACCTCTCTCAATGTGGTTTAAATTCGTTATTACCTTTCAATCTCAATCTTTCGTTTTTTTTGCCGCTTCGGCACGGATGGCTTTGACTGCCTCGGCGATGATTTCATCCAGGCGTTCCTGGCTGATGGGCTCCATGCCAGCGGTGGGCCGGGCGGCGATGGTGGCGGGTTGCTCGAATTGGGGGTCATCGGTCAGGCCGAGAAGGTAGTCGGTAGTGACGGAAAACTGCCGCGCCAGCTTCACCAGGGTTTCAATATCAGGTTTACGCTCGCCAGCTTCCCACATGTAGATTGTGCGCGCTGAAACACCCAACAAGTCCGCGAGTTGAACTTGCGTCATCTCCTGCTGTTTCCGCAGCTCTTTCAATCTATTAGGCAGCATATTCCCTCCGATTTATAGATAACACACATTGTTCTATAAATAAATATCACAATATGTTCAAAACATGCTTGACGGGATTGAACAGTGTGTGTTAGTCTTGCTTTGAACAGAATGTGTCATTGGAGGATGGATTGAAAACACTAAGCAACATCAGGCGTGCTAGAAACATCACTCAAAAGGTACTGGCGGATGCGGTAGGTGTCACTCAGCGTGCCATTGCCAATTACGAAGCTGGAACACGGCAACCATCCCCGGAGGTAGGTGAGAAGATTGCGCGCTTCCTCGGGATGGACATTCCGACGATGTGGGAGGTGTTGTACCGCTCCAAGTAAGTCCCCCCCTTTCTCCACGGTTCAAGGATAACACGGGAAAGTCAAATACAACATGGAGGAGTGCTGTATGACGGAGACCGAAAACATCTACTTCCGCTCAAGGAAAGAGGCTGCGAGGCACGACGACCGGCTGAACTCCCGGGAAGGGGCGGCGGAGCTGCTGGGGCTGTCCGTGTCGAGCCTGGCCAACTATGAGCTGGGCATCACGAAGGTCATCCCGGTGGACTCGGTGCTGATGATGGCCGACCTGTACAAGGCCCCGGAGCTGAAGGCGCACTACTGCAAGCACACCTGCCCAATCGGGGCGGACAAGGAAGTGTGCCTGAAATCCGGGACCATCGAGAGCATCGCGGTCCGCATGGCGAGGGTGTCCAAGTCCGACCGGCTGGAAGCCATCACGGACAAGCTGCTCGAAATCGCGCACGACGGGAAAGTGTCCGAGGAGGAGCGGGGCGATCTGGAGGAAATGGCGTCCTCCCTGTCCGACCTGGTCCTCCTGGTCCAGGAAATGAAGATGAAAGCGGAGGAAAGATGATGAGTAGGCAAAGACAGCCCCCCACTAAAGGAAGTGGAGGACAGCCATCAAATCATGTTTTCAGTCTTACGGAGAAGGGTTTGGCACAGCTGAGGGATTGGGAGTTGCGGAGGCAACTTCGCTGGGCGATTGGGTTGGGCTTGATTTCTCTTGTCGCATCGATATCCAGCTTACTGCTAACGCTGCTAAAGAAATGAGAATGGCAATGATGGCCAGTGAGCGGGTCCATCGATCGTTCTTCTTTTTCCTGGTTTCAACTTCTTCGAAGTCCGTCAAATGCACGTCGCCTGCTCCTGTAATGTGCAATGAATCAGGAAAAGGATACGAAAGACCCTTAGAACTTAAGTCTGGCGAACTCCACTCTTCAGAAACAAGTCGTTCATGCGTCAAGCGATGTTGATGATGAACCGTGTGAAATCTGCAAGCGGTGTTCTATCAATACAACCTACAACGATGAGGTTGAGTTTTGGATTGACTACGCCGGGCGACTTGGCGCTTGGTGAGGAGGGTGAGGGATGAACCCAAAAGTTATAGAAGCCCCACGGCAAGCGACAGGAACGCGCAAATAGTCAAGTTGACACGGCAGAACATCCGCATCATGAGGCTGCTGCTCAACGACCTGGCGGGCGAGGAATAAAAAATAAGGAGGGTACCATGAGCAGAATCGTTCAATTCGCGCTGGCTCAGGTCGGGAAGCCCTACGTATTCGGACGCTCAGGCCCCTCCTCTTATGACTGCTCCGGGCTGACAAAACGTGCAGTCGCCCAGATCGGCCTGGACTGGTACCACGGTGCGACCACCCAGTGGCTCAGGGGAAAGCAAACGACCGCACCGCCTGAACAGTATTCCTACTTTGGCGAGACCGGGGCGATTGACAAGCTGCCGATGGACAAGGTGGCTTTTCTTTTCGCCCAGGATAAGACTACCGGCAAGATGGCGCATGTCGGCATCTACGCCGGGAACGGATGGGTTGTGCAGGCCGGGGGGTACGGCGGGCGTGGTGTCCACTACAACAAACTGGACAGGCGGCGCTGGACCCATTACGCAATCCTGAATCAATACTGGACGGACAGGGACGGTGATGAAGAGATGGACAGCACGGTGCTTAAGAGAGGGGCTGTCGGCCCACAGGTCCAGGAGATGCAGAAGGCGCTCATTGCGCTGGGGTACAACGTCGGAGCGAACACAAAGGCCGACGGAAAGTACGGCCCTGCCACAGAAACTGCGGTGAAGGCCTTCCAGAAGGACTACGGCCTGAGAATCACCGGCGTCTGGGGGCCTGATGAAGCCCAGGCGCTTGACGCTGACCTCGAGGAAGAAGTCGGCCCGCCGGTCAACAATGATGACGAGATGGTCCTGGTCCCGAAAGCCTGGCTTTCAGTTATCGCAAAAGATGCGAGAACCTTCCTTGGGGAGGTGAGCTGATTGAGCTGGCTGCCGTCCCTGAAAGACTACTGGTGGCTTTATGGCGTGATTGTCGCCGTCTTCTCAGCCATGATTCGCGCGGTTATCAAAGCGCATCACCTAAAGGAGCAGATTGACACCGTGCAGAAACACAGCGAGCAGATCAATGGCATCAACGCCAAGATGGACTCGATCGAGCAAGATTCCGCCGAGACGAAACAGGGCATCACCGAATTGAAGGAATCCCTGCATGAGCATCGGGAGGAGAACCGGCGCGACATCATGGCCATCATGGACGCAGTGCTGTCCCTGGTGGACGGACTCAAGAAACAGAACTCCGATAACCCGGACTTCGACGCGGCCCACAAGAAAATCAGGAAGCGCCAATTAGAGCGCTGAAAGGATGAACATGAGCATTGATTTAACCCCCATCTTCCAGGCGCTAATCGGGCTCCTGGCCGCCATCATCACGTTGAAGGTGGTGCCGTGGATCCAGGCCCGGACCACTGCACAGCAGCAGGCACTTCTCACGGCCGCTGTTCGGGTTGCCGTATACGCCGCGGAGCAGATATACGGTGCGAACGCGGGCAAAGAGAAACTGATGTATGTAAAGGGCCAGCTGGCTAAAAAAGGATTTGACATTGATATTGATGCGATTGAAGCCGCGGTGCGGGAGCTAACGCTGGCGGAGGGTGTTGTGCTGGTGGAAGCTGTGCAAACGCCGCCTACCGAACAGCCCTGACACATGGCTCCATTTAATACCGCCTTCGCAAGGGGGCGGTTTTATCGTTAGAAACTGTAGTTCTCCCCCAGCACAATCCCGCCGACCCGGGGAATCTCCCCCGGGATTTTCTCTTCCACGAACCAGCGGAGCGAGTCCTCCTGGAAAAGATAAGCCTTGCGGTTATCAATCCGAACCAGGTAGCGCATCCCAAAACCACCGACGTTGATTGCGTGAGCCTGGCCGACGTCGAGAATCCGGTCAATCTCGTATCGTCTCCTTTTGAACACAATCCACTGCGGCGTGATGTTCCCTTCCTCGTCCGTTTCGTGCCCGACTTTCACATAGGTTTTAATTGCCAAGCGACTCACCTCCTGTGCGGACAGTATAATCAGAACATATGTTCGTGTAAAGGGTAAGGAATACGACCAAAAATACGACCAACATTGCGTAAAACTGCGTGAATTGTGTCAATTTTACGGGAACGCTCGTTCTTTTTTAAGAAACAAAAAACCGCTGAAGTTCTTGATTCTTCAACGGTTTTCTTCTGGCGCGCCCTGCAGGATTCGAACCTGCGGCCTTTTGATTCGTAGTCAAACACTCTATCCAGCTGAGCTAAGGGCGCACGCTGCCCTTTGGGACAGCGGGAGCATTATAAC
>Ga0123335_1002907_pt1 | contig 24703 bp, 12 predicted proteins | sample BiotimSIPDNA_2_FD_89707 | JGI IMG/M metagenome (GOLD analysis project Ga0123335, IMG submission 89707) | Anaerobic biogas reactor microbial communites from Washington, USA - Biogas_R2 time_0 SIP DNA | ecosystem: Engineered > Bioreactor > Anaerobic > Unclassified | place: Washington, USA...
ACTGAAAGGGCATGATTCTATTCCTGGATGCCGTTCTTCAACGGCATGACGTCCGTAAACGGTTGTGCTGAAAGGGTTACTTATGTAAATACTGTAACAACCGCACTCCGTCATTCCTGCGAATGCAGGAAACCATAATGCAAATAATAATCCTTTTTTAGAAATCAAGAATACATGTCTGCCACCAATTGTTTTCCGATTCCTGGAGGGTGCTGCGTGCGTGCCCCCTGTAGGAAGAACATGCTTGAGAGACTGGTGCCCGGGGGCCACGCCGTACAGAGCCTTTAGCTCAACATGATCTCAAATCAAAGGGTTAAAATATGCTTCAGACTGAATATGTCCCGGCAATTCTCAGATGGATGCCGTTTTTCAACGGCATGACGAATCGTGGCGGTTGTGCTGAAATGGTTGCTATTATTACATGACAGGAACAAACCATGGTTCCGGTATGAGATACATACTGCTTCAGTAAGATATGCAGGGTATGTGAAGAAGCCCTCCCTTACGGTCAGGCCTCGCAATAGGATCCGGATATGTCACTTACATTGCGAGTAAGACACGGTCGAGGGCTTGAATTCTTCCAGGCTACAATAAATTTTAATCTACCATCAGTTCGCCAGTGCGGCCGTAAAGGCGATTGCAAATGTGATAACCTGACCTGCCTTTACAACTGGTGGACAACAAGGGGTGATAGTGGAAGACCGGTTTCCTAACCGGGCTGGAGCGCAAGAGGGGACACCCTCTTCCAGAGGACAGAGAACTGAAGACAGATAGACAGATAGAAAGAAAACACTCTACAAATCAGTCAGTTTTCCCGGAAGGAAAGCGGCACGAAGAGCGTTGACAACCACCACTAAATCAATTATTTCCTGAACAATTGCGCCCGCCACCGGTTGAAGGTACCCGAAAGCCGCAAAGGCCATCCCTGCCACACTCAAAGCCATCCCCCCTACTGCACTTTGCAGGGCAATCGCTCTCATTCTTCTGCTGATATGCATAAACTCGTCAACCTTATTAAGCGAGCTGTCCATAACCACAACCCCCGCCGCCTGGGTTGTGATATCACTGGCCTGCCCTATTGCTATTCCCACCGTCGAGGCCATAAGCGCAGGAGCATCGTTTATTCCATCACCGACAAAAACGGTATCACCTGTTTTCACTTTTTCCTGAACGATCCTCAGTTTCTGCTCAGGACTGGCCCCTGCGAACACTTCCTTTATTCCAATCTGTTCAGCCAGATACCGAACATCCTCTTCCCTGTCTCCTGAGACCAGAAGCACATGATCAATCCGGTGCTTTTTTTTGAGGTGCTCTATAAATGTGGTACCCTCCTTACGGGGTATATCCCTGAAGCGGTAAAAAGCAGCGACACTGCCGTTTATCAGAACCACACACTCCATCCCCCCTGCTGAAACAGGCAGCATTGCGGCATCTGTTTTATTTTTTTTGTAAAGATTTTTTCTGCTGGTGATTTCTATGATGCTGCCATCAACAGAGCCCCTCAACCCCTCACCCGGTTTCTCGCTTATCTGACTGGCAATCCTGAGATTTACTTTTTCCTGTCGGGCTGCATTCAGAATCGGCTGAGCCAGAGGGTGTTTTGAATAGCGCTCAAGACTTGCTGCAAAGGATAAAACCCGCTCGGCTCCAAAACCATTGAATATGATCTTCTCTATGAGTTCAGGTTTTCCGTAGGTCAGAGTACCGGTTTTATCGAAGATCAGTGTCCGGCATCGATCCACCCTCTCCAGCGCTATTGGATCTTTAATGATAATACTGCGTTTAGCAGAGAGTGTAATCGACCCGATTATGGCCACAGGTATGGCAATGAGAAGCGGACAGGGTGTAGCGATCACAAGTACCGATAGAAACCGGATACTCTCACCGCTGAGAGCCCATGCCAGAAGTGCTATAAAAACCGCCACTGGTGTGTAGATTGCCCCAAGCTGATCGGCCAGTCTGCGGAAACGGGGTCGGTGCTGCTGGGATTCCTCCATCACCTTCATGATACCGGCATATCTTGAGTCCACAGCAAGCTTATCTGCTCTGATTGTCAAAGCAGTTCCTCCATTAATGGAACCTGACAGCACCCCCGTACCCGGAATTTTTTCTATCATATAGGGCTCGCCTGTCAGATAAGACTCATCCATTACCCCGTGCCCCTCTATAACCGTTCCGTCAACAGGACAGATCTCATAGGGATATACCAGAAGCTCATCACCGATTGCCACCTCTTTAATCTGCACATCATTGATTTTCTGACCGGATTTGCGATGCGCTGCAGAGGGCATGCGTTTGGCAAGCGCTCTAAGCACCGATGAGGCGCTGTTTACCGCATAAGTTTCAAGCGATTCACCACCTGAGAGCATAAGAACGACTATCGTGCCTGCAAGGTACTCTCCAAGAATAACCGATGTCACAATCGAGAGCCCGGCCAGAAGATCTGATCCAAAATCGCCTCTAAGCAGTTTTAGGGAAAGTTCCAACGTCAACGGCAATCCACCAACGATCAGCGCGGTGATAAGGGGAAGCTCATAAACCGCAGATGGCAGACTGAAAACATATCGCATCACAAGATAAACAGCAATCGCCCCCAAAGAGAGCACAGCCACAGCGATCTTCTGTTTTCCTGAAAATCCGGAGTACCTAAGAGACATCTGCTTTTACCCGCTATCCCTGGAAAAGGAATTTCAGCCGACTACAATTAAGGTAGTTCAATTTCTATTCCATAACTTTAGGACCGGGTTCATAGCTGTTATGGAGCTGGATACCTTCGAATGTTTGCCATTACTTTTAACAATAATTAAGAATAATGATTTTCTGGAAGAGGGCGCCCCCTCTTGCGCTCCAGCCCGGTTAGGAAACCGGTCTTCCACTATCACCCTGTGTTGTCCACCAGTTGTGAAGGCAGGTATATGCCTTCACATTTGCAACCGCCTTTACGGCCGCACTGGCGAACTGGTGGTAGATTAAAGTCGAAAGTCAGGAGAAGATGCGCTCTCCATCAGTTTTTCCGAACTCTAATTTTCCTCTCTGTGATCTCTGGGCCTCTGTGGTGAACCCTCATAAATCATGTTTCTCTTATTGTTTGTATGACCCTTCCTTGACAGTCGGGGCTCGGATTATTTCCTCAATGTCTCATTATGTGTAATATCCGGTTCCTGTTCCGAGGCCTGACCATAAGGGAGGGCTTCTTTACTTTCTGGACTTATATTATCCTGAAACAGCGTGCTTCACATGCCTCTGAGATGAGTTGAATCTTTGTATGCTGAACAATATATCTTAGAGATATGGACAATAAAAAGCTGACCCACCCCCACGACAAGTTTTTTAAAGACGCTTTCAGCCGTGTGAAGACAGTACAGAGCTTTATCGAGCACTACCTTCGCCCCCAGGAGTCTGCGCTTATTGATCTTTCAACACTGGAAGCGGTTAAAGACAGCCACATCAACCCTGATCTTCAGGAGCTTTTCTCCGATGCCGTGTACGCGGCTTCAACTCCCGGTAAGCCAGGGCACGTGTACCTTCTGTTTGAGCATAAAAGCTACCCTGATCCCATGGCTGGCGTGCAGTTGCTGAAAAATATCGCCATGGTGCTCCAGTACCACGAGAGGCAACATGCCGGTGAAGGCATTCCGGTTATTTTTACCACGGTAATCTGCCATGGCAAAAAGAGTTTAATCCCGTGTAAGGGGCCGGTCTACCGTCTTGTTCCATACCAAAAGTGCCAGCCACTTTTTCCAGATCACCGGTTTATCTTTTTCGATCTTCAGGCCGTGGATGATGACCAGATAAAGGGGGACCCCTATCTGCGGATCCTCTTTAAAGCTCTCAAATACATCCACAGCCCGGATTTATTGGAGAAAATCGGGGATATACTCGTAATATTTAAGGAGCTAAATAAAGATATAGGGGCTTATGAATACCTTTTATCGTTAATAACCTATCTGGCGGGAGCGGCACCGAAAAAATTACTTAAAAAGCTTCTGGGTCGTATAAATCGGATCTTAAAAAAGGAGAAAAATCCAATGTCCAATATTATTGAGGACGTTTTTGGGGATCTCATTAAAGAGAGGCTGGAGAAGGCTACAACTGAGGGCATGAGAAAAGGCAGGGAAGAGGGCAGAGAAGAAGGAGTTAAGATAGGTGTGGAGAAAGGAATTAAGATAGGGGAAGAGAAGGGAATTAAGATAGGTAAGGAGAAAGGAATTAAGATAGGTGAGGAAAAAGGCAAAAGGGAAGGAGTCACGGAGAAAATTAAAAAGAAGGCTGTGATCAGAACCGAAAAAGTCGTAAGAGAGATGGCTGCAATCGGGCTTGGTGATGAAATTATCAGCAGTATTACTGGACTTACATCGGAAGAAGTCAGGAAGTTAAAAAATTGAAGTAACTCTTTTAGCACAACCGTAACGGACGCCATGCCGTTGAAAAACGGCATCCAGGAATAGAATCATGCCCTTTCAGTCTTGGGAAAAATGTACCTTTATTATCTAACTCCTGACTTGTGACTTGCTACTTGCGACTTGTAACTTTCCATTACATGAACGAATTCTTCCAGGCTACAACCAGTTTTAATCTACCACCAGTTCGCCGGTGCGGCCGCAAAGGCGTTTGCAAATGTGATGACCCTACCTGCCTTCACAACCGGTGGACAACACGGGGTGATAGCGCAAGACCGGCGTCTTCGACGGGCTGGAGCGAAAGAGGGAACGCCCTCTTCCAAAAAAATATTTTATTCTCAATCAGCATTTTTTTGATAAAAACTAAAAGACTTGTTTCAATAGTGATATAATCGAACTAAGCAACAGGTGAACTATGTACACGGGAATAAAGACTAATATACAGAACCAAACTTTAATCTACAGGAATAAACATGCGTTTAAAAATGATCTTTTCATTTCTCTTTTATATCACAATCACATCGGTATCCATTGCGGGCGATTTAAAACCGGTTGATCTTCACGGGCAGCTCAGTGTAAAAGGGAATAAAATTGTTGACAAGAACGGAAGTCCGACACAGCTCAGGGGGATGAGCCTGTTCTGGAGTCAATGGATGGGGGATTTTTACAATACAAGCCTTGTCAACTGGCTCGTTGACGACTGGAAAGTGTCGGTTGTAAGGGCTGCGATGGGTGTAAAGCATGAAGAGACAAAAAGCGGATACCTGTACGATGGGACTGAGAAGAAGAAGATAACAACGGTGGTAGATGCAGCGATTAAAAAAGGTATCTATGTCATCATTGACTGGCACGACCATTATGCTTTTAAAAATCAGAAAGAGTCAATCCGCTTCTTTGAGGAGATGGCCCGGAAGTATGGAGAGTACCCTAATGTCATCTATGAGATTTTTAATGAGCCCATAAGAGAACCCTGGACAAGTGTAGTTAAACCTTACTCCGAAGCGGTTGTAGCGGCAATCAGGGCGATAGATCCCGATAATATTATCATTATCGGTACACCATCCTGGTGTCAGAATGTTGATGAAGCGGCCAATGATCCTCTGGAAGGTGAAAACCTGACCTACGCTCTCCATTTTTACGCCGCAACACACAGAGGAGAACTGCGCGACAAGGCAGAATTTGCTCTTAACAAAGGTATTTCTCTTTTTGTATCTGAATTCGGCACCTGCCTGGCATCGGGAAACGGTTTCCTCGATACCGCAGAAACTGAGGAGTGGTTCAATTTCATGGAGGAGCACCACCTGAGCTGGTGTAACTGGTCCATAGCCAACAAAAACGAGACCGCCTCCGCACTTCTTCCCGGCACCCGCCCTGTAGGTTACTGGCAGGAATCAAACCTCAGCCAATCAGGAAAGATTGTCAGAAAGAAACTTCGACGGTATGCAGGGATAATCGATGTGGAGAAGCCCCAAAAAGTAAGGAAAAGCTTTTTTAAGCTTAAACCTATCTGATTTCCAGGATACAACCCGTTTTATCTACCTGCCCGCCATCGCCGGGTCTTTTTGGAAGAGGGTATTCCCTCTTGCGCTTTCTGTCTTTCTGTTAACAGTTTTCTCTCCTCTGTCATCTGGAAGAGGGTGCCCCCTCTTTCGTTCAAGCCCGTCGAAAACGCCGGTCTTGCGCTATCACCCCTTGTTGTCCACCATTTGCAAAGGCAGGTAATTTCATCACATATTCAAACGCCTTTGCGGCCGCAGTAGCAAACTGGTAGAGACGTCCGCCGGACGTCTCTATCGAGATGTGACTTGCGACTCAGAATATGTATCCTATTGAAAAATGGAACTCCCCAGGTCTTTCACCCGGCCTTCGGTCAATCTTCCATCCGTAAAGAATTCCGATCGGACCGATCGGGGTAATGTATCTTATTCCGCAACCCGCGGAAAACCTGAACTGATCAGCCGAAGCGGAAACGAAGTCATCCTCGAGCCGTCCTGCATCACCGAAAGCTGCCAGTTCCACATTGAAACCCATATCAAGCCGTGCCTCGATGCTTGCGGAGAGTGAAGTGTAACCGCCGCTTGAGTCTGAAGGGTTCAGAAGATTCTCTTTATATCCCCTTACATCGTTTCTTCCCCCAAGGTAAAATCTCTGATCTGCAGGAACATCTTTCGCTCCCCCGTAAGGCATCAGATACCCCCCGCGTACCACCCCTGCAAAAGTAAGTGCACGCAATGGAGTTATGTATCCCCGGAGCTCCATTTGAGTTTTTATGAAATTATCATCTATACTTCCGATACTTTTTGAAATCTCGACCGCAGAGCCCGCAAAAATACCTTTTCGTGGACGTGTGAAAGAATCCCGATTGTCCCAGGCAACCGAAGGCTTTACAGTCACGGCATTGCGGGGTAGAAGGTCATCTTCGATATCAAGTGAATCACTTAGTGTGACATTATCGTCAAAATTCAACTTGCGCTGTTCATAACTGCTGCCCAGCCCTATAACAATATTCTTCATCGGGGTAGCAGTCAAAGCACCGGAAATACCGTAAGCCGTTGCGGTCCACATCTGATTGGGCTCTGATTCCTTCTCTCCGAAAACCTGAAGAACTCCACGGATTCGTGAAGCAAAAAGGCGGGGCTCAATTATCCCTGATTCCCCGCGGAATCCTACCTTTTTGAAGTCACCGCTTTCCCACAATTCATCAATCCGGCTGATCTCCCCACTGATATATCCTTCCCGGTTTAATCCAAACAGGTTGCGGTCTCCGGCTCTGGCGTTTACAAAGGCTTCCTTGTCTGACTGATAACCTCCCCCTACCGAGCCGTAAAATGGTTTTTTCTCGGTGCCTTCAATATAAAGATGTACGGTGTCCCTTTTCTCACGTAAACCGATTGTCCTGAAACGTACAGAACTGAAGAGTCCCAGATCCCTGATGTTTTTCATGGTGTTGACAACACCCTGAAGACTCAGAGGCTCTCCCTGTTTTATTTCCTGATCTCTTCTCAACACCCGGTGGCGAGTCCTGAACACGCCTATGTACGCTATATCCCCCGTTGTAACCATCGGTCCCTTGTCGATCTTGAAAATCACATCTGCCCTGCTGCTGTCGCTGTCCATGGTAACAACCGGTGTGACCGATGCATGCGGGTACCCCTTTTCCGCTATTATCGTCTGCAAATGTTGCGCGTTTCGTTTCAGCAGATCACTCAGGAAAGGCTCACCTTTTGCAACCGTTATTTCATCACCCAGGTTAATTCCATCAATTAGCACAGAATCTAATGTTAAGCTTCCCAACAGCGTTTCAGTCCCCTCGTCAATGTTAACCTTTATTAAAGCGGAATTTTCCTCTATAGTTACATCCGATGATACCAGGGCCCGAAGAAAACCGCGTGACCGGTAGAGCATCTGTATGGCAAAGATATCCTCTTTTAGCTTTTCCGGATTGTAAGCGCGGTCAGATTTACTTCCCCTGTCAACATGCAGCATCTGCCCCCGTATAGTCGCTTCATCGATTCCCGATGACCCCCTTATTGTTATCTTTGAGACTGTTATCCTCTGTCCGGAAGCAATGCTGAAACGCACTGTTTTTCCTGAGTACCGGCGTTTTTGAACTGTAGTATCTGAAACCTTGACTTTTGCATTACCGAAACCGGCATCATGAAATTTTTTTTCGATTGCCTTTACCGACTTTCTTACACCCATGTTGTTACTGTTACCGGTTTTAAAGAGGCCAACCTCCTTGCGCAGGGCACCTTTACTGAACACCCTGTCACGTTTTTTCGGAAATTCGATCTTGTATCTCTGCCCTTCAGTGATAGAGATAAGCACTCTAACCGATTTTGATGAGGGATCCTGAATTACCGAGTCTTTTATAATTACATCAGCGAAACCCGCTTTTCTGTAAATATCGGTGAGATTTTTTATATCACTGCGAAGAATCGATTCAACAAACCTTCCGGCACTTCCAGGAAAAAGCGAACCCCTCCAGATTCTCATTTTTCGCTTTATCCGGAAATCAGACAACCCCCGGTTTCCCTTTATCTGGAGCGATCTCAATTTATAGTAAGGGCCTGCATCTACATTAACTATTACAACCTGGTCAGAGCCGGAACGGTGCTCTTTTGAAGAAACTTTCACCTCCGGAGAGATAAAGCCCTCCCGAAGGTAAAGATCTGTTATCAATGAATCCTGAACTCTCAGCAGATCACTGCTGTATATGTCTCCGGGATAAGTACTCATCGTTTTCTCAACATCGTCCTCAAAAAGCGGTATCTCCTTTTTGATTTGAATATCCCGGACATACGTTGCGGGTTTGAGATAGAACGTCAGGTTCCCGTCTCTATTTTCCACCTCAACACTTTCAAATAACCGGCATGCTTCAAGAGACTGTTTTGACTGCTGTAGAACAGTTCTGTTAAGCGGATGGTTTATTCTTACTGCCACAAGTTTTTCCGCTGTTCTCTGAAGTTCCCGGGAGCGTATGGGATTTCCGGATATCTCGAAACTCAGGCTTTTAACATCCTGGGAAACCGCCAGTGAAGCACAGAAAGCCAGGAGCAGAACCGATAATCGGAAGGGACATCTTCCCGCAGTCATCTTTTCTCCCATGTAAAACGTACCTGGCCGCCGTAAGCACCCTTGTCTTCTGTTCTGGTAAGATAGTACTCCTGAAATACTTCTAAAAGGAGGTTCTGAAGAATACGATACTGAGCTGATGCCCGCTGTAAAGCTTCGCTCCCCTGGGATTCAATTGTATAGCTGGTCCCGAGCCTCCTTGTGATCTGCTTGCCCATTGTAACTGAAATTCTGTCGGAATTCTCATCATTTTCATCGCCGGTTTCAACCTTCAGGATATCAAGCCCGGCAGCCGTTTTGATTTCCTCGCCGAATGTGGAGGCAACCAGCGAAGCCAGCATCTGCTGGTTTGATTGTCCCCCGGCCATAGATCCGATATCACTCTGCAGTTCAGAGGTTGTTTTACCAAGGACAAGAAGTGACAGCAGGTCCTGATCCTCGAGTGTCTGATCGTCACTTGCCAGCTTGAATACCAGATCCTCGGGTGTCCCTGATATCACGATCTGGATTTCCCAGTCCCGGACAGGCACCACTCCAAGAATATCTATTTTCGGTTCAATCCTGTAGGGATTGACAAAATCAACTATTCCGCGTTCAACAGTAAAAACCTTTTTAAGATATGTTATTGTACCCTCTTCAACATTTGCCCTTCCGTTTATTGACGGTGAGCTGATTGAGCCAGTCACCTGGATATCTGGAGCTATTGTCAATTGAGCGATATTATTATCAACTCTGAAAGGTGATCTGGCCTGTACTCCTACATCAAGGCGCATGTTTTTAAGATATGGCACCGTACTCTCCTGCGGCACAGGAGCTTCTTTACGCTTGCGCTCGCCGCCGACAATTGAAAGGGGATTTATAGTAAGATCTTTATAGTAGAGGCCATCGAGCAATACTATATCTCCGGTCACATGAGTAGTATCGGGTGTGCCGTTTATCTTCAGTTTTCCATCAATTTCCATATCAAGCATGTCGGGCTGACCCAGAGGAAGTGCCTCAAATATCACCTCAGCATTAAGATTTGAAGGTTTCAATTCATCGAGCCCCAGGCGTCCTTTCATTCTGAACACCCCGTCATCGAGATTACCCTGCAGCTTTTCAATTCGAACAGCTTTGCGGTCGGCTTTTATTCTTCCATTGACAGAATGCAGATGCTGTGTGATTCCAGGAACCGTCATAGCAATACTTTTGAGCTCAAGATTAGCGCTCAGGGCCGGGTCTTCCGCCATACCTTTAAGAGATGCGTCTAAAGACACACTGCCCTCAATGTCAGGAAGATCCGGGGTGAAATGCCTTGCTATTGACAAAGGTATCAACCCTTTGAGTTCAATGTCGTGCGGCCCTTCAAGCAAACCCTGCGCATGTCCACTCAAGGCGCCTTCACCGGCAAGCATAATGCTGAAATCAGGAACTGAATACCGGTTTTCAGTAAGTGATGCTTTAAGCTCACGGGTCTCGATAACCGGGATATCCTGATATTCTATATTCAAGCTGGTTATATCCATTTTTCCTGCAATTTTATTCAGTGAATCTGTATTCCCCGTGACCTTTATTGCTGCTGTCAAAGCCCCTTCAAGCTTCTGCTTCGAAAGCGCCAGATAAGGAGTAAGAAGCAGGTTGTTGAATGAGAGGTCTGCTTTATAGTCCTTAGATCCAAGATTATAGGAAGCATCAACATCACCCAGGACCTTTCCGTTTACTTTAACCACATTGTCCGCAAGGGTGACAAGCAGTCCGATTTTATCAAGCGGTAATGAACCCATGCGGATATTATCTATTGCCAGTTTTCCCTCAGCCCCGGGGTTTTTATAACTTCCATCGGCCTGAATCTCCATCGAGAACACTCCATCTATAGAATCAACTGCAGAAAGAGCGGCTATGGAGTTGAGATTTATCCCCGGAGCGGAGATTTTAATATCAAAGGAATCCTTAATTCCTGCCCACCCGGTTACAGTCAGATCCTGGCCTGCGTCGACAATGAGGCGCAAGGGCTGAATATTGACCCGCTGTTCTCCGATTTGTGCCCGGAGACAGAGACTGTCAAGGCTCTGTCCAGAGGCGAAAAGTTTCGATGCTGAGAGTGCAAGAGTTCCGCTGGGGTCCTCTGTGGTTCCCCCCAGCCTGGCATCAATAGTGACCTTTCCGGCTGCTGAATCGAGATAATCCCCTACAGATATTCCTTTTGACATGAGGGAGACATCAAAGGTCATTTTCTCCGGCGGCAGTATCTTCCCTTCCTGGAGCACTTGTGCTGAGCCGGAAAGTTGAAGCTGTGAACTGTCTTTAGCCAGCCTGAGCTCTTTGACTATTGCAGTTCCTTCGCTGTTGAGCCCCCCATCAAGATGCACACTCCCTATATGCACATTTTTAAAGGCCAGTGAATCGGCTTCCAGCCCGATAACTGCCTCAGGGTGTTTCAGGTCTCCCCCGATACGTATCGACGCGTCTGCGCTTCCGTAAATGCTGTCGGTACCTGTAAAGCGAAGCAGCTCGTTAAGAGATGGAAGTGACAATGCCAGATCAGCTTCTGTTTTACCCGATAATATTCCGTAGGTGCCACTCAGGTGAAGGCTTGTTTCGCCAAGTTTTCCTTTCAGACTGTAAAGGCTTGCCGTTCCCCTTGAGACTGTGGCCGAACATGCCAAAGATGCATCCAGAGGCAGATACATCCTGGTTACTGCGGATGTGTCTATCTTATCTGTAGTAAGCATCAACTTCTCGACATTAGCCGAAATGTCAAGTTGAGCGGAGAGTGAATCAGGTTTTACACCGTGTCCGTTAATCCCTAAAGAGAGGGATGCGGTACCGGATATGCCGGGAACCAGTTTTTGAAGTGTGACATTTTCACCTGTGACAGAGAGATCATACACAAGTTCCCCGGCAGATCCCGGAGCAGCCAAAAACCCCTGCGGAAACATCCTGCGCAGATCAACTGTTCCCCCTGCCTTTATGCTGCCACTTTGAGTTTCTGCCCGCAGCCCGTCAAGATGCAGTAACCGCCCGGCAACACGGGATTTTAAAAAGAGTGACTCAACCGGATATCCCCATACCGAGCCTCCATCATAGTTGACAGCCATATCGATGTCAGGGTCGGCGATTTTTCCTGAAAGCTCAACCCGCAGCAGAGCATCCCCGCTGAGCGGCTCTTTTATCCCTGCAATCGATCGGATCTCAGAGAGCGCAGTGTTTACATCCAGAGAGAGATTGGCCGCAGGATCATTATCAAGCGATGAGGCCTTTCCGTTGAGTGTAAGTACGGTATTAACAGTAGATAAACCGAGGCTTACGGTATCCAGATCCATCCCCCTGACCCGGGCCAGAATCGCCAGTTTATTTAAAAAAAGAGGATTCCCGTTCCGGCTCAGAGATGCGGAATCAAGCGAAAAAGAGAGATCCGCAGAAAGCGAATCTGTTTTACCTTTTGCCGATATCGACAACCCGTGAGCCAGCAGAACCAGGCTGTCTTTTACAGATGAAAAGAGCACCTTCCCGCCGCTGAGATTAAAATCCTTAAGCTCAATCAGAAAAGGTTTGGAGGATTTGACCACGGAGGTATCTGCAGGTTTCTCTTTTCCTTTTGGGAAAGCGTTCAAAAGGAGCAACTGTCCGCTTGTGTCAAACTCGAGACTGGCGTAAGGCCGGACAACCACAACTTTTTCCACAATCAGCTTCCGTTTCAGCAGATTTCTCATTGAAACATCAAGAATTGCCTTGTCCAGGCCGGCAAGATCATTTCCTGCGGAATCACAAAGGCCAAGGTCGCGGATTTCTACCCGTAGATCAAGGAGGGAAAGTTTGAGTCTTCCCAGTGAAATTTTTCCGGGAATAGCCTTATTCACCTGATTGAGGGCAAACTGGTGGACGGCGTTAAGCTTTACGCATGCTATCAGTGCAAAGACCCCGGTAGTGAGGACTGCCAGAATGATGGCATTGATCAAAAACAATCGCTTCATTCAAATCCTGCGTTCAGTGGCGTTGGAAAAGGTAAAAATACATTCATACCAGAGGAGTGTGCCCCAGGCAGAGAACAGAGGTTGCGAGTTACAAGTTGGAGGTCCTGCAATTCCTGAAGTAGTTTTATTTCAGGTTTCCCGGGCGCCGGATTGCAGAGGAGACCGGGGGGAATGAATCATTTCAGTATCGCACAATAACAAAATGAATCGATTAAATATTGTCACTATCGTCTCTCTATTTATCTCAATCTGCACAGAGGCATCGTTAAAAGCTGATCCCGATTTTTTCCGCAGTTCCATAGCGATTACCTCCGAAAAGACTCCACGGGTCACAATCGCCGATAAAATTGTTCTGGACTGGTTTTCAATTGGCGGACTTGTTGAGATCCGCAATGAAAACCGTTTCAATCAGGAGATATTTCCTAATCATAACTGGCGCGGAGTTATCCGCACCGAATTTTCTCTTTACATACCCGAGCCCGGGAAAAGAGGGTTCACTTTTTTAACCGGGTTAAGCCATGAGAGCGCGCACCCGACGATGGGAATAGCGGTAGAGACAGATAAAGCTTACGAGATGATCTACGATAAAAGCTACCGGTGGATGGTTCTTAACGCGGTAAATGCCGGAAGCAGACATTTCAGTTTTTTCGCAAAAGGTACGCTTTCAGCGGAAGCGTTTTATCATTATTATTTTATGTCAAAAAATACCCCGGAGCTTGCCGTCGGTACACTTACTCACGGACACGGAATTTCTGGCGGAATCCAGTGGGAATATCCTTTCGGAAAAAATTCTGAGGTTTATTTATCCGGTTTCGGCCGCTGTATCTTTGACAGCCGCAAAAACACCTTTGGTGAGATCTACTTTCAGGACGGTCTTATGCCCGTGCAGAGAGAGTCCCATTACCCAGTTATTCGCCATACGGGCACACTTTCGGTTAAAGCGGGTGTTAACCGTTCTATCAGAAACTCCGGAGTGCGCACAGGTTTCTTTACAAGATTTCTGTACGGAAACCCCTTCGGCTTTATCGACAGCAGGGAGAAAAGAAAAGTTGTGTCGGCAGGATTTGAGATATTCAGGTAGAGCGGGGGGAAGAATTAATCCTAAAAGTCGCAGTTGGGGAGAACAAAAAACCGTAAGATGTTGAGATGATAAGGCTTGAAGGCATTGCAGGTCTTATCGACGAGGTGATAAGATCAAGATGCCTGAAAGCGTTGGCGCTCAACAGATTACGATTTTTTTCCTCATCCAACTGCGATTTATAGGTTAATATTTACGATCCGCTCTGACCTCTGGAATCTGAGGCTTTAAAGCTGGACCGAACACCACCCAGAACAACTGAATATAAAGCTCTAAAAATAGATTTTCAGCCGTGGATTCGCTTCGCTGGTTAGCCTGGCACGGCGGATTCTCGCCCAAGGCTCCCCGGAGATGAATTAGTGAAGAGTTTTTTTTGAAGAGGGCGTCCCCTCTTGCGCTCCAGCCCGTCGAAGACGCCAGTCTTCCGCTATCACCCCGTGTTGCCCACCATTTTGTGGAGACAGGTATGGATATCACATTTTCGAACGCCCTTGCGGCCGCACTGGCGAACTGGTGGTAGATTAAAACTTATTATAGCCTTTAAGATAAAGCCATGTGTAGGGGACGGACTACTTAATTATCTCTAGTTCGGCTTTTAAGTCACCGCTTTAAAATTAAAAAGATAGTCCGTCCGTGAAATATTACCCCGGGTTATCCACCGACCCGGCTCCTAAAAGGCTACAATAATTTTAATCTACTTACAGTTCTACGGTGCAATAGGCAGAACAGACAAGACCGCGAAGGCGGTAACTGCCTCCACAACCGGTTGACAGCACAAGGGGATAGCGCAAGACTGGCGTCTTCGACAGGCTGGAGCGCAAGGGGGAAAGCCCCCTTCCATAAAATCTTAGGGGACGGACTACTTTTTTCTCTCTAATTCGGCTTTTAAGTCACCGCTTTAAAATTATAAGATAGTCCGTCCGTGAAATATTAAGAATCTTAGAAAAAACCAAAGCCTTAATTACACCTCCGGAGCGAATACTAAGAACCTCCGGGACAGCCAGGACACAGGTAAAAGCCCACCTTTTCATTAAACTTAATTAAAAATTCTTTTAAACCCGGCTTTAGTCCTTGCACGACCCAACCTCTGCACTTATACTGTCAGGATAAGGATACTCATGAGACTCTGTTAAAACGCTTAACTGTATTGAGAATAAGAACATTCAACCTACGGTACTTGAAACCGCAAAAAGGGGCAACATGAGAAAATATTTTTTCCTTCTGACGCTCTCCTATCTTTTAGCCGCTTCTTCTCTCTACTCATCCTCACCAGTCGATACTCACGGGGCACTGGCAGTTACAGGAAACAGGATTGTCGGCGCAAAAGACAACCAGCCGGTGCAGGTGGCGGGCATGAGTCTTTACTGGTCTATCTGGGGTGGAGAAAAGTATTATAACCGCCAGGTAGTTGAATGGCTGATAAAAGATTGGAACATAACTCTTATCCGTTGCGCAATGGCCATAGAATCTAACAATACAACAGGGATGAAGGGATATCTTGCTGATCCGGAGGGACAGAAAAATCTGGTAAAGGCAGTTGTTGATGCCGCTATCGATGCAGGTATCTATGTAATTGTTGACTGGCACGACCATAACGCTAATCTCAATGTCAATCAGGCAAAAGCATTCTTCTCGGAGATGGCTCAGACTTATGCAGGTGTTCCGAATATAATCTGGGAAATCTGGAATGAACCCGAAGACAAAAACGGAACCGGTGCAAAAAATGTGGACACCTGGGATGATGTAAAAAACTACGCAAATCAGGTTATTCCGGTAATCAGAGAGTACAGTTCAAACCTGATTGTGGTCGGTACTCCGACCTGGTCACAGGATGTCGATGTCGCAGCGGAAAGTCCTCTTTCAGGTACAAATATCGCATACGCACTCCATTTCTACGCCGGAACCCATAAAGCGTATCTGCGTGCAAAAGCAGAAACCGCGCTCGATGCCGGTGCGGCACTGTTTATAACCGAATTTGGACTCTCCACCGCTGATGGCGGGAAAGTAAACAAAACAGTTTTCACAGACTCCGGCAGAGTCTGGCTTGACTGGGCAGATCAAAAGGGGATCAGCTGGGCGAACTGGTCCATAGTTGATTTTTCTGAAACATCGGCGGCTCTTGTTCCCGGTGCACCACCGAACGGCAACTGGAGCACTGAAAACATCTCCCAATCCGGTCAATGGATGCGCGAGAGGCTCAAAGCCAGAAAGGTTTATGACTCTAATCCTGTTACATCCGATACAATCAGGATTCCCGGCAAAATCGAGGCCGAGGAATTTATATCCAAGTCAACCGAACTCCAGGCTGAAGTCACATCGGATGCCGGCAGCGGGCAGAACCTTGGATACGCGGTCCATGGAAGCTGGGCCGAATACATTGTTAAAGTCAATCAGTCAGGACCTTATACCGCGCAGCTTCGTGTAGCGACCGAATCCTCCGGAGGGACATTAACATTAAAAGTCAATGGAGCATCTGTTGCAACCTGGGAGGTGGGAAGCACAGGAGGATGGCAGACCTGGACCACTACAGGCCTCTCTCCGGTATTTCAGCTTCAGCAAGGCGCCGCCACTGTACGGATTGAATGGAGCGGCTCCGGAACAAGCCTGGTTAATCTGAACTGGATACAGTTTCAGCCCGGCACATCGGTCAGGCATTGCCTGTTAAAAAAATATGGAAATAGAATTGATGCAATTATTTCAAGGCCCGGATCAATTTCCATGAATTTATCAGATGATGTAAAGAAAGTATCGGTTTTCACCCTCTCAGACAGCCTTCTATACTCTTTCCCTGCTCTCAGCACAAAGATAACCATACCGCTGGGCAAGGGACTGCACCTGCTGAAAATTGAAAACAGGGATGGGAATACAATCAGTATGCCTATTGCAGGTTACTAAGAGCTTTCAGGAACGGGACCCGTGAGTTATTGCGGTCCCGTTCAACTTAAGTTGATAAAAAACACCCGCCCGATAAATCCCGCAGTTTTCAATTCCGGTTTTGTATGTCAGAATTATTTTTTGATACCTCACTTATGCATCCGAAAAGGGATGAAGCGCGGATTTGTGAAAGCCTTTATGCACAAGGGGCACGTGTTATTCGCTCAGATTTGGGTGCATAAGTAAGGCCATATCTGAACCGAAAATATTCTGCCCGCATTCCTTCAGGGCACAATCTTATCGAGAGCGTTTTTATGCTCTTAAAATCGTCCTTATCCGTAATGGAAGTAAAGAAATGAATCTTACTCGCAATGTGCTTAACACCACCATCATCCTCTTCACAATTATACAATCGGTACCGGCCAATTTATCGGGGGGGGCCTTTAATCATGAGCTGATTCCCGGTTACAACAACCTGAACGCTGTCGTAACTCCAGATGGAATAAAGCTCTCATCTTCCCTGCAGAAACTTGACGCTTATGTGGGGCCTGAAGGCGCAACCCTTCGCTCCCTGTCAGAATCGGAGGGTGAAGGTGAATTCTCTGTCATCCCGGTTTCTCTGGGCAGAAGATCAGGGCTATCCCGGGTCCCTGATGCAGGAACGGTTTCCTCAGAAGATATGAAACTGGTTAAACTCCATAGAGGTACGCTGATAGAGCAGTTTTCTGCAAACGCCGACGGTATCCGCCAGGATTTTGTGATTGTAAATAAGCCTCATGGTAAAGGACCACTTATTCTGTCACTTGCCGCTCATGGTGTATCCATCTCTGAAGGCAGGACCGGTATTTCTCTAACGCTTCCCTCAGGAAGAATCTTCCTGTATGGAAAGCTTGAAACGGTTGATGCAGATGGAAAAGTTCTGCCCTCCCGGATGGAGCCGTCGGGAGCAAACTCCATTCAAATCACCGTTGATGACAGGAATGCAAAGTACCCTGTTTTAATCGATCCTACGATCACAGATGAAGACTGGGCGGTGATGAACAGTGAGGGAATCATGGGCGTTGACGGCACTGTTTACGCGCTCTGTTACTGCAGAGGAAAGCTTTACGTTGGCGGAATGATCAGCTTTGCTGGTAAGATACCGGTTAACAATATCGCCATGTGGGATGGAGAAGAGTGGAACGCACTAGGGACAGGTGTTAATGAAACGGTTTACGCAATCGCCTGTGACAGTGCCGGTAACGTATACGCCGGAGGCGAATTCTCAAAGGCCGGAGATGTTGAAAATGTATATAACATTGCAAAATGGAACGGTTCCAGTTGGAGCAGGATGGGAAATGGGCTTTACATACCAAACAGTTATTCAAGTACGATAAGAGCCCTGGCCTGTGATAGTGCGGGAAATGTCTATGCCGGAGGATTATTCAGCTATGCCGGGTCCAAGAGGCCCGTAAAAAACATTGCAAAGTGGAACGGTAACTCATGGGATTCCCTGGGGTCGGGGCTTGGTTCCTCAAATGCAATCTCCAGTCAGGTTGGCGCACTCTCGTTTGATAAGGCGGGAGCACTTTACGCTGGAGGAGTTTTCAGCGGAGGTGTCGCATACTGGGATGGAGAACAGTGGAGACTGCCGGGGTCGGGCCTGAAGCCCGGAAATGTAAGGTCTCTCTGTTTTGATACCAGCGGGAATCTTTATGTAGCCGGAGGATTTGACACGGCAGGAACCATAGCCGCCAAAAATATCGCGATGTGGGATGGGGAAAGCTGGTCATCATTTGAAACAGAAATGGTCTACCCAAATTATCCAAACGCAATAGTCTGTGACATAAACGGGACAATTTATGTCGGCGGTTCTTTTCCCGCAATAGGCGGCATAGAGGCCCCAAATATTGCAAAGTGGAACGGAAACTCATGGGAATCTGTCGGGACAGGAGCAAACAGAACTATATACGCTCTTTCCTGCGACGCAAACGGAGATCTTTATGCCGGAGGGTATTTCTTTACTTTTAACGAAACTCCGGTCTCCAGTGTCGCCAGATGGACCGGTGACTCCTGTGTCACACTGGGCAGAGGAATAAACGGCTCAGTGTACGAATCGGCATTTGACTCCAGCGGAAATTTTTATATCTGCGGCGGATTCACTCATATTGCAGGTGTAGACGCAAACCATATAGCAAAATGGGATGGAAGCTCTTGGAGTGCTCTGGGGAATGGTTTTGATGGTGACGTTTCCACCATGGCAATTGACATCTCGGGAAATATCTACGCCGGGGGTTTCTTCAGGAGAGCAGGCGATGTTCCGGTAACCAACATCGCCAGATGGGACGGGGAGAGCTGGAGTGCACTTGCTACAAAAATGATCAGTGAGAGCTGTGCGGGGTGCGATGATGTAAACCAGCTGCTGCTCAAGGATGGGGACCTTTATATAGCAGGTTGTTTTGATACTATTGACGATATACCGATCCGCAATGTCGCAAGATGGGATGGAAGCAAGTGGAACTCAATTGGCAAAGGAACCGAAAGTACAGTAAGAGCTATCACTTTTGATAAAGACGGGAACCTGTACGCGGGAGGTTATTTCGAGACTGCAGGAGACGATTCCGCTCATTATGTCGCCAGATGGAACGGTTCCCGATGGGATTCACTGGGAGGCGGGGTCTGGGGATCATACATAAATGACCTTAAATGTGACAAAAATGGAAACCTTTATGCAGCAGGCTATTTTGGATCTGCCGGAGGTGTAACTGCATCAAACATTGCTATGTGGGACGGCACAAAGTGGTCAGCACTCGCAGGGGGCATCGGGAGTGTAATTTATTGTATAGCAATTGACGACTGGGGAAATCTCTATGCCGGAGGAGACTTCGGTTCCGCAGATGGTTTTACTGCTCAAAATATAGGCAGATGGGACGGGAGCACATGGAGTAAGTTAGGATCAGGTACCGATCAGTCAGTTGGAATGCTCCACCCGCACGGCTCAACACTGTTTGCAGGCGGGAGTTTCAATACCGCGGGCCGGAAAGTCACCCCCCGAATTGCCAGCGTAAATATTGAGCCCGTTGTAAGAATACCTGTTTCCCGTATCAACGGTTCTACAAATACGAGTTTCAGACTTGTCAACAGCACTCTTGTTTTTCCCGGCATTCGGGCTCAAGATCAGATCAGGCTCTATGCCCTCTCAGGCGAATGTATCCAAAAAGCACAGGGAAAATCTGTCCTTGATCTGGACGGCATCGCTCCGCAACTGCTCGTAGTCCGGATTATAAGAGAAGAAAAACTCATCTCGGCAGGTATGGTTTTAAAGAGATAACTCCAAGGCCGGTGCTGCTAATCTTTAAACGGCTGTGATTCAACTCTCTGAATAGCCAATTTTCTCATTATCTGCGATCTGTGAAGATACCCGGGGTAAAAAGAGTTAGTTGACTGAGCTGCAGAGCGCTACTGTTCACCTGTTGTTCTGACTGGTGAGCATCAGCCCACTGCAGCTCAATTTTCACTCTCTTTATTGTAATCTCATTCCCACTCAATGGTCCCTGTAGGCTTGGGTGTCAAGTCATATACAACACGGTTAACACCGGGGACCTCATTAATTATCCTCGAAGTGATTTTTTTAAGTAAAGCCCAATCCGGTGTCTCAATTTCCGCAGTCATGGCATCAATGGTATTTACAGCGCGGATAATTACCGGATATTCAAAAGATCTGGCATGATCGCGAACACCAACTGACTTGAAGTCAGGTACAGCCGTAAAATACTGCCATACACAACCTTCCAATCCCGCCATCCTGAACTCCTCCCTCAAGATAGCATCTGATGCCCTGACCGCCTCCAGGCGCTCGCGGGTAATTGCACCAAGACATCTGACCCCCAAACCCGGCCCTGGAAATGGCTGCCGATACACCATCGAATCGGGCAGTCCCAGTGCAGTACCACACTTCCGGACCTCATCTTTGTAAAGGTATTTAACCGGCTCAACCAAATCGAAGTTCATATCCTCGGGCAAACCGCCGACATTATGATGGGCCTTTATCGCTTTGGCTGTTTTGGTACCGCTCTCAACGATATCAGGGTATATAGTGCCTTGAGCCAAAAAGCGGATACCCTCAAGCTTCACAGCCTCTTCTTCGAAAACACGGATAAATTCGTTGCCGATTATTTTGCGCTTTTGCTCAGGATCACTGACCCCTTCAAGTTTTTTCAGAAATCGATCTACCGCATCTATATAGATGAGATTGGCCCCCATCTCTTTCCCAAATACCCTCACTACCTCCTCGGGTTCACCCTTTCGCAACAAACCATGATTGACATGAATACACGTGAGATTGCTTCCTATCGCCTTAATCAACAGCGCGGCTACTACCGAACTGTCAACACCACCGGATAGCGCAAGAAGCACCTTCTCATTTCCAATCTGCTGCTGAAGCTCTTTGATTTTATCTTGAACAAAGATTTCCATACTCCATGTAGCTTCACAGCCACACTTGTCAAAAACGAAATGACGGATCGCACTCTCATCTGTTGAGGTAATATTGATCCCCGGCATATCCTCACAGCCAATTGCCAAAGAAGGATAACTGCAGTGCAAAACCGCATCTTCCGGACAAACCTTGACACCATCAACCATGCGGTTTGGGCCACCGGCATAGATTATACCCTTAAGCCCTGAATAGGCCTTCATCTCCTCAATTGTTATGTCATGCGCAACAATCTCACTATAGACTCCCATCCCTCGAACCATCCGTGCAATCACAGAGTTCTCTATACCACCCAAATCAATTACTAAAATCGTATCTTGCTTCATAGCAACATCCTCCGTGGAAAAAGCAATTAATCAGGAAAATAATTCATCTTGAGAGTACCCCGTTAATAAAAACATCTCAGTAAATCAGTGTGATACCCTTCCGCTCTTTCACTTTTCTTTTTGGCTTGAATTCCAGGTTCTGGTACTCTTTCATATTGACCTAATCAGATCTTAGAATTCACCTGCCATCATATCAGCAGGACCGACATGATAAATCTTTACAGAACAATTTAGAACCTGACTTATACACCCGGTTCAGGGCGAATTACACTTGTACAAAAAAGCTTTCACAAATCACAGGTGTACCACCTGTGTGATACACCTGCAATTTGTTCAAACCTTTCTGCCGCAAGTTCTATATGCGTTTCATTATAATTAGGTAGTATATTAAATTGTGAAGCTCATTATCGTATAACAAACCCCATACTGGATATTCATATGATTCGAACTACAGTTTTCTTCCTTGCAGTTTTTGGAATACTCATGCCCACCGGGGCCCAGATACACTGGCAAGATCAGAGTCGTATGTTTTGCGGTACCGGTACTCTCTCAGATGTTGTCTGGTCCGGTGAACGGTATGTCGCCGTCGGGTCGGTGATCCTGACCTCAACTGACGGGATCTCCTGGCGTCTTGCAGATGCTGTATCTGAGAAATATCTGGAATGGGTTGTGTGGACCGGGAATCAGTTCATCGCGTTCGGCGGCGGATGGAGAGCTGATTTTCTCACTTCACCAGACGGCCTTACCTGGACAAACCATATCTCTGTCGGGCGATATCTGTTCCACTCTGTCTGGACTGGAAAACGGTTCGTCGCTACAAGTGACAGCGGTAATATCTTCACCTCCGAAGATCTGACAAAGTGGAGAAAACAGAGAAGTCCCGTGTCAAGCAGCCTTTCAAACATTATCTGGACCGGTACGCAACTAATCGCCGTTGGCGCCCAAGGAACCATCATTACCTCCGAAGACGGCATCAATTGGACCAAACAAGTTTCCAACACCACACGAAGCCTTTACAATGCTGTCTGGACTGGCACACAATTGGTTGCCGTTGGCGACAGCGGGACCGTTCTTATATCGGCAGACGGAGTCAACTGGACACAGCATGAGACTCCAGTCACCCACTCTATTACCAATATCGTATGGACAGGTACCACACTGGTGGCCACTGATAAAACTTCTAAAGCTTTGGTTTCCCCTGACGGAATCGTCTGGAAAGAGTATGATCGTTATCCGAGAGTGCAAAAGATCATCCACACAAAAGGACGCACCTACGGGATACGCATCGGTTACAACCATCTATACACTTCTATCGACAGCACTACCTGGGATACACTCAGTTTGCCTGAGGGTACCGCCGATCTTCACGGGCTCACCTACAGCAACGGCAGGCTGATCATGGTCGGTGACACACTTTCGGTGTCAGGATGTGACACATCCGGTCAATCGACATTGTACTGGAAAGGAGGAATCCAGTCTCTTAGACAAATTAACCACACAAAAAAAGGGTACGCTGCAACAGGGGATAAAGGAATTTTCCTTACCTCAAAGGACGGTTTCGCCTGGAGGAGATTTTCTGCCGGCACACCCTACCGTCTCAATTTTGTAATCGCCACCGATAGTCTTTATATTGTCGGTCGCAGCGGCAATATTCTAACCTCTCCTGACTGCATCACCTGGACAGAAAAGGAGATGAACGCCACATCACTCAACGATGCAGCCTCTAATGATTCTATAATTGTCGTGGTCGGATATTACGGAAGGATCTACACGACTCGAGACGGTGTCAACTGGACCGGCCGCAATTCAAAAACAATAGACGAACTAAACTCCATAATCTGGACCGGGGACAGGTTTATTGTCGGAACCGGATCAACCAGCACTTACGGTGCATCTGATTGCATACTGACATCCCCCGACGGCATCACCTGGACCAACCACACGCGAAAACCGCAAGGGACAATCCTTGATATTGCATCTTCGGGCTCAACCCTGGTGGCTGTGGGATACGGCGACCGCATTCTTTCGACCAACGATCTCCAGGAATGGACATATCAAGATTGGACAAGGTATAACCTCCAAGACCTTAACGCAGTCGTGTGGACAGGAAGCCAATTTATCGCCGGTGGCACCTCTGACAGTGTATACATCTCTGCAGACGGCAAAAACTGGACACCACAGCACGCGAGAAATAGTCTGTTGGTAAAGTCGCTGCTTTGGTCCGACAGCCTACTTTTTGCGGCAGGAGGTTACGACGATTCGGCAATGTTAATGATAGGGAATTTTGTCGAGTCGAGCATTGCCAGCACGCCGCAAAACAGATATATAAAACATGCAAAATTAAATCAGCCGATATTATACACCGGCAAATACCCGCTAAGAATTGCTGAAGAGGGTTGGTTGTACTCGCTTGACGGGAGACGGGTCATTCAGATACCTGAAGGTGGTAAAAACAGCAGGAAGCCGCCCTTGAGGGAGCTGGCAACTGGCAGGTGGGTAGTGAGGAGAAGATAGGGTTCGGGTCAAATACTGGGAAGGGGCAATCTCTAAGGAATATGTGACTGAACTTGTTAATCTTTTTGAGTAGTTTCGGATGAGAAGGACCCGGAACGGCCTGCCCCAGAGGTGACTTAGTGACTGAAATCCAAAGTTCCCGTTTCAATCAGGCCTCCCCAGAGATGACTTAGTGACAAGACCCAAGGTTCCTATTTCACCTCAGGGATGAAATAGTGACAATGCTAAATTCCCAAAATCATCTCTGAGGTGCCATAGTGCCTCAACCCCTCAGACTCCCTAATTCATCTCTGGGAGCGAAAAAACAGGGGATTTTCAAGGTTTCTACTCGCCTCCGGCTTTTTGTCACGGTTTTTGCAAGTCTTTTCCAATCCAGTATCCTCTTTACCACAACAACAAAGGATCAATCATGTGCACCCAGCCCAGAATGGTCGTTCCTTTCGCTTTCTACCAGGTTACATCAAAAAGCATCTGTGGTCAGAAAATCTTTCCCGATAATACCCTTAAGA